>Ga0334886_1000210_pt1 | contig 100998 bp, 106 predicted proteins | sample GraSluR1_MG_9_FD_207232 | JGI IMG/M metagenome (GOLD analysis project Ga0334886, IMG submission 207232) | Sludge microbial communities from methane-producing bioreactor in Wageningen University, Netherlands - Granular Sludge_27_06-R1 | ecosystem: Engineered > Bioreactor > Anaerobic >...
TCAGATACAAGAGCTTATTTCGTTGCGCCCTCAAGTCGAGAAAAGCGAAAAAAATAGAGTTAGTTGAATGAAAAACTTCAACTAACTCTACTTCTATTTGTCAACAGGCTTAAGTTAATGACATTGCGACATAAGGATCATCTTTTTTTGTGTTGGAGAATAATGATTATAGCTGGATATCCCAAAAAAAGGTAAAGATATGTTTACTTCGTGTAAATCAAATGCTATATTAAAGTAAAGATATCTTTACGTAGGATCGAGAGGATAAAAATGAACGTTCATAATAAAATCAGAGCAATCCGTGAATCAAAAAAAATTCCTCAAAAGAAAATGGCTGAGGAGTTAAATGTTTCCCGTCAAACAATGACTGCGATTGAAACGATGAAGTACAATCCCAGTTTGGAATTAACACTAAAGATTGCTCAGTATTTTGAAATGTCAGTAGAAGAAATTTTTCAATTAGAGGAGGATTAATATGATATTTAATGTAGTTGTTTTCGTTGTTTTTTTTGGGTTAGCATTATATTCAATTATCGGGCTATTTTCATTACTTAAGGTACTAGTCGGAGTCCACCGTTATGATGAATTAGAGAGAAAAGCTATTCTCGATGCGTTATCTGTGAGTATGCTGACTATTCTTATTGTGAATTTACTTCAACTGGTACTATCTTTTAATCTACCCATAGAATGGAGAGGAGTTGTATCCCCTGGTGGGTTTTACAACGGCGGATTAGTAAGTAATGCTCCATTGCATTTTGATAGTTTTCTATTTGATTGTTCAGTTATTGGAATCTGGTATATGGTTCGTCGATACCATTTCGGATTGATCGCTAAGAAAAATATATTTATATCGATTATTATTTTTGTGCTAATTGTTATGTTGCCAGTTCTGGCTTCACTCGTATTTTGATTTTTGAAAACTATAGCTTTCATGAGCAATTCACTTAATGTGCGTTCAAGACAAAATAATCTATTTTTAAGATCATTCTTCAAAATCGGGTGAAATTAATAGTATAATGAAAATAACTTTTTGTAATGTTCGCTTAGGGTTGTTGCAACATTTACACAAATAGTTAAAAATTGTTAAGTTGGAGTGATTAGATGGAAAAGCATTTGAAGAAAGCGAAAACATGGAACATGATATTGATTATTTTAGGGTTGATTTCGGTGGTATCTTCGGTGGTTGGGTTACCCAAATCGTTAAATCCGAAGCTGAGTGATTACGAAATGATGGGCTCAATGGCTCAGGAGATGTTCGATTATGCAAATAATCCGCTAATAAAAGGAATCTCGGTGTTGTCTCTAGTAATTTCGATCGTTTTGTTGGTTTTCTATTTCATCGCGAATAAGAAGTTAGCAGATGAGATTATCCCAGCAAAATTTCCATACCATATTAAAATTGGTTGGAGTCTTTTAAGTTCAGCGATTGGTTTCATGATGCAGCCAAAAATACAAATGGAAGGGATGGATTTCTCTTTTATGACGACTGTTATTGGGATAGTCTTCCAGATTGTTTTCCTAATACCGGCAATTTTAGTCATTGTTCATCTATTTAAAGCAGAACCAGAGGAGTAGCAGAATGAGAAAGAAAAAATTGACGAAAAAGCAAAAGATCCGTTGGAGTATTCTAGCCGGAGCGCTTGCGCTAGTGCTATTTATTGGTGCATTTGTTTACTCTCAAACAAAAAATTCAACTGTTAAAGATAACAAATACAAAGCAGTTACACTGAAAAAATCTGATCCCTTGACCTTCAATGGGATTGTGGAAGCAACGCATACACAGGATTATTACTTTGACCAAACGCTAGGCAAGATTTCTGAGATTAATGTTCAGGATGGACAGGAGGTAGAGCAAGGCGCTACGTTACTGAGCTATACGAATACTGAATATCAGGAACAAGCGGATGAGCAGAGCACGAATCTAGACAAGCTCTATCTCGCTGTTTCAAATGCGCAAGAAAGTCTAGCAATCGCACAGGACAAGCAAGCAAAAGAGCAGCAGAAATTAAACGACGCAACGGCAAACTATAATAACACCAATGAAAATAGTGAAGAAGGAGCCGCCAAAAAAGAGCAATACAAGCAAGAAATGACACAATATGAAAGCAGTGTTGATGCTGCGGCTGATGCCGTTGTTCAAGCGAGACAAGCACTAGAAAATGCCAATGTTGAGCTGAATTCAGCATCACAAAGCGTAACGAAAATGCAAGGAAAAGTTAGCTCCACTGTTGCTAGTGCGACAAAGGGAACAGCCTACATCAATGAAAAGGGCAAGAATGATCCTTCTGTTCCAGTCGTGAAGGTGGTTAGTAATGAGGTCACGATCGAGGCAAAGGCTTCTGAATATGATTATCCGCAGGTCCATCAAGACGCGTCAGTGACCATAAAACCAATCACAACAAATCAAGAGATCGCCGGAACTATTACACATGTAAATAAGCTACCGGATCAAGCAGAAGCGACTAGTCAGGCTGGAACAGCTGGTGGCAGTTCAACTAGCTCAGTCTCTAACTATAGCTTCATCGTAAAGCCAACTGAAGAACTACAGTATGGCTACAATGTTCAAGTGGTTCTTCCGCTGAATGAGATTCGTCTGCCTAAAAAAGCAGTGAAGAAAACAGGCGATACCAAATATGTTTTTGCTTACCGCAACGGAAAAGTTCATGAGGTTACGATTCAAGCAGAGGATAAGGGCGATTATTTCATTTTGAAGGATGGTCTAAAAGATGGCGATCGTATCATTTCAAATCCTGACAAATCATTACGTGACGGTCAGGAATTGGCGGTGGATTAAATGATCGAACTAAAAAATATCAACAAGTATTATCGCAACGATGAGGAGTCGCTGCATGTTTTAAAGGACATCAATCTAAAAGCGGATGCCGGTGAAATGATCGCGATCATGGGACCTTCTGGCTCAGGGAAATCAACCTTGATCAATTTGCTGGGCTTTATTGATACGAAATTTGAGGGTCAGTATTTATTCGAAGAAGAGAATCTAGTCGCTACGACCGATGATCGCTTATCTAAAACCCGCAATCAAATGGTTGGTTTTGTTTTCCAGAATTTTAGTTTGATCGAGAACTATACCGTTTATGAAAATGTGGAGCTGCCATTGCTTTATAATGGTCATGGTTTTCATCAGACTAAGGAAAAAGTGATGTCGGTTTTAGAGAAGGTCGGAATTGCGGATAAGGCTGAAAAGCGCCCGCGTCAACTTTCAGGTGGTCAACAGCAGCGGGTGGCGATTGCTCGGGCACTGATTAATCAGCCAAAATTCATTATTGCAGATGAACCGACCGGCGCGTTGGATACTCATACTTCAAATGAAATAATGGAGCTTTTTAAAGAACTGAATCGTCGCGATCATGCGACAATCTTTCTGGTTACCCACGATCCAGAGGTAGTACCATATTGTACACGCTTAGTTAAAATCAGAGATGGTGCAATCACTGAAGACAAGGCGGTGATCGAAGAATGAAATTTTATGTAAATTGGCGTTCTTCTCTTGGTTCGATCTTTAAGAATAAGAAACGTAGCGCACTGACGATGTTCGGGATCGTGATCGGGATTGCAGCAGTGATTGCTATCCTATCTATCGGTCGCGGCTTTGAGCGAGACACGATCGCCAGTCTAACTGACGATGAATCGGATCAATTGAAGGTTGATATTAATTTTATCCCGGGTAATGACGCGTTGTACTACTCAAATGTCGATATGATTCAAGCTTCTGATTTGAGCATCTTGAGAGATGTCGAGGGCGTAGAATCTGCTGACTATCCAAAAAATGATTTAACCTATATCTACAAGGAAGTTAAGATAAAGGATAAAACAAAGACCTATCGGATCGGCGTTGTCTCGAATAGCGGTGATTCTGTCAGCTATGGTCGTGCCATCAGTGCTTACGATAATCAAACCCAGAATAAAGTCGTGACGATTGACGCCAGCTTAGCCAAAGAAATTTTCGGATCAGCCCGTAGCGCAGTTGGCCGTGGTTTCGAATTGGATAAACAAGTTTTTACGATTGTCGGTGTTTTTCCAGCAGGTGCTGAAGAAACGATGTTTTCAGAAGGAACTACCAAAATTTTATTGCCGCGTCAAACTTACATCCACTTTTTTGGAAATGAGCAGGATACGAGTGCGGTGGTTCTGACCTTAGCCGACGGGAGTCAGCTGAATAAAGTTGCTGATCGTGCCATTAAGAAGCTAGAATCAGCTGGTGCGATGCGACAGCAAGGCGAATACCATGTTTCTAATATGGCGATGATGACAGATGGTATCAGTGAGGTGTTAAGCAGTATCACACTCTTCATTAGTGCTGTTGCAGGAATTTCACTGTTCATCGCGGGAGTCGGTGTCATGAATATGATGTACATCTCTGTGTCAGAGCGAACAAAAGAAATCGGGATTCGCCGAGCTTTGGGCGCCACGCGCGGCGCGATCCGACTGCAATTCTTATTAGAAGGAATGACGTTGACTTTAGTTGGGGGGATTATTGGCTATCTATTGGGAATGATCGTTGCTTATGCGATCGGTAATGTGATGGATATTTCAGTGTCTGTTGATCTGTTTACCGTTGCTTTAGCAGTCGGTGTTTCAAGTGGTATCGGGTTAATATTCTCTGTAATGCCGGCCTCAGAAGCAGCTAAGAAAGATTTGATCGATATTTTGAGATAAAGGATGCTTTGATTTTCTCAATTAAGTTGCTATTAATGAAAATTGACTCATAAGTGTTCAGCGTCAAGAAATAAGAAGGACGTTCCGAAATTTACTGAGAAACCCAGTAACATAGGAACTGATGATAAATGGATTTACTCAGTAATTCTAAAATTTTTATGAATTATCGGCTTATTTTTCGCCGCTATTACGTGTGAGCTGCTGTTTATTCGCGAATAGGATCTACCCCAAAAGTCTTTTAGATATTTGGGGAAGATCCCTTTTTTTCAAAATAAGAAATCTAGCGAACCCTAGACTTGTAGTTTTTCTTTAAGTGCTTCAGTTAATGTAGCAGAAAAGTTAATATCAGCTTTATTGCTCAAATCATTGAAATTATTAGTGTCTTTTTAAGTAGTTCATTCTCAAATTTCTTATGGTAAAAAGCTAGATCAATTTTAATCAGGATCAACAGATCATCCGATCCTAATGAAATGCTATAGTGAACAGAGGGAGTAGGAAAATCGTCTTATCATCCTCAGTATCAATGAGTCAACTGGCAAGTAAATCTTTTGCCGTATAGAGAGCTTCATGCATGTCTTGACTGAATGTAGTGGCGTTATTTAAGTCTGGAAATATGACGTTAATACCAGCATCTGCCAAATTGAATACAGCGTAATAAATCATCATGTGGATCAAGCCTTTCTAAATTTTGGATGTTGCATCTTATTTAAATCAGCTTGCTTAAAGATATTGGTTAGCTTTCCGACTGGATTATCCTTATGAACATGAAATGAAACGAAGAAAAACCATCGCCTCAAGCGATGGTTTTATCTGTATATGTTATTTACGTTGTTGTTTGCCGGCATTTCGTCCATTGCCGTTCTTATTGTTTTTATTCTTAGGTTGACTAACTTGTTTTGGTTTAATTGGTTCAGCCTTTTTGATGGGCTTTGTTACTACTTGTTTTGGTGGGTTTTTCTTCAATTCCTCTTGAATTTGTGCTTTGATACGAGGACGCATCAAGACATTGGTGATAAAGGTTTGAATACAACTAAAGACACCACCGACTACCCAATAAAGCGCCACTCCAGCAGGGGATGTGAAGGACATAAAGACAATCATCAATGGTGAAGCAATCATCATACTGCGCATTGTCTTCTTCTGTTCCTCAGGCACACCGATTAGCGAAATGTAGCCTTGCAACAAGTAAGCGACCCCTACGAAAACAACGAGGAGATAGCTTGGTTTTGCCAAATCGATTCCGATGAACGTCGAGTGTTGGATACCTTCTGAGAAGCGAGCCGTGTAATAGAGTGCTGAGAAAATCGGCATTTGGATCAGTAGAGGCAGACAGCCCATACCGCCCATCATGCTGACATTATTCTCTTTGTAAACAGCTTGCATTTCCCGCTGTGCTTCCATTTGTTCTTCTTGTGTTGTTGCTTGTTTTACCTTTGCTTGAGCCGCATCGATCTGAGGTTTGATCGATTGCATTTTTTCAGATTGGATCAAAGATTTCTTTGATTGGTTAATCCCTAATGGCATAATGATTAGGCGAACAATAATCGTCAAAACGATGATTGCCAGTCCGTATGACCAATCGAAGCTGGTTACCATCCAATTAAGGAAATTCTCCAATGGGACAACAAGCATTCGATAGACAAGACCAGATGTATCTGGAGTCCCGTCACTATTTTGACGGACACAGCCCGACAATAGTAAAAGAACGCCCAATAGGCCGGAGCCTAAAAGCCAATTTTTAAATTTATTCATTTAATTCTTCCTCTGCTAATAAAAATTTATACAGGAAATACTATACTAGATAACACAGGCCTTTTCAATCAAATTCGAAAAAAGTCAGGGAACCTTGTCCTTTTTTTAATACACCACATTAAACTGCGTATAGTCCTTAATGGTAGGATCTTCGTATTGTTCAATATGGGAAACTTTGGCAAAAGGATTTTGCGGTACTTTGAGCTTTTCCAAGAATTGATCCAATTGCTCTTTTGTTCCAACTGCTTCAATGGTGACACTGCCGTCATCTTCATTTTTCACTGTACCAGTCAGTCCAATCTCAATTGCCAGTTGATAGGTTGTATAACGAAAGCCGACACCTTGCACGCGTCCAGTCACATTTATATACTTCTTCATAAGAAAGCCTCCTATTAATTTATTTCTTATTCTCTATGATAGCGAGTTTTGCTGGTTGTTACAAGAATTCGCGTGCTATAATGACAAACGAAACGATAAATGAGTGAGGGGAACATGTTGAAAGAAATCCTATCAAGTAAAAATACATTAATCAAAGAAACAAAAAAATTACAGCAAAAGAAATATCGTCAGCAAACACAAAGCTACCTATTAGAAGGCTTTCACTTAATCCAAGAAGCAAAGGCAGCCGATGTCATCCTGAAGGAAGTGTTCATCAGCCAACGTGGGTTAAAGGAGTGGTCTGAATGGATCGAAGAAAAGCTCACGGATTACTATTTGGTTTCTGATGAGGTCTTAAAAACATTAGCAAGTCAACCAACTCCGCAAGGGATAATTGCAGTTGCTGAGATGCCTCAAGAGGAGAAAGAAGATTATGCTGGTGCGTGGTTATTATTGGACAATGTTCAGGACCCGGGGAATGTTGGTACCATGATTCGGACTGCGGATGCGGCTGGCTTTACTGGTGTCATTTTAGGCAAAGGCAGTGCTGATCTATATAATCCTAAAACGCTTCGCAGCACACAAGGCAGCCTTTATCATTTGTCTGTCAGAGTTGGCGATTTAACAGAAGTAATTCCACAGTTTCAGCAAGCTGGAAGTTTAGTATTAGGAACAGCATTAGACAAAGAAGCGAAGGATTATTTAAACGTTGAGAAAATGTCTGACTTTGCCCTTGTGATGGGAAATGAAGGTCAAGGGATGTCAGCAGAATTATTAGCGTTGACCGATCAAAATCTTTACATTCCAATCAAAGGGCAGGCAGAGTCTTTGAATGTTGCGATCGCCGCAGGAGTCCTAATGTTCCATTTACTTAAATAAGTCTTCACATTTTCGTAACTGTTATTAAGGAACCCTTAAACTTTTTTCACAAACTCATGGAAGCCTATTCAATGTTCGTGAGCCGTGATATAATGAGCGACAGAACGAAGAGAAGAAAAGGGGCTTTTTTATCCATGACAGAAAATTGGCGTGACGACGAAGAATACGTTTCTTATATTGAGGATTTACTAGCTACCGATGAAGTACAAAGACTAGCAGATTACACCCAACATATGAATTCAACACGATTGGAGCACTCTATTAGTGTTTCTTACAATAGCTACAAATTAGCAAAACAATTCAACGGCGACGCAAGAGCGACTGCTCGTGCCGGTTTATTACATGATTTGTTTTACTATGATTGGCGGACAACGAAATTCGATGAAGGCTCACATGCCTACATGCATCCACGTATCGCCGTGAAGAATGCAGAAAAAATCACCGAATTGTCTGACCTTGAACGTGATATTATTATTAAGCATATGTGGGGAGCAACAATCACTCCTCCAAAATATAAGGAAAGCTACATCGTAACGATGGTCGATAAATACTGCGCCATTAGAGAAGCCGCCGTTCCTTTAGTAGATAGATTTAATTCTTACAAAGCACGACTAAGAAAAGAATGGAACTAATAAAACAATTTTAGGCACCAAACAAAAACTTGTTTGGTGCCTTTTTTGTCAGTCACGCTTTTTGCAGTTTATTAGTGTTAATGCAGACGTTACTTAGTATAAGATATCTTGATTAAATAGGTTTAGCGTGATGATATGCGTACGAAGATAAACTATTTTTCTTGGTTTTTAGGAAAATACACCTAATTAATGAGCTAACTGTCAGTCACGCTTTTTGCAGTTTATTAGTGTTAATGCAGACGTTACTTAGTATAAGATATCTTGACTGAATAGGTTTAGCGTGATGATATGCGTACGAAGATAAACTATTTTTCTTGGTTTTTAGAAAAATATACCTAATTAATGAGCTAACTGTCAGTCACGCTTTTTGCAGTTTATTAGTGTTAATGCAGACGTTACTTAGTATAAGATATCTTGACTGAATAGGTTTAGTGTGATGATATGCGTACGAAGATAAATTTATTTTATACGATTTTGTCAAAGGATTTACTTAGTAAGAGTTAGGCCGCAATCGCCTATATGAAGCTATTATTAAGGTTAGTAAAACAGTTTACTTGTTACAAGAATAGAAAGTGAGGGCGAAGCTTATCAAACCAAATATCACCAAACAGTTATTTTTTTCTGTAATAGGAACATTTATTGCAGCAGTCGGTATCCGTTTGATCGTTGTTAGTGGATTAGGAGCAGATGCGATCAGTACTTTAGTCTTAGGCATTTTACAACATGTGCCATTGAAATTCGGAACGGTTAGCATGCTTTTCAATGGGATAATTTTAGTCATGGTTTTTTTCTATGACCGGAAGATGATCGGAATAGGAAGTATTATCAATAGCTTCGGGATAGGTTTTTGCTTGAATTTATTGGATTGGACAGGGATTTTGCATACAATTCCGGATGGAACGAGCTACTTGGTAATCATCATTGGTTCAATCGTATTTGGTTTCGGCACTGGTATTTATTTGTTAGCGGATTCAGGGTCGGCGGCTTATGAATCCTTGATGATTTTATTGAAGCGAATGCTAAAGAGTTCAGTCAAGGTTGCTCGAATTGTACTAGACGCTATTTTCTTTTTGACTGGGTTCCTTTTAGGCGGACATATTGGCTTAGGGACATTGATTGTTCTTTTATTAATGGGACCATCGTTGGAATTTACCTTGAACCAATTGCCAAAGCTAAAATTTTTCCGTGTGCAGGAAGCAAAATAATTGTTTTGAATTGTTTTTGATGGAGCAAATGATTTTTTCCTAGTAACTACAAGGGTTATTTGCTACAATGAATAAGGTTCATTTTATGGTAGATTTGGATCAGAATAACGATCCATCGAGTTTTCATAGTAGAGAATTCGAACATATAAAATAGGAATAGGAGTGCTTATTAATGATTTCAGCAAGCGATTTACGTGCTGGTATGACTTTTGTTCAAGACGGAAAGTTGATCAAAGTATTAGATGCTAGCCACCACAAACCTGGTAAAGGAAATACAGTTATGCGTATGAAATTACGTGACGTGCGTTCTGGTTCAACGTATGATACAACATTCCGTCCAGAAGAAAAATTTGAAAAAGCGATGATCGAAACAAAACCAGTACAATACTTATACAGCCAAGACGATGTAGCGATTTTCATGGATTTAGAAACCTACGAACAATATGAAATTCCTGTAGGCACGATTGAAGAAGAAATGAAATACATTCTTGAAAACATGGAAGTTAAAATTCAATTCTTTGGTGACGAAGTGATTGGTATTACGTTGCCAACATCAGTTGTTCTGAAAGTCGTTGAAACACAACCATCAATCAAAGGAGCGACAGTTACTGGTTCTGGTAAACCTGCGACAATGGAAACAGGTTTAGTCGTGAATGTTCCTGACTTTATTGAAGAAGGCGAAATACTCGAAATCAATACACAAGAAGGTACGTACCAAAAACGCGCGAATAAATAGTTAAGCAAACACCACGATTTTAAAAGATCGTGGTGTTTTTTCGTTCTCTAGGTACAACCTGAGAACATTCAGATTTAAATCGGAATATAGGACTCCAAAAAAGACTAATTACACCTTCAGAAGAGGGGAATTAGTCTTTTGTATTATCATTTATCACTATGTACAACTTCACATATGCATCCATTTCAAATAAAACATAAAAAGCGGATTTACTTCTATCAGTAAAAAGAAAAATTGGCTTATTTGTTTTGCAGAAGAGAACTGTGATAATAGATATTTTAGAGCTAGACATAGTTTCAAATCTATGAAGGAAATTAATCAGCACTTTTTCTCATATTAAAAAACTAATAGGCGTAAACTCAGTTTATTAGAATGATTATGTTTTTTTGTATAATGGAAAATTATGATATGTGTTTCTTTTTTTTGCTAAAAAAATAAATTAAGTTATTAATCACTTTAAAATTAGTGTAAACTGTAACTAGTGTTGAAAAAGTTATCAAAATTTATAGTGAGGAGAATATAGGATGAAAAAGAAAATATTTAAGGTTATCGTTGTTGGTTTTGCTTTTGTTAGCTTAGTTGCTTGTTCTAAAAATGAATCAGCTAATACTTCTAAAACAGTAGAGAAAGAAGCCTCTTCAGAAACGAGGAAAGTGGTCGAGAAATCTTCTGCATCTTCTTCAGAAGTAATACTTACTGAAGAGACAGCAAGTTCAGAAGAAGGGAACTCTAAGCTTTTTGAATTTATGATCGAAGCGGCACAGTCTCAACTTCCTGCGATGAAAGAGCAATTAGGAGCAGCTTATTCAAACATTGAAATTGCTGCGGGTGAAAATCACACAATTATTTATCGGTATACTCTGCCTGAAGATCCAGGCTTTGAAATGGATAGTGCATCATTAAAGCCTGTGATGGTTGAGGCAATGAAACCAATCATGGATTCAATCAAAGGGATGGTTCCTGATGCGAAAATTCAAGTAATCTATTTAAGACCCGATCAAACTGAGGTGGGAAATATCTTGATCACACAAGAAGATACTGATGCCATACAAGGAAATTCTGATCCCGTGTAAAGCACCTAACAAAATAATAATTAGGTAACTTCGTATAACCCATTTGTTTTGTTTGGAAATTGCGTCATCTAAAACTAGGATGTTTGGAGAATATAGGATGAAAAAATGGATTGTTTTAGCAGTAATGGTTGCAGCTTTAGCTGGATGCGGCTCAGGTGGAGCAAAGGAAAACAGTAAATCAGAGAAAAATAGCGAATCAGTATCCACGACAGAAATTTCAACTTCAAAAACAGAAACATCTTCTTCAGAAAAGAAAATAGAAATGAAGGATGTTGATTTTCAAGTCGAAGGAACGAATTATAAAATGAAGATTTTAGATAACTGGAAAGTCCTTGAAGACGACGAATTCTCTTTTAGTGCTGAGAATGATAATAACGTTGAAGGAGTAATGGTTTCAGGAGTAAAGAAGACCGATGTCGATGATTTCGTTGCTTTAAAGAGTGCGATGAAAGAACAAATGAAATCTGATGATGAAGTTCGAATAAAAGAAGAAACGATTAAGGAAGAGCCATATCAAACACCACATTATACAGGAGAACTTTATAGCTTTATAGGAGTTGCTGATGGAGCAAATACAGAAATCCGCTTCTATTTTTTAGAAACAGAGACGGAGTATATTATTCTTAACTTTGTAGGACTGCCTTCATTCTTTGAAAGAAATGATGAGCTTGTTACAGAGATGGTACGCTCATTCGTAGCAGGATAAGCTGAGATAATCAAGAAGCTTAAACTTTTCACGTTTAAGCTTCTTTTTTATCTAAAAAGAAGGCTATTATTTGGTTTGTGAGGATTTTCTGTTTATGGAAATTAGATCCTACCGTGCTGAATGGCTCAGATTCTCCGCCAATTCTTCTAACGCTTGGATATCACAAATCCGGTAATAGCTTTTCTGCTTTTCCAAAATCTGGGCATCGCGGAAATTGGTGATTGTTCGTAAAAGGTGGCGATAGCTGACGTTTAAGATTGAAGCGCAGGTAGTCAGGCGAAATGAAAATTTTCCTTGCTTCTGATGGGCTAGAATAAATTTCGCCAGTCGTGTTTCTACTGGTTCAATTAATGAGTTTGCGAGGTTGACGCCGGAATTTAACCGATAGCTTAGCAGTTGGCAAATATTCTGTAAGAAACGAACATCTTGCTGCAGGGTGTTGCGGTATTGATTCAAGGGAATCGAAACACAAATACAATCAGTAACAGCCTTGACACTGCTTTTAGGCAGAAGGCCCCATAATGATGACGCTTCCCCCAGTGGCGTAGCGATTGTGACAAAATCAATGCAAATATTTTGGGTATCAGAGGGGTAGGAATAAACCATCATACTGCCCTCCACCAGAAAATACAGGTAATCAGAAGTGGTTCCGGTACGAATCAAATGTTCTTCCTTTTGAAAGGACTGCAAAGAAGCCATTGTTAAAATGTCAGCATCCATATAATTTTGAAGATCGTGTTGCTTCACGTAAGCAGCCAGCAGCTGAGAATCGTGAATTTTCTTCATAAGAAACCACTCCTAAAGTGTTCATTTTTTTCATTATAGCCTAGAATAGATTGGGACTCAACACGAACAATTATTCTGTTTGTTTGTAAATTGTATGTAAAAATCGTGTAAAAGATGACACGTGTCACTTCATTATTTTGATGAACTTGCTATGATTTAGAGGTAATAGAAATTATTTCCAACAGGGGGAGAAAAAATGCAATTCAAACAGTTAGCAAAAGGTTTCATAGGTGTGATGTTACTAACAGCATTGACAGGTTGTGGTAGTTCGGGAAATACCAGCGATAGCTCAAAGGATACCAGCAAGGAAAAATTAGTTGTTCAATTTGTGCCAACTAATAACGATGGCAGCATGGAAGCCAAAGCAAAACCTTTTGCAGACTATTTATCGAAAAAACTAGATCGTGATGTCGAGGTAACCTTAGCAACCGATTATTCAACAATTGTTGAGGCCATGTCTTCAGGACAGGTTGATGTAGGAATTATGCCGCCCGCAGCATATGTACAGGCAAAAGACATGGACGCTGCAGAAGCTATTTTAACGTCTCAGCTAGGCGATTATGATCAAGAGTCTGGTCTGCCGCTAAAAGACAAACTGACTAATACCTTCAAAGGAGAAGTTCTAGTAAAAGCAGACAGCGATATGACAAAGTTAACAGATTTAAAAGGAAAAAATATTGCGACGTTGAGTCCTAATTCTGCCAGCGGTTATATTTATCCAGTAGCGGAGTTAAAGGATGCCGGAGTTGATCCAACAGCGGATGCGAAAATGACCACGGTGAATGATATTCCAAGTGAAATTACTGCTGTTTTAAATGGTCAAATGGATGCAGCATTCGTCTTTGAAGGTGCGCGTAATGTCTTTGCTTCAAAATTCTCTGATAATGACCTGATGAAGGATTTGAAAGTATTGTATTTAACAGAAGGGGATATCCCTAATGATGCAATTGCTGTTCAGCCTGATATGGACAAAGAATTGAAAGCAAAAATCAAAAAAGTTTTCTTAGGCATGAAAGACGATAAAGAAGGAAAAGAAGCGATGGCCTTATGGAGTCACCAAGGCTACGAAAAAGCTGCCGATTCAGCCTATGATACGATTCGAGAATATACTAAAAAAGCTGCAGAATAAAACACGAGCGATTGTCGACCAATGTGTCGGCGATCGCTTAAAAATGGAGAACGAGCATGATTATTTTTGAGAATGTTTCAAAGGTTTATCCCAATGGAGTGGTGGGCCTAAAGGATATCAATTTGACTATTGAAGATGGGGAATTTGTCTCGATCATTGGACTAAGTGGTGCAGGTAAAAGTACGCTATTGCGAGCCATCAATCGATTGGTTCCAATTACAGATGGCAACATTCAAATTAACGGTACATCCATAACTAAGGCCAATAAGCGTGAGCTGCGGCTGATTCGCCGTCAGATTGGATTGATTTCCCAAAGTTTTAATCTGGTGAAGCGCAGTACTGTTCAGAAAAATGTTCTATCGGGCCGACTAGGCTACTATTCCACCTGGAAGAGTATCTTTGGGCTGTTTACGCAGGAAGATTATCAACGAACCAAAGAAGCCTTGGAAACAGTAGGCTTATCTGACAAGCTGCAAACCCGCAGTGATGAACTGAGCGGTGGTCAGCAGCAGCGGGTTTCGATTGCTCGTGCGCTCGTTCAGCAAGCACCGATTATTTTGGCAGATGAACCGGTGGCTTCCTTAGATCCTATCACCACCCAAAAGGTGATGGAGGATTTGAAAAAGATTAATCAAACAATGGCTAAAACCGTGATTGTCAATCTTCATTCGGTACCTTTAGCTCGGGAGTTTTCTACGCGAGTGATTGCTTTAAAAGCTGGACAGGTGGTTTTTGATGGCTCGCCGGATGCTTTGACCGACGAACAACTGACTCAAATTTACGGCAAAGCCATTTTTGAAGAAAAGGCAGGGGATCGCGATGAAATTGCAAGAAACTGTCCACTTTAAATGGTACAAGCACCTGTTGATTCTGATAGTTTTAGTGCTTTGTTTTCAAGCAAGTGTGGGTCTGACTTCGGCTGATTTTGCGATGGTGTTTGCCAACTCTGGGCAAATGACAGACTTTTTGTCACGACTTATTCATCCGGATTTTAGTTATTTGTCGAAGCTGGTCACTCCAATGGTTAAAACGCTGCAAATGTCGTTAGTCGGAACGGTGATTGGTGTGGCTTTTGCGATTCCTATCAGCTTTCTGGCAACGACGGTCGTGACGGAAAACCGCTGGCTATCCACTATTTTTCGGTTTTTATTGGGCTTGGTTCGGACAATTCCTAACCTGCTATTAGCCGCTCTTTTTGTCGCTATTTTTGGCATAGGAGAAGCTACTGGGGTGCTGACGATTGCTGTTTTTACCTTTGGAATGATTTCTCAGTTGATGTTTCAAGCAATTGAAACAATTGACTATGGTCCAATCGAAGCGGCGGCTGCAGTAGGAGCTACCAAGTTGCAAATTGCTGTCTGGTCAATTGCTCCTCAAGTGTTGAGTCAATTTGTCAGCTATATGTTTTATGCGTTTGAAGTGAATGTACGGGCTTCAACAGTGCTGGGTTATGTTGGTGCTGGCGGGATTGGCGTTATTTTGAATTCCTCACTGGCTTTATTAAATTATGAACGGGTATCAATAATTATTTTAACGATTTTAGTCACGGTGGCCTTGGTAGATAAACTAAGTGAACGTGTGAGGAGGTCACTGTTATGATGATTCGCGACATGAGTAGACGAACATTGCTCTTTCTTACGGTTGTGGCGCTGCTGGTGATTTGGTCAGCCTTCAGTTTGGATTATTCAGGTTTAAGTACTTTTTCTCTTTCGATGGGAATGGATGTATTTAAAGGACTGGCGCAGCCAGATTGGGCATTTCTTTATGATGGCAGTGGAGAGGATTTAGTAAGTTTGCTGCTGTTGACGATTGGCATTGCTTTTTTAGGAACGATGATTGCGACAATTTTGGCGATTCCGTTAACCTTGCTGAGTGCTGTTAATCTCTGGAAGGCACATCCGTTAGTTACAAAAATTGGGAAGTTCGTCTGCAATGTATTGCGAGCCTTTCCAGAATTAGTTTTTGCGATTATTTTTGTGAAAGTTGTCGGTCCAGGTCCATTTGCTGGAGTGATGGCGATTGGTGTTCATCAAATCGGTATGTTAGGGAAGCTGTTTACCGAGGAAATGGAAGCGATGGATGAACGCTTAACCGAAGAGATGGAAGCGGTCGGAGCTAATTTTTGGCAAACGATTTCCTTTGTTCGAGTACCTTATTTGTTGCCAATTTACAGCTCATTGGCATTGAATCATTTTGAAATTGCTGTTAGAAGTGCAGCTACACTAGGATTAGTAGGTGCTGGCGGGATCGGGGCACCATTGATTTTTGCGATCCAAACACGGTCATGGAGCAAGGTCAGTATTATTTTAATCGGGGTTGTTATTACCGTATTTATTTTGGACCAAATAACCGGAATTATAAGAAAGAAATTGAGATAGCACATGAATATATTGCATATATCAGACATACATTTTCGCAGAGAATATGAAACAAGCGAAGGCGGCTATAAAGGCATGTTAGCCAAGATGCAAAGTCCGCTTATTCCGTTGGAGAAGTACCTGCATCAGCTGCAAGAACGGACAACACTTGATTTGGTAATCATCAGCGGTGATCTGACTGAAGATGGCGAGGTAGAAGATTATCGCTATCTGAAGAACTGGCTGCAGGAAGCTTTAGGCGAAACAGAGATGATTGTCACACTTGGTAACCATGATATTAAGGAGAACTTTTGGGCTGGCTGGTTTGGAGAAAAGGTTTCTGAAAAACCTTACAACCAGGTTGTGATGTATCCAGAATTTACGGTCATCTCCTTTGATAATTCCAGCTATGGCTATGCAGATGGAATTGTAGATGAGCAACAGCTTCAGTGGCTAGCGGAGGTGCTGGAAGAATATAAAGAGCAACCGATTATACTGGTAACCCACCACCATTTACTGCCGCAGCAAAGCAATATGCCAAAATGGCCTGGCACAGAACGCTTTTTAGCGTTAATTGAACCATATGATATTCGTTGTATTTTAAACGGACACACGCATCACTTCTTTATGGATGAAATCAATGGTATTCCTTATTTTACTGTGGCTAGTATGTCCTTTGTCGGAGAAAATGTAGGCGACGGCTTGGTCCGCTTTGAAGAACGCTACGGCTATAATCTTTATTGTGTGGAGCAGGGAAGGATCACCCATCAAACGACAGAAAATTTTATTTCAGGGCATGTGTTGAAGACTCTGGACATGCGCTGATAAACTAATAAAAGTACTGAAGAGACCGAACTGCTTTTTGTGCTTCGGTCTTTTTCGTCTAATCAATGAAGGAGCGATACGATTGAAGATAACCTTTCTCGAAACCAGTGACATGCACGGCTATGTTTACCCAACTGATTATGCTGGAAAACACGATCTAGCCCTTGGTGCGGCTAAAGTCGCAACAAAATTAAAGAAATTACGGGAAAAAGCTGAAGGTGTTGTTGTGACGATTGAAAATGGCGACTTTATTCAGGGTTCACCGTTAAGTTATTATATTGCTCAAGGAAAGTATTCGGTTGGTACGTTAACCAAAGTAATTAATCAAATGAACTATGACGTTCAAGTGATTGGCAATCATGAGTTCAACTATGACCTGGAGTATTTACAAGCAGCTATCGACAGCTATCAAGCACCTGTGCTGGCAGCGAACATCTTGAATGAAGCAGGAGACCCCTACTTTGGAAAAGCCTATACGATTATTGAAAAAGCAGGGTTAAAAATTGCTGTTCTTGGACTGGTTACTCAATATATTCCACATTGGGAAAAGCCCGTCACTCTTAAAGGCATTACATTTGAAAGCATTGTTGAGACTGCTAAAAAATATATACCAATCTTAAGGCAGCAAGCAGATGTCGTAGTGGTCAGTTATCATGGCGGCTTCGAAAGGAACTTAATGACAGGAGAACCAACTGAGGCTCTGACTGGCGAGAATGAAGGCTATCAGTTGCTGCAGGAGGTTTCAGGGATCGATGCGCTGTTTACTGGACATCAGCATCGGGTAATTGCTGACATTGTCAATGGTGTGCCTGTTGTTCAGCCAGGGTATCGTGGAAATCACATCGGAGAAATCCAGCTGACAGTTGAGAAAATAGAAGGAAAAGTAGTAGTGACAGATAGCCAAGCCGGGGTGCATTCTTTAGAAGATGTGGCTGCTGATCCGAAAATTCTTGCAGCCGTTGAAACCGCAGAAACGGATTTAGACGATTGGCTGGACCGAACCTTGGGACGAGTTGAAGGTGACATGGCGATTAACGATCCGATGGAAGCGCGTTTAGTGGAACATCCCTATGTAGAATTTATTAATCGCGTGCAAATGAAAGCTAGTAAGGCAAAAATTTCTGGAACGGCTCTGTTCAATAACGAAGGAACAGGATTTGGTTCAACGATCACTATGCGGGACGTCATCACCAACTATATCTATCCTAATACACTAGCTGTGATCAAAGTCAGCGGAGCCGACTTGCGTGCGGCATTAGAGCAATCTGCGAGTTATCTGGCGGTTGAAAAGGGGAATGTTGTTTTCAATCCTGTCTTTATCAAACCTAAGCCGCAATACTACAATTATGATATGTATGAAGGGATCGACTATACTATTGACATGAATCAACCTGTTGGCCAACGAATCACTCACCTGACCTTCCAAAATCAAGCAATCATGCCAGAGCAAGAACTGGAAATAGTCACCAATCATTACCGAGCAATTGGTGGAGGAAATTATGAGATGTTCGGTGCGGAGAAAATCGTGCGAGAAATTCAGGTAGATATGACAGAATTAATTGCGGATTACTTGAAGCAGCATCCGATAATTCAAGCAAAGACGAACCAGAACTTTCAGGTGGTTTTGTAGATGAAAAGATAAACAGAGGTTGTGATGGAAGTGGTCAGCTTCAAGAAATAAGAAGGAATTTCCGAAAATTGTTTCTAAAATTTTTGTGAAATTTCGGCTTATTTCCGAAGAAGCTACTTCTGAAACACCGTTTATTCGGAAAAAGAAGCTATGACAAGTCTTTTGTCACAGCTCCTTGTTTATCTATTTTCTTGCCACAGAGTCCGTCAAAATCAATTCAGTGGGTACGATGACCTTTTTTGGTAAATCTTTCTCTCCGTTAATCAGCTTGAAAAGTAGCTCTGTTGCTTTTGTACCCAAAATATTTGTAGGAACATTGATTCCTGAAAGACGAGGGGTGAAAAAGGCAGAGTAGGACTCATCATTAAATGCAATCAAAGAGAAGTTATCAGGGATTTTATACCCTTCTTTTTCAATAATTTGAAAGAGACTAAGAGCTTTTAGAGCATCTGTTGCAAAGATAGCAGTAGGTAATTGTTTACCACTAAATAATTTTTTAGCCGCCTGAATAGATTCCTCTAGCACATAGCCCCCATCGACAATCCATTCATTTTTTATATCTAGATAATTATCAAATAAAGCTTTACGATAGCCATTTACTCGGTCTGCTGATACATGAATATTCAGAGGAGCATGCAGACAGGCTATTTCCTTATGTCCTAGGTCAATCAAAGTTTGAATCATTTGGTAACTATCACTATAGTTGTCTGTATCCACCGAATAAATATACTCATATTCCTTTTCCAGTTTTCCGATAATTACGATTGGAATTTTTAGCGCATCAAGTTCCTCTAGATATTGTTCATCTTGAGAAGCACTTAAGATGATTATCCCCCGTATCAATTTTTCATTGAGTTTATTTCTTATTTTTTGCGCTTCTTCCTGATTGTTTTTAGATGTTTGCAAAATCAAATCAAAATCATTTTTCTCTGATACAGCTGAAATAGACTGGATAACATCAGAAAAGAAAGGATTGCCGCTCGTTGAACGAACTGATCGATGTGAAAGAGCCAATATTGCATCAAATCCGTTACCAGTAAGTCCACGTGCTAACTTACTTGGCATATAATTCAATTCTTTAATTGCTGCTAAAACCTTTTCTTTGGCCTCTGGTGAAATATTATCTTGATTGTTCAATACACGAGAAACTGTGGATTTAGAGACTCCAGATTTGTTCGCAATATCATAAATTGTTGGTTTCAAAAAAAATCCTCCTAACGCTGGTAGCGGTACCATCACAGCTAGAATATTACTGGATTATCGATGATTTGTCCATAAAGGCGGTTAATTATTTAAAAAAACAATTGACAGAAACCGCTTACTATAATATTATCTTGGTGTAAGGTGGGAGCGCTCCCACAAGAAAGGAGTTTTCTATTTGTTTGAAGAAATTATTTCTGCAATTTATCCGCATCAAGATGAAGCAATGTTTCTAAAAGAAGCAATATCTGAAAGAATCAAGGGATATAAAAATAAGAATATCCGACCTAGAAAAGGACAATGGGATCAAGATGATGTGTTTTTGATTACTTATGGCGATCAGTTTTATGAGGATGGAGAAACTAAATTAACCACCTTCAATAAAATGTATCAGCAGTTTTTTTCAGATACATTTCCAATTGTACATTTCCTACCGTTTTTTCCTTACAGCTCAGATGATGGATTTTCGGTGATTGATTATGAACAGGTAAATCCTGAAATCGGTGATTGGGCAGATGTTCAGGTAATGAATCGCAATGCTCGTTTGATGTTCGATTTCGTTTGCAATCATATGTCTGCAAAAAGTAATTGGTTTCAAGGTTACTTGAATAATCGCACTAGCTATAAGGACTTTTTTATCGAAAGTGATCCTTCGATTGATCTAAGTATGGTTACAAGACCGAGAACGTCACCGTTGTTATCAGAGTTTGTCGATTTAGATGGGAAGATACGCAATATTTGGACGACTTTTAGTGATGATCAGGTAGATTTGAATTTTGCTAATCCGAAGGTCTTATTAAGAATGATTGATGTGCTGCTGTTTTATGTAGATCAAGGAGCAGATTTTATTCGGTTAGATGCAGTAGGATTTTTATGGAAGAAAGCTGGAACCAGCAGTATCCATCTTCCAGAAACCCACAAGATCATTCAGCTTTTTAGAAGCATTGTGGAAGAGGTAGCTCCAGGAACGATTTTGATTACAGAGACGAACGTGCCTCATCAAGATAATATCAGTTACTTTGGGGACGGGACTAATGAAGCGCAAATGGTTTATCAATTTCCGTTACCTCCATTAGTATTGCATGCGATTCGAACAGGGAATACTAGCTATTTGCAAAAATGGGCAAATGAAATCTATCTACCAACGGAAGAAGTATCCTTCTTCAATTTTTTAGCATCTCATGATGGAATTGGTCTAAATCCGATTCGAGGAATTATTGATGAAGCAGAAATTCTTGATTTAGTTGCTAGTATAGAAAAAGAAGGAGCATTAGTAAATTATAAGCAAAATCCAGACGGTTCTTTCAGTCCTTACGAGATTAATACAACCTATATTGACGCCTTGAGCAACCAAGCAGATGAAGATGAGCTGCGTCTGAAGCGTTTCATGGTGGCTCACTCTATTTTATTGACGATTATTGGGATACCGGCAGTTTATGTGCAAAGTATTTTAGGCGGACGCAACTACTATGAAGGTGTTGAAAAGACAGGCGCGAATCGAACAATTAATCGCCAGAAATATAAAGCTTCAGAAATTTGTGACAGCTTACTGAAAAGTGGGTCATTTAGAAACCAAGTATACCGTGAACTTCAAGAGCTGATACAACTGCGAAGAAGCGAGGAAGCTTTCCATCCTAATTGTGCTATGCGAGTTCTGGAAACGAATCATGCAACATTTGGAATTGTTAGAGATGAAAAGGTTTACGTATTGCATAATATGAGCGATCAAGCTCAAACGATTTCACTTGATACAGGAACCTATATTAATTTATTAACAAAAAATGAATGTGCTATCCAGCAGGAAGTAATTTTGGAACCTTACCAATTTATTTGGTTGGAAAAAATTTAGAACTATCAAGAAGGAGACAGTGGAATGAAAGCAAAGAAAATGATTTTTGGTACGGCATTGGCAGTGTTGGCTCTGACTTTGGGAGCATGTGGCGGAGGAAGTGCGAAGGATGATGAGAAAACGACAATTGAGTTCATGCATTCTTCTGTTGAACAAGATCGATTGAAAGTAATTGATAAGCTGGTTGCCGATTTTGAAAAAGAAAATCCAGATATTAAAGTGAAACAAATGCCCGTTGAAGAAGATGCGTATAACACAAAAGTTGTTACGTTGGCCCGTTCAAATAAACTTCCCGGTGTTATTGAGGTCAGCCAAGACTTCGCGAAGGTAATGGATAAGGATGAACTGATTGATCAAAAAGCTGTTGGCAGTGTCATGAAAAATGTTGGTGAAGACAATTATTACGATGGCGCTAAAAAATTGGTTCGTACAGAAGATGGTTCAGGATATATTGCAGCACCGATAAGCGGTTGGGTTCAAGGTATTTGGTATAACAAAAAGACGCTGAGCGATGCTGGATTCTCAGAACCAACAACTTGGGACTCAGTTTTAGAGATCGCGAAGCATTTTAATGATGCAGGCAATAAGAAATACGGCATCGCAATGCCGACCGCCGACAGTACAATGACTGAACAAGCCTTTTCACAGTTTGCACTTTCGAATAATGCAAATGTGTTGGATGATAAAGGAAAAGTGACGATTAATACGCCAGAAATGAAGCAGGCTTTGGATTATTATAAAGAATTGTCGCAATACACCATGCCAGGTTCAAATGACGTAACGGAGATTAAAGATGCTTTCATGAATGGTTCAACCCCAATGGCGATCTATTCAACGTATATTTTGCCGTCTGTTTTTGAAGAAGGAAAGTCAGAAGATATTGGTTTTGCAATTCCGACCAACAAACAAGAGGCCGTTTATGGAACAGTTTCGGGATTAACCATTTCTGCTGGATTAGATAAAGAACAAAAAGCAGCTTCTGAAAAATTTGTCGAGTACTTATCAGAAGCCAAAAATATGGAAAAATGGGTCTTAATGTCACCTGGCGGAGCACAACCAGTAAACAAAAAAGTTGTCGATAGCTCTTCTTACCAATCAAATGAAGTAATCAGTGCTTTTGGCGAGCTTCCGAAAGAAATTGCCAGCTCATTTGATAAGGTCCAAGTATTTGGTTTAGTTGGCGATAAAAACTTTACAAAAATGGGAGATATTACTAGCTCTGGTGCTATTTCAAAAGCGGTAAATGGCGTAACTGTTGGTAAGGAAGATCCTGAGAAAGCATTAAAAACGGCTCAAGAATCAATTGAGGAGTAGGAGCGGGTTATGAAAAATATAGCAAACAAAACAGATACAAAATTTGCTATTGCCTTATTAGCACCAAGCATGATTTTATTGGCAGTATTGGTTTTCTTTCCAATGCTGTCAAATATCCAGATTAGTTTTTTAGATTTGCCGTTAAATGCGAATCTAAAGTCTACTTTTGTTGGCTTGAACAATTATCTGGATATTTTAAAGGACCCAGCTTTTTATAAATCATTAGGTTTGACGATCGCTTATACAGCGTTAGTCGTTTTGGGAAGCACCGCTTTAGGCTTAGCAGTGGCGATTGCGTTTAACCGTGAATTTAAATACCGCGGATTGGTTCGTTCTTTGATTATTCTGAGCTATGTCACACCTTCTATTTCTTTAATTTTTGCTTGGAAATATATGTTCAATAATGGCTATGGTATTATCAATAATTTTTTAGTCGATAAATTACATCTTTTCAGCGAAGCACCATTATGGTTTGATAATCCAGGTTCAAGTTTTGCTTTAGTCGTAATCTTTGCAATCTGGCGCTACTATCCTTATGCCTTCATCTCTTTATTGGCAATTTTGCAAACGGTCGATAAAAGCTTGTATGAAGCGGCGGATATCGATGGCGAAAATTTCTGGCAGAAATTCAAAATTGTTACATTGCCTGCGATTAAGCCGGTCCTCGCCACAGTTATTGTTTTGCGATCTATTTGGATGTTTTATATGTTTACTGATGTCTATTTACTGACAAATAAAGTGGATATATTAGGTGTCTATCTTTATAAAACAGCCTTTGCATTCAATGACTTAGGTAAAGCTTCGGCTATTTCAGTGATTTTATTCGTTATTATTGCTGTCGTGATTCTAATTTCAAGAAAGCGGGTGGATCTAAACAATGGGTAAAAATAAAAAAATCAAAAAAATCTTCTTTTATGCCATGGTTATTTGTTTTTTAGCAATTAACCTGTTCCCTTTTTGGATCATGCTAATGACATCTTTTAAAGGTAGTAGTGAAGCGATTTCGACTACGCCGAGTATTTTACCGCGTCAGTTCACGACAGAACATTTTGTCGATATTTTTAATCCAGAGATTTTTCCATTTGTCGACTATTTTAAGAATAGCTTTGTTATTTCGTTGTTTGCATCTGTTATCGCTGTGATTATTGGAATTGGTGGTGCTTATGCGTTAGCACGTCTAAACTTTAAGGGACGTAATAAAATCAATGCGAGTTTCTATACGGTGTATATGTTCTCAGGTATTTTGATTGTCGTTCCGCTATTCAAAATTATCTCTTCATTAGGTTTATATGACACTAGAACTTCTTTAGTCATAACAATGGTGGTTCAAACATTACCGACAGCAATTTTTATGTTGCGCAGTTACTTTGAAACAATCCCTAAAGATATTGAAGAGGCGGCGATGATCGACGGTTTGAGCCGTTTTCAGATCATCATACAAATCATGATACCACTAGCATTTTCGGGGATTATTTCAGTTTTTGTGTATTGTTTTATGGTTTCTTGGAATGATTTTCTGTTCGCATCGATCTTCCTTTCATCAACCGATAAGTTTACATTGCCAATCGGACTGAACACGTTATTTAGTACCCCAGACTATGTTTGGGGCAGAATGATGGCAGCTTCACTGATTACTGCTTTACCAGTAGTCATCATGTACTCACTTTCAGAACGTTTTATTAAAGGCGGAGCCATTGAAGGCGGCGTCAAAGGATAATTTAAAAAAAGAGGATGAAAATCGTGAAAAAATTAGTAGCGCTTGAACCACGAGTAGCAGGTTTAAAAGAGTATGAAGAAAGAACTATTTTAGAAGACGAAGTACTGATTAAGGTGAAGTTTGCTTCTCCTAAACCTGGAACAGAAGTCGTTGATTTTAGAGGGATCAGTCCATTTATCGATGATGAGTTTTCTTCAGAATGGAATATGTTTATGCCACGTGAGGCAGGAAGCCCTCGCGGTATTGAGTTCGGCGATCTGCCATTAGGAAATATGGTGGTTGGAGAAGTAGTGGAAATAGGCAGTGAGGTTACCGAATATCAAATCGGAGAGATTGTTTGTACTTATGGCCCCATACGAGAAACAGTGGCCGCCAAAGGTGTAGACAACTATAAACTACGGAAAATGGCAAGCTTGGATAGTTGGAAAAATGCAGTATGTTACGATCCAGCACAATTTGCGATGGGTGGTACTCGCGTAGCCAATGTACGCGCTGGTGATGTTGTGGCAATTTTTGGTCTTGGCGCGATTGGTTTAATCGCAGTACAAATTGCAGTTAATGCTGGTGCAAAGGTCATCGCCATTGATCCAATCAAAGAACGTAGAACATTAGCGGAAAAATTTGGTGCGATTCATAGTCTAGATCCAATAACTGAAGATGTCGGTTTAAAAATGAAGGAGTTTACCAATAAAATGGGGGTCGATTCTGTCATTGAAACCAGTGGGGCTGCTAGTGCTTTACAAGCTTCCTTGAGAGGCATTGCTTATGGCGGAATTATTTCCTATGTTGCTTTTGCTAAACCCTTCCCAGAAGGATTAAATTTTGGTCGTGAAGCCCATTTTAATAATGCGAAGATTATTTTTGCTCGGGCTTCAAGTGAGCCGAATCCCGAATATCCGCGTTGGAATCGCAAACGAATTGAAGATACTTGCTGGGAACTGCTAATGAGCGGTTACTTAGATTGTTCAGAGATTGTTGCGCCAATTGTTCCGTTAGCTGAAAGTGCGGAAGCCTATATGCGCTACATTGACCAAGACCCTTCATTAAGTGTGAAAATGGGTGTAGAGCTTTAAACTAAAAGGATTGAACGAAGACAAATAAGGAGATTATATCATGAGATTTGGCACGCAAGATCAAGCATTTTTCCCAACAGACATAAAAGAAAAATTTCAATTTATCAAAGAGTTAGGGTTTGAAACCTACGAAATAGATGGCAAGCTGTTAGTCGAACACGTAGAAGAAGTCAAGGAAGCAATGAAAGAAACGGGGATTTTAGTAGAAACTGCCTGTAATGGTTACGATGGGTGGATCGGTGATTTTATTGAAGAACGTCGTTTACGAGGGATTGAACAGATTTCTGATATTTTAAGAGCGCTAGCTGAAGTAGGCGGGAAAGGCATCGTTGTTCCTGCGGCTTGGGGCATGTTTACCTATCGTTTACCACCGATGGTTTCTCCAAGAAGTCAAGCTGGAGATTTTAAAGCAGTTAGTGACTCTTTGATTCAGTTAGAGAAGATAGCCGCTGAAACGGGAACCAAAATATATTTAGAGCCATTGAATCGGTATCAAGATCATATGATCAACTTATTAGCTGATGCTCGGAAATACATTGATGAAAATCAATTGAAGCATGTTGAAATTACCGCTGATTTTTACCATATGAATATCGAAGAAGATAGTATTTCAAAAGCGTTGATTGAGCAAAAGGATTATGTGGGACACATACATTTAGCGGATAATCACCGGTATCAGCCGGGGTCCGGAGCCATCAATTTTGTTGAACATTTCAAGACAATCAAAGAGATCGATTATGACGGTTGTTTAGTATACGAATGCCGATTGCGTGGAGAAGATCTTCCTAAAATTTACCAAGATTCTATCAACTTCTTAAAGGAATGTATGAGAAAAGCATAGTTGAACGCTCAACTATGCTTTTCTTGAAAGGAACGAGTAATGAAAAAAGTAGCGATTATCGGTGCTGGCCAAGTAGCAGAAAAAGTCCATGCAGCCTATTATTTAACAAAACCAGAAACGTTTCAATTAGTAGCAGTGGTTGATCCTAATTTAGCAAGGGCCGAGCTTTTTTGTCAAAGAAATCAATTTAAGCAGGCATACACATCAACTACAGAAATGTTGATAGAGGAACAACCAGATATCGTAAGTGTTTGTACACCCAATCGCTTTCATTATGACAGTGTAATGAGTGCATTAGCGGCAGGGTGTTCAGTATTCTGCGAAAAACCGCCAGCCATGACGAGCCTTGAAGCAGAAAATATGTGGAAGCTGGCAGAAAAAAAATCTGTTTGTTTAGCTTATGATTTTCAACATCGTTATTCACCGGAAGCGCAGATGTTGAAGGAAAACATTGCCTTATTGGGGGATATTTATTATAGCGAAGCAAATGCCTTAAGACGTTCAGGGGTTCCTGGCTGGGGAAATTTTATTGATAAAACACTTCAAGGCGGCGGTCCGCTGATTGATTATGGAATACATATGTTGGATACGGCGTTATATCTATTGGATTTTCCAAAAATCAAGGCAGTTTCGGGTTATCAATATCAAAAAATCGGTCCTCGTAAGAACCAAGGTTCATTTGGATTTTGGGACCCAGAAAAATACACAGTAGAGGATTCCTTGTTTGGAACATTAGAATTTGAAAATGGCGGGATTCTTCGGATCAATACATCTTTCGCGTTAAATATACAAGCGGATAAGGTTTTAGATGTTCAGCTTTGCGGTGACGAAGCAGGTGCAAATCTCTATCCTGGTAAAATTTATACAGATCAAGCTGGGGAACTTAAAGTTATTAAACAAATCGAAAGTAAGGAAACGAATAATCATTTTACCAGTATAGATCATTTTTGTCGTAAAGTTGCTGGAGATCCACAAGCAATAATTGCTGACGGCAGACAGGGCTATATTATACAAAAAGTGATTGCAGCATTATATCAATCGGCTGAAATAGGTGAAAAAGTAGAACTATGAAAATAGAATTTAATCAATTTGAGGAAGAAATACTAAATAAAGAAGCAACTCTAATGACGACGGGAAACGGCTATTTAGGAGTTCGTGCAGTACATGAGGAAAAGTATCGAAATCAGGATAGAGGTTTTTTTGTCCGGGGCATTTTTGATCGAACGATCGGTACAGAGGCAGCTGAATTAGTCAATCTGCCTGATATCACTGAACAAGAGTTAAGAATAAATGGCGAGATATTTTCCTTAAATAGTCCGCAAGTGAGAGATTATCAGCGTTCGCTAGATTTATCAACAGGAGAATTGAATCGTTCATTAAAATGGCAAACGGAACAAGGCGATTGGTTCAAAATTACAAATAAACGGATTGTTAGTCAAAAAAATAAGGAACAGATTGCTTTTCAACTGATCGTAGAGCCATTGAGTGGTTCAGCTGAAATTTCCATCAAAACGGGGATTGATGGTCAAGTTTCTAACGGTGGCAACCAGCATTTAATCGAACGTGATATACGTGTGTATGATGAACGCCTATTAGTAGCTGAGTATGAGACGATTGAGAGTCATTTGACAGTAGGTCTGGCTATGCGTCTAAATAAATCAGGAATTATTTCAGCGAAAAATAGAAAAATTCAAACAAACATTCAAGAGAGCTGTCAGAAAAATAATTCATTCGTTTTTGAAAAAGTGGTTTATATATATTCTAGCTTAGAAGCTGATGATCCATTGGAGTCTGCTAAAAAGGCCGCAGCCCAGGAAATATCTTATGAAAAAATTGCGAAGGAAACAAAAAAATCTTGGCATGATTTTTGGTCAGAACATCGGGTAGTCGTCAATAGTCAAAATGCCTTTGACCAATTGGCTTTAGATTTTGCATGCTATCATCTGCAAATTATGACCCCCGATGATTCCCAATTCAGTGTGGCAGCAAAAGGGTTAACAGGCGAAGGCTACAAAGGTCATGTATTTTGGGATACAGAAATATTCATCCTTCCTTTTTTCTTGCATAATGAGCCCGATACTGCAAAAAAATTATTGAAATATCGATTTTTTAGATTGGCTGGAGCAAAGGAAAAAGCGCGACAGAATAACTATCGAGGTGCTTTATTTCCTTGGGAGAGCGCCTTAACAGGGTATGAAGAGACACCAAAATACGCAGCGATAAATATTCGTACTGGGAAACGGCAAATTATATCATCGGCTGTAGCAGAGCATCATATTGTTGCGGATATCGCTTATGCTGTGATGGATCTTTATCAAGCGACAGCTGACCAGGAATTTATGGATAATTATGGGAAAGAACTATTAAAGGAAACAGCTCTTTTTTGGTTGAGTCGAGGTGTCGAGATAAATGGTCGGATTGAGATTCATGACGTGATTGGTCCGGATGAATATACGGAACACGTCAATAACAATACGTATACCAATTATTTGGCCGCTTACAATGTACGATCTGCTTTGGAACAGCAGGTCGGCGATGAGCAGTTGCAAGAACAATTTAGACGCTTTCTCGACAAACTATATTTACCAAATGAAAACGCTGATGGCTTAATTCCACAAGACGATACATTCTTGGAAAAACCAGTAATTGACTTATCAAAGTATAAGGAACAGGCAGGGAATCAATTAATTCTGACCGAGTATTCTCGACAAGAAGTCATTGATCGGCAGATTCTAAAGCAAGCAGACTTAGTCATGCTGTTTTATTTACAGCCAGATCTATTTAGCTTTGAAACAATCAAACAAAATCTCTATTATTATGAAGATCGAACAATTCATGATTCATCATTAAGTAAAGCGATTCACGCGATTGTTGCAGCTAGAATTCATGAAGCAGAGTGGGCTTATGAGATGTTTCAAGCAGCTTGTCGAATTGATTTGAATGATCAGCCCCATACAAGCGATGAAGGGATTCACGGTGCAGCATTGGGAGCGGTTTGGCTGACGGTAATTTTTGGCTTTGCAGGTATTAAAAAAGGTGATGTGCTAGAAATTAATCCACAGCTTCCGAATGCATGGAAGCAGCTCACGTTCAACTTTTATTGGAGAAATGAAAAGATTACTGTTCAGATGACCCAAGACTCTGTTTTATTAAAAAAAGAATCTACCAAGCAGCTGCCAATCATGATTGAAGGTCAGAACTATTTATTAGCAGACAAATTAGAATGGAGCAGAAGGTAATATGATGAAAATTTTAATGATGCCAGATTCTTTCAAAGGTAGTCTTTCGGCTAAAAAAGCAGCAACTATCCTAGGAGAAAGTTTCCAACAAGTTTTTCCATCTGCAACGATTGAACTTTTACCAGTAGGTGATGGTGGTGAAGGAACATTGGATGCTTTATCGCAAACTATTTCGATGGAAGAAAGATGGGAGACGGTTAGCGGCTGGAATAGTAAGCCTTTCCCAATGCGATACATGCATTTTCAAGATCAAGCTTTTTTTGAAATGGCTGATTTAGTGGGATTACCGATGTTTTCTGAGGAACAACGCCGACCGTTGGATATCCTTACGATTGGTCTTGGAGAATTAATCATTCGTCTTCAAGAAAAGGGGATGAAGAAAATTTATATCGGTGTTGGCGGAAGTGCAACCGTTGATGGAGGAATCGGACTTGCTGCAGGCTTAGGCTATAGATTTTACGACAAAGAAGGAAATCTATTGCAACCAAATGGGCGAAGTTTGTCAAAAATTGTTAGAATAGATGAGACAGATGTACAAGAATTGACGGCAGAAATCTATGCGGTGACAGATGTAACGAATGTTTTATGTGGTGCATCTGGCGCTAGTTTTATTTTTGGACCGCAGAAAGGTTTAAAAACCGAAGAGATATCAAAAACGGATGAAGCATTGAAACAAGTTTATCGCTTAATCAATCAAACGTTAATTGATACCCCCGGAAGTGGTGCAGGCGGTGGTTTGGCTGCTGGAATCGCAGGGTTCGCTAAGGGCAAAATCATTCATGGAATCGATTTTGTTTTAGATGTACTAGATTTTGATCAGCGAGCACAAGACGCAGATTTCATTATTGTTGGCGAAGGTAGAATGGATCAGCAGAGTATGGCGGGGAAAGCTCCAGTAGGAATAGCTAAGCGAGCTCCTGCTAAAGCAACTGTATTAGCAATCTGCGGCAGCGTTGATCAAGAGCTCAGTGATTATGAAGCTTATGGGATTAGCGCGTGTTTCTCGATTATTGGACAGCCTGAAAGTTTAAGTGAAGCATTGGATAATGCCGAGGTAAATTTGAGACGAACCAGCTTATCGATTGCTAGATTAATAAAGAAGGTAAGGAGTAACTGTATTGACTGAGTATTTAGGTGTTATTTTTGACCTTGACGGTGTGTTGGTTGATACTGCAAAGTATCATTTTTTAGCATGGAAAAAACTAGCAGATCAATTAGACATTCCATTTACAGAAGAAGACAATGAACGCTTAAAGGGCGTTTCCAGAATAAAGTCGTTGGATATCCTGCTATCATTAGGAAATAAAAGCTATTCAGAAGATGAACGTAACAAATTTATGGAACAAAAAAATAAAGAGTATGTTCGCTATATTAGCCAGATGGATGAACGAGAAATTTTACCTGGTGTAATTGAATTGCTGAATCAGCTAAAGGATAGAAAATTAAAAATTGCTCTCGGCTCTGCGAGTAAAAATTCAGGATTGATTTTGAAAAATACAAAATTACAGGATTATTTTGATGTGATTGTTGATGGTAACGATGTTTCAAAAGCGAAACCTGATCCAGAAGTATTTTTATTGGGGGCTAAAAGAATAGGTATTCCTGCAAGTCAGTGCATCGTTTTTGAAGACGCCTATGCGGGGATTGAAGCGGCTAAAAAAGCTGGAATGCTTGCTATCGGCGTAGGAAACCGAAAAAGCTTACCACATGCAGATGTGCTTGTTGAAACCTTAGAGAATCTTGATTTATCGGTATTAAAAAGTAAGAAGGATGGGGATATTAAATGACGCAGCTCACACTAAAACATATTCATAAGAAATATGACAATGCAGAAAAATATTCAGTTACTGATTTCAATTTAGAGATTGATGATAAAGAGTTTATCGTTTTCGTTGGTCCTTCAGGTTGTGGCAAATCAACGACTTTGCGAATGATAGCAGGATTGGAAGAAATAACAGAGGGTGAACTGAAAATAGGTGATCAAGTCATGAACGAAGTAGCACCTAAAGATCGGGATATTGCCATGGTTTTTCAAAACTATGCGTTGTACCCGCATATGACCGTTTTTGATAATATGGCTTTCGGTCTAAAACTAAGAAAATATGATCCTGCTGAAATCAAACAACGAGTGGAAAATGCTACAGACATTTTAGGACTGACTGAATACCTTAAAAGAAAACCAGCAGCACTTTCTGGCGGACAACGCCAAAGGGTAGCTTTAGGGCGTGCAATTGTTCGAGATGCAAAAGTGTTCTTGATGGATGAACCTCTATCTAACTTAGATGCCAAATTAAGAGTATCCATGCGAGCAGAAATTGCTAAGCTGCATCAACGTTTAGGAACTACAACAATTTATGTTACCCATGACCAGACGGAAGCTATGACAATGGCCGATCGAATTGTCATCATGAAAGATGGTGTGATTCAACAGGTTGGAACGCCACAACAAGTTTATGACACTCCGAAAAATGTCTTTGTTGCTGGTTTTATTGGTTCGCCTGCAATGAATTTCTTTGAAGTAACATTAAAGGATGGCTTCATAAAAGACGGTTATGGTTTAAGCTTGAAAATTCCTGAGGGTGAAAAGAACACATTGGTTCGCAAGGGCTATGAAGGAAAAACACTTACTTTCGGTATTCGTCCAGAAGATATCCATAGCGAGCAGATCGCAATTGATTCTTCAGACGGAGCAGTTGTGCAAGCGGAAGTGATGGTTTCTGAGTTATTAGGTGCAGAAACGCTTTTATACACTAAAGTCGGTGAAACGGAGTTTGTTTCCAAGGTTGATGCACGTGATTTTCATAAACCAGGCGCACAAGTAGAATTAGCTTTCAACTTAGGAAAAGCACATTTCTTCGATAAGGAAACAGGAGAAGTCATTAAGTTACTTTAATTAAACTAAAGGAATAGGCTTAGAATAGTTGTCATAGAGATAGCCAATCGAACGAACACCAAAAAATAGTAGTTAGTTCGATTTGTTATTAAATATTTTTAGCAAGTTCCTTATGCGCGTTTTTTTACAGAAAAGACTCATACTTAAGATTCTTAAATTATTTGACAGATTAAGCCAATTAGACAGGTGTGTATTAAAACTCAGTATTTTGATCTAATACAAAGATTGTTAACAGTCTCAGAATAAATATGGTTTCTATGTTTCAGTATGAGAGTTTAGAATAAAACGGTAGTAGTGTCCATGTTCACTATTACCGTTTTTATTTTTATCAAATCGCGTTCATAAGAACTAATCAATCTGCAATCAGAACGGTTTCGAAATGAAACTCGCTTGGAATATGATTAGCGATCGAAAATTCAAAAATACGACCATCATCCAAATAAGCTACTTGTTCAACACTCATTAAGAAATCTGTATCCGTTAAGTTTAAGTATTTTTTTTCCAATATTGAGGGTCGAACGCCTGCGATGTTGACATGAGCGCTTTTAACTTTCAGTTTCAATGTATCAGAAATGTATTTATAGATAGAAGTTTCTAATTCCTTCATCGTCAATCCGCTGATCACATTTGTAGGCATCCAGGTGTATTCAATGATGGAAGGAATTCCTTCCACTTTTCGCATACGAATAATTTTGTATACCAACGTTTCTTGGTCAATACCAAGTTTATCAGCTAATGATTCATCGGGTATCTCTGTAGTAAAGCCGATAATAACCGATTCTACATTGCCATCATAGACAGAGAAGCTTCCTGTTAATGGAGAGTATTTAGTCATTTTCTTATTATGGAAATCCTTAACGAAGCTCCCTGAACCTCTCCGTCGAACAATGTAGCCCTCTCGCACAAGAACATTGAGCGCTTTTGTGATCGTCAACTCACTCACTTGATATTTTTGTGCTAAGAGCCTTCCTTGCGGTAATTTCTCATTAATTTTATAAACTCCAGACTCGATGTCTTCCTTTATTTGAGCGTAAATCTCAGTATATTTTTTTGTAGTAGTAGACATTATTTTTCTCCTTATTCGTTTTATAGTAATCATTTTTTCCAAAAGAAAAAATGAGTCTGATTCGAAAGCCGTATATCATTCAACTAAAGTGCTGTAATACTAATTAGATAATTTTGCGAAATACCTTTCTATCTGTAAATCCTGAGAAAGTTGAACTGACATCCATATAAAAAAATCTGCAAATCCAGTATAACACGATTTTTTGTTAGATAAACTATATATATTATGATTAGCTAAAATATTATTTTTGAAGCGTTTTAAAATTTTTTGATAAAAAAACCATTGACATGAATCTATTAAAACTATATAGTTTTACTCAAATAGGAATGCGCTTTCTTAAACTTGGGTAATTTGGAGGTTGATAGTCAATCTAAAAAGGAAATAAAAGGAAGATATTTTAGGCAAAGCAATTATTAGTGTTATTCAGATTTGATTGAAAGGAAGAGTATTATTATGCAAGGAATGGAAGAGGTTTCATTTAAGATCATTGCATCTGTTGGGGAAGCAAAATCGTTGATCATGTCGGCAATTGGGTTAGCAGGAGAGAACAATTTTGATGAGGCAAATGAACAATTAAAGCAAGCAAAGGAAAAATTTGTGGTTGCTCATAATGCTCACTTTGAAATGATTCAAGCAGAAGCAAGTGGAGAACAGGTAGAGTTAGGGTTGTTACTTGTCCATGCGGAAGATCAGCTGATGACTACAAGTCTGATGCATGAAATGGCTGGTCAAATGGTTGAGATGTATCGCAAAATGTATGAACTGCATGATGATAAGGGGGCGTAATGAATGAAAAAAGGCAATAAAGTGTTAGAGGGTATTAATAACTTTGCGAGAAAAATGGCGTCAATGATTTATTTCAGAGCACTAAGAGATGGTTTTGTTTCTACTGTACCGTTTTTGGTACTGGCTGGAGTGATGATTTTAATCAACAATATTATCATTGCACCAGATACTGGTTGGATCGCTGGATTCGTTTCGGCAGATACTTTGACAATGTGGCAGGAACTAGGAAATAAAATTATCAATGGAACGCTGAATTGCTATTCGTTGATGATCGGAGCGTTAATCGCAAACAGCTTAGCCAAAAATCGCGGAGAAGAAAATCCGATTTTCAGCTCATTAGTAACAATTGCCGTTATCATGATTTTCCTGCCTTTATCTAATTCAATTGTACCCAATGGAGCAGAAAAGGCAGTAGAAATAAGCGGTGTTGCGTCGTTTTCTTATCTAGGAACATCAGGGATTTTTGTTGCGATTCTTGCGGCTATACTATCGACAGAACTATTTGTTCGAATATCGCAAAGTGATAAATTGAAATTTAAGTTCAGCGGAAATGGCATTCCACCTGCGGTATCTCAGAGTTTTGAAGCGATGGCATCTATCATGATCACTTTATTAGTATTCGGATTACTTTCATTTGGAATTCATCAATTAACGAATATGGAAATTCATGAGCTGATTAATAAAGTGATTCAAGCTCCGTTGGTTCACTTAACGACGAGCTTACCAGGGTTTGTAATTCTTTGCTTCTTTACTAATTTGTTATTTGCTTTAGGTATTCATCCAAGCGGGATTGTAAATCCAATCTTGGAACCACCATTGTTAGTAGCGATGAATCAGAATACGGCAGCATTTGCGAATCATCAGGATATTCCCAATATCATTGTGCTGCCTTTCCGTGATATCTAGGGTCATATTGGCGGAACTGGGTCAACGATCGCATTGATTATTGCAATTTTTATTTTTAGTCGCAAGAAGGTGAATAAACAATTTGCCGGAATGGCCGGCCCATTAGGGTTGTTCAATATTAATGAACCGGTGATCTATGGATTTCCAGTTGTATTTAATCCGTTAATTATGATTCCTTTTATCATTGGCCCCTAATTTCTTTCGTCATTGCTTACTTTGCTACATGGGCAGGGCTAGTTTCTAAAATTGTCGTGTATGTGCCATGGTCGATGCCGCCTGTCATCAATGCATGGGTCGCCAGCGGTGGAGATTTTAGAAATGTTATTTTACAAGTGTTATTGATTACAATGATGGTCGCTATTTATTTCCCATTTCTACGAGCCTATGAGAATAGTATGGGAGTAGAGGTAGAAGAATCTAGTATTTCTGAGGCTCCATCAGCTGTTGAAGACGCAGAAGCTACTGCAGCTCCATCTATTGCTAAAGTGTCAGATGAATTCTCAGATTTTTCGGATTTCATGTAATTAAATTTTGGAGGAGATAGGATGGAACATCAAAAACTAAAAGCGTTCCCGAAGCATTTCTTATGGGGATCCGCATCAGCTGCCTATCAAATAGAAGGCGCTTGGAACGAAGACGGTAAAGGAAAATCGGTTTGGGATGAATTTGTCACAATTCCAGGAAAAACCTTTAAAGGAACGAATGGCAATGTTGCAGTCGATCATTACCATCGTTGGAAAGAGGATATCCAACTGATGAAGGAGCAAGGGTTAAAAGCCTATCGATTTTCTGTAGCCTGGACACGTGTATTCCCCCAAGGACGTGGAGAAGTGAACCAGAAAGGACTGCAGTTTTATATTGATTTAGTTGATGAGCTGATTGCAAACAATATTGAACCAGTATTGACCCTTTATCATTGGGACCTGCCTCTAGCTTTACAGGAAGAATACGGTGGTTGGGAAAACAGAAATATTATTGATGATTTTGTAAACTATGCTGAAACACTATTTCAAACATTTAGAAATAAAGTGAAGTATTGGGTATCGTTAAATGAACAAAATGTGTTTACTCATCAAGGATGGCAGATCGCAACGCATCCGCCAGGAAAGAAAGACACTCAGCTTTTTTATAATGTCAATCATATTGCCAATCTGGTCAACGCAAAAGTTATTCAGAAGTTTAGGGATCTGGAAATGCCCGGCATGATCGGTCCATCTTTTGCTTATACACCGCAATATTCAATTGATAGTGATCCTAAAAATATATTAGCTGCCGAAAATGCAGAAGAACTGTTAGCAAATTTTTGGATGGATGTTTATGTTTACGGTGAGTATCCAAGTGTGATTCTACAGGCTTTGAAGGAACAGGGGATCACGATTGATATTCAATCAGGAGATATGGAAATTTTGCGTGCAGCAAAACCAGATTTTCTAGGCTTGAATTATTATCAATCAGCCACCAATGCTTGGAATCCTTTAGATGGCGTTTCTAATGGTGATCACTATCAAATGAATACGACTGGGAAAAAAGGTACTTCTACTGAAAGCGGCGTTCCTGGGATTCAAAAGACCGTGAAAAATCCTTTTGTTGAAACAACGAATTGGGATTGGACGATTGATCCAATGGGCTTAAGAATTGCTTTACGCCGAATGAACAGCCGTTATCGTCTGCCAATTTTAATTACGGAAAATGGATTAGGCGAGTATGACAAGCTGGAGGATGGAAAGATTCATGATTCCTATCGAATTGACTACTTGGAGCAGCATGTAAAAGCGATTCAAGAAGCAATCTCAGATGGTGTAGAAGTTATTGGCTATCATACATGGAGCTATACAGATTTATTAAGCTGGTTGAACGGTTATCAAAAGCGTTATGGATTCGTTTATGTCGATCAAGACGAGACAATGACTGGAACCCTTCAACGTATTCCGAAAGATTCTTATTATTGGTATCAAAAGGTAATTCAAAGTAATGGAGAAACACTTTAAAACGAGTAGGGAGGAAAACAGCATGGCAAATATTTTATTGTGCTGCAACGAAGGGATGTCAACATCGTTTTTAGTAAAGAAAATGCAGCAGGTTGCAGATGATAACGGATTAAAAGTTAAGATTTGGGCAGTGTCTGAACCAAAAGTAGATACTGAAAGTAAATCAGCGGATATTGTCCTATTAGGACCGCAAATTGCTTTTATGCGAGATACAATCGCGGAACGATTGGGCACAAGAATCCCTGTTCAAGCCATCAATGCCGAAGATTTTGGCCGTTTGAATGCTAGTAAGATATTAAAAGAAGGCCTGCTCTTAATCCGAGAAAATCGGGCGAAGCAGGATAAGTAAAGAGACAATTAGATTAGATTGGATTTTGGAAGGAAGAAGACAATGACAGTAACGATGGGATTTATTGGATTTGGAAAAAGCGCGAATCGCTACCATTTGCCATATATTACAATTAGAGACAACATGTGTGTCAAACGCATTTTTGATTTAAACATTAACGAGGAAATGGCAGCACCTTACCGCGAAAAAGGTGTGGCGTTCACAACTGAAATACAGGATATTTTGAAAGATCCTGAGATTGAATTGGTGACCATTTGTACACCTGCACACACCCATTACGAGTTGGCAAAACAAGTAATTGAAGCCGGGAAATCAGTAATTGTCGAAAAACCTTTCTGTGATACGCTAGAGCATGCCAAGGAGCTGTTTGCTCTAGGAAAGAAAAAAGGTGTTTTGGTAATGCCTTATCAAAATCGACGCTTTGATGGTGATTATTTGGCGGTCAAACAAGTGATTGAACAGGGATTTTTAGGGGAACTTAATGAAGTAGAAACACATATTGATTACTATCGTCCTGGAAGTATCTCTGATCCGGGAGTCAAAGAGAATGGGTCCTTTTACGGGTTAGGTATCCATCTCATGGATCGAATGATCGCCCTATTTGGACGTCCGGATAAGGTAGTCTATGATATTCGAAATAATGAAGCAGTTGAGGCAGTGGATAATTATTTTGATGTTGATCTGCATTATGGGAATTCATTTAAAGTAAAAGTAAAAACTAACCATGTTGTAGCCAGCAGTTATCCGCGCTTTATCGTCCATGGTAGTAATGGCTCTTTCATAAAATATGGGGAGGATCAGCAGGAAAACGACTTAAAAGCTGGTGTTATGCCAGGATCAGCAGGCTTTGGAGAGGATTCAGTCATGTATTACGGGATCGCAAAATATCGCAATGCCAATGGTGACTGGATTGAAAAGCAGATCAAAACGCCTGTGGGTGACTACGGTCGGTATTATGATTCTGTCTATGAAACATAAAAAAACGGTGCGCCTCAGTTAGTCTCTGAAGAAGAGGCATTGACCAATATTCAAATTTTAGAGGCCGGATTTAACCAGCCTAGTCCAAGTGTTTATAAAGTGGAGGATTTAACATGAAACGAATTTTAGCCTGTTCCGCTTCAGACTTTGGAAAAGATACCACGCCAGTAGAATTGAAGGAAGCCATCAAAGCATCAGAAGGACGAGTCATTTTAGCAAATATCGCAGCTGAATCAGCACCATTATATCCAGAGGTAACGAATGGAGAAATGGCTGCGGCATTTGGAGCAGATCTGCTGCTATTGAAGGCGGTTGATGTGCAGAAATTATCGATAGGCGGAATTGGAGAAATAAACCATCTGTCCCAATTACGTGAGTTGACTGGTACAGGAATTGGTCTGAATTTGGAAATCGCTGATGGCATCCCAACATTTAAACAAGTAAATAGAGAATCTATCCAAGAAGCGATATCTAAAGGTGCGGACTTCCTTTCCTTGACCGCTTACGTGAAGCCTGAGGCAACAGTTGAACGAATTCTCTCAGATATTCGCTTAGTGAGAGAGAGTTACCAAGGCTTATTGATGCTGAATCCGGTGATCAGTCATGGTATGGATCTGTCATTAGAGGCTCTTTTACAATACGTTGATGCCGGTGTTGATCTCCTTGTCTTACCGAGTCCAGGTTCAGTCGCTGGAGTAACTGAAAATCAACTAGCTGAAATCATTTCAGCTGTACGAAAGAAGGGTGCGTTAGTCTCTTGTACAGTAGGGACTTCTCAAGAAGGAACAGATAAAGAATCCATTCAACAAATCGCACTTTCTGCAAAACGAGCAGGTGCAGATGTTTTCGAGCTAGGCGATGCCGGAGTATCTGGAATGCCAGTACCTACGACTATTTTTGATGCTTCAATTGCTATTCGAGGCAGAAGACATACCTTTGTACGAATGGCACGTTCTGCTAATCGTTAAGGAACTAAAAAATTTCATTGAAAAATCAGACAAACAATTTAAGGGCTTGTCTGATTTTTTTTCATGTAATGATCTGTCTGAATCAATGAAAGTTCTCGATAACTTCTCTTATATCCATACGGATTCGCCTCATATGGATAAACTTCTTTCCCTGATCCGTTACACTGGCGAGAGCAAATTTCACGACTACTTTGGTTAAACATTCCTTCGAACAGCAATAAACTGCGTTCTCCCACTTTTTTCGATCAAACCTGATGAAGTTGTTTGCAAGATTCAAGTTGCTGGGATGATAGCTGTAGATATAATCCCCCAGTTCTTCAAGGAATGCGTGTTTACAACCAGGACAAAGGTGCCATTGCCCATCCTGATAATTACTTGGTACGACATGTTTTTCCTTAATTCGAAGTCGTCGGATGGGGTAATGGCTTTTTGTAGGAAAATAATGATTTAAATGGAGTAATCGTTCGATTGCCTGCCGTTCAAAAAATGAGTTGTATTTTGGCGCAGATAAGATTTTAGTTTGGATCATTTTATCCCCTCATTTCTATTAATTATCAACTCCACGATCAAAAATTACGGGTGTCATCATTCAGAATACATTTCGTCATAGGGTTCCTTTATTCAATCGATCTTGCAGAACCTTTACACAATCAGATTCTGGGCTGATCATACCATCTGCAATTGTCCCCATCCTTTGCTGCAAGGCAAGACAGGTGATAGGGACAAAATTTCCATCTGACGACACACGTAATAGATCTGGAGTGCACGTATCACATTTGATCCGCCGTAACCAAACCGAACAGAAGGAATGGACTGATTGGCACGGTTTACAATCTGACCGCTGATGATCCCATCTTTAATTGAACAATTCAACATTTCCTGTAGGCGTCTAGTAGTCGCTGGTCCCCAAGAACCATCGATTGATAAGATTCGCTGCTGACTGCTATTTTCACCTGGACCGCTGACGCTTGTATTTTTTACTCGAAAATAGCGCACAGGCAAGCCTGAAAAATCGCCCATCCAACCGATAGCTTTTGTGACTGCGATGTTTTGACAGCCTTTGGAATACGTACAATGCAAGGCGTCTCCATAGATATCTTTCAAAAACCAGCCAGTGTGTCCCGCTGATCCTAGTGACGCTCCTTCATGACCTGCAACCCATAAATCGCCGCGACGAACATCATTGCGATTAATTTCCTTCAGTAAAGTTCCATTTAATCCAAAGAGTGTCTCCGTGTTGCCGATAAAAGTATTTTTCGGAAGAAAGCCAGCAGCAATCAGCGAGCGGAATACGAAGCTGGAGCAATCCATCGAACGTTCACCAAGTCTGTATGACATGGAATAGCAAATCTTTCCACGTAACGCCAGCCCGTATTGTAAAGCTGTTTCAGTGTTAGGCAATAAGTCCGCCTCCTTATTGAACATTATTTTCCTGATCATCTTTATCAGGATAGTCATCGACTTTGCTTTCAAAGATCTGCAGCCATTTTTGGAGCCAAGTGATCTTCAGACCAAAGTCATGGGCATTTTCCAAGATGGAGCCGATTTCATAGATGATCAATAAAACCGTCCAGATCAGTGCCACATTGACGGGTAAGGTAATACCGACAATCGGTGCGATCTTATCTAATGCAGCGGCACAAATAATCGTTGAAAAGGTGATGAATTTGGTAAATAGGCCATAAAGATTAATGGAGGATGCCCATGTATGACTTTTCAGTGCTTTGCCATATCCCGTTAGAAGGTCCAAACCAGTCATAGACAAAAAGATACCAATGATTGGGACGCTTCCTCCGAATAGATAATCAAGAAGGGTTCCTCCAGCTGAAAATACGATAAGTTTCATTTAAAATACCTGCTCTTTCTTCAAATATACCCCCTAGGATCGTGATCGTAGGGGTGCTAGTCCTTCCTACGCATGATTAACAGGATTTAGTTGTGAAAAAGCTTATTCTCGTTGATTGCTGGCAGGGACTTCTTTGTTTTTACCCCTTCTTCCGAAGATACGCTGAAACAGTCCTTTATCTTTTTTTGTGTTAGGATTTTCCGCTTTGGAGATACGATTTGTATCAGACTCCTGTTTTTGACCGACGTTATCAATAGTTTCCACCTGATGATGTTTATTTGATGGTGGAAGTGCATCCTTTTTTACTTTTATTGAGACTTCTGTAGTTTCTAGCGGTTGAACCTGCGTCAATTGTTCATAATGACGCCCACGTGGTTGGTCTAATGCTAAATTCGAGATAGACGCAATAAAAGGTGTCCGAGAATTCATTACATTGAATGGAAGGTTTTCTTTTGTTTTTTCTGATGTATCGCTGACTACAAAATAGCGTTCCTCTGCACAATTTGGTTCGTTGGACTGTGGCTCGTCAGGCGCGCAATCATTTTCTGGATCAAAGATTAGACGTTCTCTATGAGTTAAGACTTTTGCTGTAACCACTGAATCAAATAGTTTTACGCCATCTTGTTCAAAAATATCTAGTGTCGTTAATAGTTCGCAAGCTTCTTTGATTTCTGGCGTTGACAGGTTAGGGTTTAACCCTTTATAGGTCCAGTTGTGTTCTTTGCCGTTGCTTTTTCCAAATGTTACTACTAAATCCTGGTTCATCTTTTTCGTTTCCTTTCTTTTATTTTTTATTTGCGTAGGTGGTTATCATGAATCTGTAGTTTCTTCTGGTCTGACAGTTGAAATGAGTGATCGAACAATTGATTGGACCTTCTCGCCAAAGTTTCTTAATGGAAAGACTTTTAAGCGTAATCGTTTCCACTCAGAATCCATGAAGTAATCCTGAAAATAATAGAAGAACCGCTTCATAGTACGTGTGGCCTTGGTATTCATAAAAAGATAGCGAACAAGCTCCTGCAAAATGTGAGCAAACTCCTGTGCACCTAACTGGCATCTCACGCGTAAAGCTAAGATATATTTGATCGTTAAACTACTGTTTTGTGTTTCTTGGTAATATTCCATGATACGTTTTTCTAACGTTTGCGGTTTAAGTGAAAAGATCTGCTGATGCGACAAAAGCTGCTCATTCATATTTTTTCCTCCTTTTAATAGAGAAGTGCGGCAGCGCTACCGCACTTCTCAAATTCCTATTACTTAGAAAATAACTTTCTCAGTTGTTTCGACATATTTCGCGCTTTCGACCGAGTCGAAGAGAACCGCGCCATCTTTGTGAAATAATTTTACGTGAGTCAGATGTTGCAGCAAGCTTTTGACCTCTGCGTTTGTCTTTTTTTGATCTGGATTCAAGAAGCTCCAGGTATGACTCTTTCCTAGACTATTTTTAAAAACTGCGACGATTTTTACCATGTTTTTTCCTCCTTCTATTATTTGGTATAACGTGATTGACTTGTTAGGATCACGCCATCTAGATTGCTGCCTTCGGGTGAAAGCTCTGTTAAGATATTTCCCAGTTCAAGAACATCTTCCTCGGTGGGTTCATCGATTACATTTTGAAAAGTCATTTTCTTTGGTTTGTCTTCGCCTGCATCAATTTGAACTTGTAATTTGTTGCCAATTTTTTGGATCATTTTTCTTCCTCCATTTCGATAAATGATTTTTGTTCCGGCCGGTGACTAAAAGATAATCAATTTTTCGAAAATATGCGAATCGCAAAATAACCGCTACCCCCCTCAATTTGACTCGTTTCGAGGTAAAAACCCCTTATTTTTGCCCAAAACAGGTCAAATTGAGGGGGGTAAGTGTCAAATTGCGATTTGAAATCGATTTCTATTTGGTTTATAATAAAGAGTTTTACTAAAAAGAGATCGCTGATTTGAAGTAAATACTTTCCATTTTTCTGCGTATTTTAGAGTAAGAGGACTTTTATAGTGGTTGTTTTGCCATGCGATAATGTAGGCGAGAAAACCTGCTGTCTGAAAGGCAGGAAAAGAGATGCAAGTGTATTTACCAACCAACGATCTATTATTCAAAAAATTATTAACTACGGAGGATTCCCAGCATATTCTAAAAGCGTTCGTCAAAGATTTATTAGACTTAGAATTCGGGAGACTGACGCCCCTGACTATATCAAAGAAGCGAAAAAGAAGACAGACTTCTTAACATTGGAAGAGGAGAAAAAGGAAATGATCATGAAAATCGATAAAGCCAAAGCAATAGCAGAGGCAGAGTTGGAGTACGCTAGGAATGAAGGCATAGCAAAGGGAAAGAAAATCGGCCGAGAAGAAGAGCGAAAAAGGAATCGGGAAGAAAAACAAATGCGATTCTAAACTTAATGCAAACCTCTCTCTCATTGAAAGGGATATAAGAGACAAGCGGCATAGATATTGAGACGCTGAAAAAGTGGAAGTCAGAGACGGAATAGGCTATCTAGTGTTACTTTAGACTCTAATGTTTAATATTTAGTCTCATCAAATAAAAAGACGTGGTTAGAAAGACTGAAAAAACATGCTGATGTCCATTCTAGTCATCAGCATATTTTTTCAATATCAACTCACAGCCAGTCAATCCCATCGATATCTCGAGGATCATCAATCAGCTCTTCACAGTGATAAAGAGAATAAGTTCTGTTATAAAGATGGTTAAGCTCACCTAAAGCGGTTCGAAACTTCTTTAATTTTGATTGAGCACGAAGAGTGTCCGCAAATGCAGTATTGGGAAAGTACAAATAATCTAGTGGCATATATCCAGGAATGACAAAGTGAAAAAAGCCACGGCGCATAGTAGCTAAAATAAGACAAGCCAGCTCTGCTCTAGAAATAACTCGTCTTCGTTGGACAGGAAGGATCAAATGAAGTCCGTTAGTCATTTCTGCGTAGTGCTGTCCCTGACGCTTGAAAATAGAAGAAATTTTATAGGGATTAATCCAGGTCGTTTGGTCTTTTCCCTCTAATGGGAACAAGCAAAAGTAAGGGCAGACCCAAGGAAATTTGTATTTTCCAAAGCAGCCTGTTTCTTTTAAACAAAGCGAAAGTACTCGATATTCGGGAAAAGAATGTTTTAAAGAAAAACGGTGAAGTGTTGCTATTGCGCTGACTTTACTAAAATAGATATGATCATCTGTAAAAATCAGGACACCTGTTTTTTGGGGAATTGGTATAATACAGTTTATTTCATGAGCCAATGAAGGATCAAAAGCCAATGCATTGCCAAGTAACGTTCCCATAACGGTGACCACTGTTTGTCATCCAGATACTCAAAATTATCCATAATACTCCTCCTCAAAAACGTTAGAATTATTCTTTGCATGTAGAATATATAACAAAGTTGAAAAAGTAGAAATAATACTTTCACGATTTTTTATTAAACAGCAAAAAAGAAGTATTTAAAGACATAATTATGTTTTGTGTAGGGACTCATAGATAGAGTGAGTACCGAAAAGTAATGCCATAGAACAGCCGACCCCTTTCGTGGATCGGTTGTTTTTTCCTATTATTTAGGCTCTGGCAGAAGCTTTTCTTGGAATTCTTTATTTGTTAGAAACCGCTCAAATTCCAATGCAGCTGAGGTCAGCAATGCATCTTTCTTTTTCGCGAGATAGACACAGCGGGATTGCGACTCCTCCAATTGTAAAACTTTGACATCATGAAATTCTAGTAAATTATTAAAGGGTAAAATAGCCACCCCGATATCGATGGAAACGAGTCCGGCCAATGCCTGATCCTCTTCTACGCGGCAGGAGATTTTCAGGGGCAGCTGCTGCTTTTCAAAGAGCTTTTCCATGTAGTAGGTTTTATCTAGGGATAAGATCATGGAGTATTCTGATAGTTCCTTTAGTGAAACAGTTTCTTTTGACGCAAGAGGATTACTATTAGCAACGATAGCTACCAACGGCTGATCTAATATGTGGATAAACTCGATTTCAGGTTCGTCCTTCAAAAAAGAGCATAAGGCAAAATCACAGGTCTCATTCTTTACATTTTCGATCAGCCTTGGACTATTTCCCTGCCAGAATTTAAACTTGAAATTCCTGCGATGGCTATCACTGCGGAATTGCTGCAGCAACTGTGGAATAATCTCTGGACCTAAGGTAAAGATGAAGCCTAGATCAATACTTCCTGAATACGGATCGACTAAATCGCGAACAGATTTCGTCCCGGCAGCAATTTTTTCGAGCCCCTGTTGGACACTTTCATAGTAAATTTTCCCGATCTTGGTTAAATGGATGTTCCGTCCATGATGTCTGAATAGGACAACCCCCAGCTCTTCTTCTATACGTTTAATCGTACGACTAAGCGTCGGTTGAGCGATTCCTAGTTCATCGGCTGTTTTTCCATAATGCTCTAACTCTGCCAAACGACAGAAGGCTTCTAGATTTTTGATATTCAATCGGTTCCCCTCCAAGATTTCTTTTTATAATTGTATCATTTTTCACAGATTGATATATAACTTTTTTGTTATGAATAATGCGGAGAATTGAGATTGTTTCTATCATGGATTCGTTTTATAGTGATTTTGGAAAGAAAAGCGCTTTTTTATCCATAACTATTACTGACAGTTTTGTTATGTAAACGATTAATTTTATATCTTATTGTGAAAACTAACACAATATTGGAGGTAGAAAATGAAGAATAAGTATTTTTTGACTGCTGTCTGCATGTATTTGAACTATATAGTGATCGGCGTAAGTGTCATTATTCTTTCAATGAATATGGATGCCTTGATGGAGCAGTTTGGAACGGATAGAACTGGCTTTGGTTTAGTTGTTTCCGGTATCGGTATCGGGAAATTTATTGTTTTATTTATCTCAGGAGTGCTTTCTGATAAGTTTGGACGAAAGCCGTTCATTCTCATTGGTATGGTGGGTTTTATCGTTTATTTTATGGGGATTTTGCTCAGTCCGAATGTGCCGATCGCATTGTTCTTTGCGGTGCTGGCAGGAATGTGTAACTCCTTTATTGATGCGGGGACCTATCCTGCGCTGATGGAAATTTTTCCGACATCAGCAGGAACAGCGAATCTAGCAATCAAGTTCTTTTCGGCAGCCGGGCAGTTTATCATGCCGTTCATATTTAGCTTTATTATTCAAAAAAATCTGAATTACAGCCTGTCCTTTTATATTGTGATTGGCTATCTTATTTTGAATATTGTCTTTATGTTTACTCGTGGCTTTCCTGCATTGTCTACCCAATCTGGTGCAGCAGAAAAAGAAGTCAAACGAACTTTTTATGAAAAAACGAAGATGGCAATCGAGGGAGTCTGCCTTATTTTAATGGGCTTCACCTCGACGACGATTTTTACAGTCGTGCAGGTCTGGATGGCGAAAGTGGCTGAGGAATATGCGGGAATGAGTGTTGCTGCCGCATCTAAAATGTTGACTTATTTCAGCTTGGGTGTCGTTATTGGTGTCTTCGTTACGGGCTATCTAGTAAGAGATCGTATTCGCCCGATCGTTATCTGTTTGATCTATCCATTGATCACGATGGTTTGTTTGATCGCGTTAACGATTGCTCCATCACCGCTCTTGTGTTTTATCACCGTGATGGTGACCGGCTTTACCAGCGGTATGTTGCAATTAGGATTGACCACAATGGCTGAGCTTTTCCCAGGAAGCAAAGGGAAGATCACCGGCATGGTCTATAGTCTGAATTCGATTGCCGTATTTTCAGCACCTGTTATTACCGGCTGGCTGGCTAATACGAATACGATGAATACGATGGTTTATAACGCGGCGGTATCTGGGTTGGCCTTTGTTCTAGCGTTAATCGTATTTGTCAGATATAAAAAAGTTTTTGGTCCAGAAGCTTTTATCAGTATGAAGGAAATCACTAATTTAGCAGAAGCAAGTAAATAATTCGAGTTGAGGAGAATGAATAGATGAAAAAAGTAAGAGCAGCGATTATCGGCGCAGGATTTGCGGGAAATTTCCATACAAATGCCTACACAAGAGTGAGTGGTGTGGACTTCAAAATCAAATATGTTTATGACGTGGTTGAAGAAAAAGCAGTTGCGTTATGTAAAAAATGGGACATTATTGAACAGGTCGCTAAAACCTATGAAGAAATCCTTGAAGATCCGGAAATTGATGTGATCGATATTATCACACCGCCAGTGACTCATTTAGAGCTTGCCTATCAAGCGTTGGAGGCTGGAAAGCATGTCATTTGTGAAAAACCATTGACTGGTTATTTCGGTGAAGAGGACGAGGAAGAGCCGATTGGTTTAACTGTTCCAAAAGCAAAAATGTACGAGAGTCTTTTAAAGGATATCGATGAGTGTCGGGCAAGATTTGAAGCCTCAGATGTTTTGTTCATGTATGCGGAGAATTATGTGTATTCACCAAATATTTTACGCTCAGCTGAAATCATTGAAGCGAAGAAAAGCAAGATTATGTATATGAAGGGGGAAGAAAGCATTCGTTCATCCACTTCTCCAGCTTCTGCTCACTGGTCATTAGCAGGCGGCGGTTCCCTGATTCGTCTAGGCAGTCATCCAATCGGCGGCATGCTGTTCTTAAAAGAACGGGAAGCGAGAGCACGTGGGGAAGAAATTGGGATTCAAAGTGTAACAGCTGAAACGGCAAGGTTAGCACCAAATTTAAATGAACATGATAAACGCTATTTCCCAGCGAAGTCAGTCGATACGGAAGATTTCGCGACGATCATTATCACGTTTACTGACGGGACAAAGGCTATCTCTATTTCTAACGACAATACACTAGGCGGCGTGAAAAACTACGTGGAAGTGTACACGAATGATAGCGCCTTAGTTAATACGATTACACCTGCGGACAATTTATCGACCTATTTCCTTGATGAGGATGGCTTAGAGGATGTCTATATCTCGGAACAGCTGCAGGAGAAGCTTGGCTGGAACAAGGTCTTTGTTTCAGAAGAAACCTTAAGAGGTTATTTGAACCAGTTCCAAGATTTTGTTGATGCGGTTGCAGAAAATCGCGAACCGTTGTCTGGTCTGGATCTAGCTTATGATACGATTAAAGTAATCTATGCAGCGTATTTGTCAGCAGAAGAAGGCCGCAGAGTCGATTTCTGATCGGTCGATTACGATGTATTCAAATAAATAAGTGGCTGACGAGGATTTGGGGCAAAATAACTGATTATTTTGTGCCGATTCCAGTCAGTTCAAGAAGTGACTGAGTAAAGGGTCTGGGGAGTGATTCAGGCTTTTAGGAGTAAGGGGGAGAATGATGTCTTTTATAAGTGGATTGATTTTAGTGCTGTCATTTGTCGGGTTGGTTGTGTATTCGATTAAAGGACACAATTTAATGATCGGCTTTATTTTGATGGCGACGTTATGGACGATTGTTCCAATCATCAATCAGCTGGCAGCGGGAAGCAGTGCATCAGTTGCTGTCGATATGCTGCAGGCGGTCTATCAACGAGCACCGGAGAGTTGGGGTGGTGTCTTAGTCAATATCTTTTTTGGGGCTTGGTTTGGCCGAGTACTTTTGGATACTGAAATTGCCTCGACGATCATCCGAAAATCCGTCGAGCTTGGAGGAGATAATTCTGCACTCATTCTTGTTTTGGTAAGCTTAATCACTGGAATCATTTTTACTTCTCTGACAGGTGCCGGTCCTGTTATATCTATTGCTGTTGTGGTGCTGCCAATATTGTTTTCTATTGGTATACCAAAGGGGATCGCCTTGTTTTCTTATACAGGCTCAGTTGCTGCGGGAATTTTCCTAAATCCAATCAATTTCACACAATATCGGGCTTTTTTTAACACGGGGGAGGCTGACTATACATACTCAGATTATTTTCCGTTTGGAATTACAGCATTTGCTGTCATGCTGGTGATCATAGCAATATTTTCACTGATCTATATGAAACGGGAAGCGAAGTTCTTTAACTGGGAAGCGACAGTAGCAGCTCCGACAGTTAAAAACGCGCCGAATTTAGCGTTAGTTACACCATTTTTGCCAGTGATTGGAGTGATTCTTTTAAGATTGCCGATGATCCTGTGCTTTATTCTTAGCGGCTTATTTGCTTTAGTTGTTTGCCAGGAGCTGGGCGCTGATTTTCGTTCGATCAGTCGGATGTTGACAAAGCAATATGCGGATGCGGTCAAGGATACAGCTTCGCTGGTGGGTTTCTGGTTATGTCTTGCCATGTTCAATGCGGCTGCATCCTTTGCTGGTCCTTATTTTCAAGCAATGCTTGGTGGAGTCATTCCTCAATCGACATTGTTACTGTGTCTACTATTTATTTTCCTATCACCGTTTACTTGGTTTCGTGGACCGATGAATCTAGTTGGCAGCGGGGCAGCGATCCTTGCTGTCGTCAGTCAGCAAAACGCCGACTGGTCTGTTGAATTTCTTTATCCGCTATTTATATCGATCCTGATCGGTATGGGACATTTCGATATCACTACCTCATGGGTGTCATGGGGACTAGGGTATGCTCAGATCGAAAGTAAAAGCTATATGAAAATGGCTTTTATTCCAGGAATCGTTATTTGTATCGTATTGGAGCTGCTGACCTATTTCTGGTTCGGCTAAGAAGGTGAGGAAGACAGATGGAGAAAAGAAAAATACGGGTAGGCATCGACGTTGGTGGTACACATACCAAGGCAGTGGCAATCGATAATCAAACAAAACAAATCATCGGAAAATCTTCTGTAAAAACAACACATGATGCGCAAGCGGGGGTTGCGGAGGGCGTCGTTGCTTCTTTTCTAAAATGTTTAGAAGAACATGATATTTCAGCAGATGAGGTTGTTTTTGTCGCACACAGTACCACACAGGCGACCAATGCACTTTTGGAAGGTGATGTGGCGAAGGTGGGAGTTATTGCGACAGCTGGAGGCAGCTTTGAAGCTTTTTTGACAAAACGTCAGACCAGCTTGAACTGTTTGGAATTAGGAACTGGGCGTGAGATTCAAATCAGCAGCCGTTTCATTCATAAAAAGAAGCTTAGTGAGGAACGGATTGTTCAGGCAATTGATGAGCTTTGTGCAGAAGGGTGTCAGGTGTTTGTCACGAGCGGCGCATTTGGTGTAGATGATTTGGATTCTGAACGACAAATCAACGATGTCCTGCATGCAAAAGGGCTGAAGGCGACGATGGCTTCGGAAATCACCAAGCTTTATGGATTATCTCGCAGGACGCGGACAGCGGTCATCAATGGATCTATTTTACCGAAAATGTTAGAAACAGCTGATTCTACCGAAATAGGCGTGAAGGGGACAGGCGTTGATGTTCCTTTGATGATCATGCGAGGTGACGGCGGTGTGATGGATGTTAAGGAAATGAAGAAGCGGCCAGTATTGACCATGCTTTCTGGGCCCGCTGCGAGTGTGATGGGAGCCTTGATTTATTTGAGAGCCTCGAACGGGATTTACTTTGAAGTTGGTGGAACTTCGACCAATATTGGTGTGATCAAGGATGGTCGTCCAGTGATTGATTATTCTCAGATCAATGGACGCAGTACCTACATCAGTTCGCTGGATGTGCGAGTGTTGGGCGTTGCTGGCGGCAGTATGGTTCGTGTCGGACAGCATAAGCTGATCGACGTTGGTCCCCGGAGCGCGCATATCGGAGGAATGGACTATGCCGTATTTACTCCAGAAGAAGAAATTGTTGATCCGCAGCTAGAATTCTTTGCACCGAGGGCAGGAGATTCCGCTGATTACGTGGCGATTCGACTGAAAAACGGTAAGCGCGTAACATTGACGAATACCTGTGCGGCAAATGTGCTTGGTTTAGTTAAGGAAGAGCATTTTTCTTACGGAAATGTAGCCGCTGCTCGCAAGGCGATGGCTCCATTGGCTGAGTATTTAAACTTGAGCATTCAGGAGACTGCTACGGCTATTCTCGAAAAGGCTTTTGAGAAAATCGAACCAGTAATCATGGGACTTGCTCGTAAATATAAACTGGAGAAGGAACAATTGTCGTTAGTAGGCGTTGGCGGCGGTGCCTCCTCTTTATTAAGCTACTGTGCGGAAAAGATGGAACTGAACTATAGCATCCCTGAAAATGCAGAGGTGATCTCTTCGATTGGCGTTGCGCTCTCGATGGTACAGGACGTGGTTGAACGAATTATCCCTAATCCGTCGAAACAGGAGATTCAACAAATTCGCAACGAAGCGTTGAATAAGGCCATCGAAAGTGGTGCCGTTAAGGAAACTGTTGAGGTGCATATCAATATTGATTCTCAAACACAAAAGGTCACTGCGATGGCAACCGGCTCTACCGAGGTACAGACCTGTGATCTATCGAAGCAGTGTACCATGGAGGAAGCGCGCGATATTGCCGAAAATGATTTTAGAAGAACAGAGGAAAGTGTCGAGTTATTAGCGGAAAATAGACATTTTTATATTTTTGGGAAAAAGGAAGCTACTGGAAATGCTATCCGGGTGATCGACAATAAAGGCTTTATTAAGGTGCAGCGTGGGAATGCTCAAATCATCAAGACATCTATTCAAAATTATTTAGAAGCCTTACGTACCTTATGGGAAGATATGGCGAATTATAAATCAGACTTGATCGTTCGACCGGATTTTTATATTTGTGCCGGTGCTAGATTGATGGATTTTGCGACACAGGATTTTTCACAGCTGATGATGCTGGTGGATTTGGACATGGCGAGTATTCAGACAGACGAGGAGTTGTTGATCATTGCATGTAATCAGCAGTATTAATGCCATAAAGCTGGAAGCAGATGATCGGTTTTTAGCATACCTGGAATTGCGTAAGGATACCTTTTTTCATAAAATCCCTACAGAAAAGATCTGCTACTATATTGATGGTGCGCTTGCATATGGGAAGCAGCTGGCTGTGACAGTTGATTTTGTAGATTCAAGCGAACTGTGCGACCGCTTAGGTGTCATGGTAATAAAGGAGATAACTGGCAAGACAGAGACAGTTCGCGGGACCTTGGAGCTTGTTAAAAATAAGAAGACCATTCGAATGTATCAGCAGCCATTGAGGCAGATAGCTCGTGACCATAACATAACGTTGGCGCAGCTAGAGGAAGCAGTTTTGCTGCATGAGTTGTTTCATCTGTTAGAAGAACAGACTCGATCTACGACAGAGCAATTGGAACGAGTCGAAACGATGCAGTTTTTAGGCTTTAAAAGAACGGCAGCAGTACGACAGACACGAGAAATAGCGGCTCATGCCTTTGTTAAGGAACGAATGCAGCTTCCCTTTCTGCCGAATTATTGGGATTATTCGTGGGACGTGGAGGATAAACGTGAGAGCTTGTTAGCGATAGAAGAATTTCGCTCTGTTATGGAGAAGTCAGTTGCAGGTTTGGAATAGAAAGAGAGTGAAGGAGAGATCGTATGAACGAGAAATATAAAAAAATTTTTGAGCCGCTGACAATCAAGCGGATGACAGTGAAAAACAGAGTCGTGATGCCGCCGATGGGCACAAATTTTGCGAATATGGATGGGACCTTCTGTATTCCTCATTTAGCGTATTATGAACAACGAGCTAAGGGTGGTGTCGGACTAATTACTCTAGAAAATGCCTGCATCGATTATCCGATGGGCACGAATGGCGTCCGGCAGCTGCGGATGGACAACGACCAGTATATTTCTGGCTTGTGGAACTTTAATGAACGGATGCATGCTTATGGCGCGGCGACTTCTGTACAGCTTAATCATGCTGGTGCTTCTGCTTATGGACTGCGATTGGAAGGAAATCAGCCAGTTTCGGCTTCGAATGTTCCTAGTAAAAAGGGTAATCCAGTACCGCGTCCTCTGACTACAGAAGAAATTTATGCCATTATCGATAAGTATGCTGAAGCGGCAGATCGTGCACAGCGTTCAGGCTTTGACTGCGTCGAAATTCATGCAGGGCATTCCTATCTGCTCAGTCAATTCCTATCGCCGATTTACAATAAGCGTACGGATGAGTTTGGCGGTTCTCCTGAAAATCGTGCCCGGCTGACTTGTTTGGTTCTGGATGCGGTGCGGAAACGTGTCGGACCGCAATTTCCGATTGCTTTGCGTTTCAGTGCGGATGAACTGCTACCGGGAGGCAATTCTGTTCAGGATACCTTGGAGATATTGGATTATTTTGTGGATAAAGTTGATATCTTGAATGTGTCAGCAGCTTTGAATGACAGCCTGCAATACCAAATTGATAAGATGAATCTGGCAGACGGTTGGCGGAGCTTTATGGCGAAGGAAGTCAAAGAGCGTTACCCAGAGAAGGTGGTCATGACTTCAGGAAATATTCGTGACCCGAAACAAGCAACAGCAATTCTTGAAAATGGGGAAGCTGATCTATTGGCGATGGGCCGTGGATTGATTGCGGAACCAAATTGGGTCAACAAGGTGGCTTCAGGTAAGGAAGGATTACTAAGAAAGTGTATATCCTGTAATATCGGCTGTGCCGATCATCGTATCGCCAAAGCACGACCTATTCGCTGTACGGTAAATCCAGATTTACATTATGAGGATCAATACAAGCTGCGGCCAGTAAAAAATCCAACTAAAATAGTGGTGATTGGTGGCGGAACGGCAGGATTGGAAGCTGCTGCAACGGCAGCCGAAGTTGGTGTTACGGTTGAGCTGTTTGAAGCAAAGGATTACTTAGGAGGACTGGGGCAGGAGATTTCTCGCTTACCGGATAAAAAAAGAATCAATGATTTTATCAGCTATCAAATCAATCGTTGTCAAGAATTGCCGAATCTGAAAATTCACAAGAATCGACCATTCAATCCAGCGGCTCTGGAATCTATTAAGCCGGATATTATTGTTAACGCCACTGGAGCAAAACCATTGCTACCTCCAATCAATGGCTTACACGAAGAGCTGACAAAAGCGGATCGCAAAGTGTTTTCAATTTTTGATCTCCTGAATGGAATGGATAATTTTCAAGAATTCAAGGGTAAGGAAATTGTCGTGATTGGTGGCGGGGCAGTTGGACTGGATGTTGTGGAATATTATGCAGAACGCGGTGCCGCGAAGGTCAGTATCGTTGAAATGCAACGGGAATTAGGAAAAGATCTGGATCTGATCACGAAGCTGGCAATGATGGAAATTGTTGAAAAGTATAAGGTAAATGTTTATACTTCTACAAAACTAACACAGGTTAACAAGTCTGACTTTCTGGTTGAAGATGAGAACGGTTGTATGATAAATTTGAATTTTGATTTGGGCTTTATCTGTCTTGGAATGCGTGCTGATGCACCGTTGCTGCCAGAATTACAGGCGTATGCACTAGCAGAGGATATTCCATTAGTAAACATAGGAGATAGTAAGGTCGCACGAAGAATCATTGAAGGAACTCGAGAAGCCAGAGATATCTTAAAGACGATTGAACTACTGGAGGATAAGAGAACAAAACAAACGTTGTTGCAACAGCAGCCCATAACGGCTGTTTATCAGTAGGATAGAATGAATGTTGAGATTAGGAGAGATGTGAATGAAAACTGTAACGATTGATACGGTCACATTAGGTGAAGGAAAACCGAAAATCATTGTACCTCTAGTAGGTAGAACAAAAGAAGAAATCATTCAGGAAGCAGAATTTGTTGCGACGGTCGATTGCGATATCGTTGAGTGGCGGATTGATTTCTATGAGGACATCTTGGATTTTTCCGCTGCGGCTCAATTTTCAAAGCAGGTTAAGAAAATTTTGAATAAGCCGTTATTAGTAACATTTAGAACAAAGCAAGAGGGCGGTGAGCTGGCTCTTTCGGATGAGAAGTATTTTGAGATGTATCGTGTATTATTGAATGAAGGCAGCTTTGACCTATTGGATGTGGAATTATTCATGCCAGCGGTAGGTGTAGGACAAACAATTGAGCTGGCTCATGAAAAAAATAAAAAAATCATTATGTGCAATCATGACTTCGATAAGACACCAGCAAAAGAAGTAATCGTTGAGCGACTATGCAAAATGCAGGAAAAGGGTGCCGATATCTGCAAGATCGCAGTGATGCCACAAACAACGGCTGACGTGATCACCTTATTAGATGCGACACAGGAAATGTATCATGAACATGCGGATAGACCACTGATTACGATGTCTATGGGCAGCTTAGGTGTTGTCAGTCGCGTATCTGGCGCAACGTTTGGCTCAGCAGCAACGTTTGGTGCAGCAAAAAAAGCTTCTGCTCCGGGACAGGTATCTGTTGATGAGCTGCGTTCGATCTTGGAAGTATTGTAAAAGTAATCGATGATATAAATTGTGAATGAACAATAGGAAGAGAGTTTGGTCCCTTATTTAGAGGGGGCCAGGCTCTTTTTTTCTAGATGAATAGAAAGAAACTTAGAAAGTGAGGATGACTTTTAAACAGGATTCTGGGGAGTAAGGAAAGTTTAGCAGGATTTAATGTTTTCGCTGTTAACTATCAAAAACACTATAGAAAATTACACAAGCAAACGCCCCGTCAATTAATTAAGTGACAGGGCGTTTGACTTGGGAAACTGAGAATTACAAGGCACTGGCATGTCTCATCAGCTCGGGATAATACTCGAACTCTTCAAATAGCTTCGGATCGTAATCTACAAAGCGTTTGACCCAATTTTTTGCTTCAAAGAAATCAAGTAGCACTTGATCGGCAGGCTGGTAGGGAATATTCAAGAAAGCGGTCAATTGGCTAAGATCTGTTTCCAGCATAAAGACATTTCTCGGATCGTAAAGTCGGTAAAAAGGCAACATCTCATTGGCGGTAATTAGCTTCTTCTGTAGGAAAAGTGATTCAAAGGTTCGAAGAGTGACCCCATATTGTCCAGCACGTAGGATTTCCAGAATACCGTTACTACGCTTGACCAATTTTAGATACTCGCTATAGGGTAGGTAACCGGCTTGTTCATTACCGCGATTAGGCAGAATATGATAGAAGGTAGAAAGGCCTAGTGATTCGAAGCGATTCTTAAGCTCCATTGCTTGCTGCTTTCGGCCATTATCATTGGCACCAAAAAAGATATCATAATCCGTTTCATTAAGCGGCTCGCCAACAGACTGAGTGTAAAAGGAACTATTATGCTTCAAGCCTAGATCTCGTGCCTCTAATGGATCGAAATGATAAATTTCATTGATCGCAGGTTCTTTTTGTGAGGCATTCAATTTGCGATAATGCTCCAATTTGAAGTGATTCCAGAAAAATAGAACAATCTTAGCTTTTGTGAAAGGACGAATCTTGGCGGCCATTTCTGGTTCAAAATCGTAATCTAAAAATATAATTAGTTGAAAGTCTTTCAAGTATCGACGTAAATATTCGTTATTTGCTGCAAGTAATTCTTTCCCCGAGCAAATACTCATTTCAGAGATGGCGGGGAAAAAGTACAGTGAGCGGTCTTTAGGGACAATTAAAACATCAGTTTTTTTCATTTTTCTCCCAGCTTTCTTATTAAATTTTTCTCATCATAGCGCTTTATATAACATTTTACGATTTTTATGCTTGGGAAATATAACACAAAAATAGAGACTGTCTATGGGATAAGACAGTCTCTAAAGGATTATATGCTGTGAATTGTATAACTACTTTCACATAAACGTAATCATTTGTAAAGAATTAGTGTGCACGATTGAATCGAGCAATCCATTGTTTATAGGGTAATACGCCACCTAAGAAATAGGTAATAACCGCTTGAATAGGAATCCAAATTGCTGTTTTGATTAAGCGTGGTGCCCAGATTAACCAGCTATTCAATGGGACATGATACATCATGGCTAACCATAAAGGTGTTAATATCAGGTTAATCACGATCGTTGTTACCAGCACTGACTGAATCGAGTTTTTCCAAGTAATCTCTTTCTTGTAGAAAAAGTATCCATAGATGGCTCCTTCAAGAAAGGCGTTGATGGTAAAACCGATGAAAAAGGGTGCTTTTGCAAATAGCGACATTCCTACAAAATCAGCGATTACAGAACCAATGCCTGTCCAAAATGGACCAAAGAGCATTCCCATAATAATCTCTGGGATGAAGGTAAAGCTGACCTTAAGAAATTGCGTCTCGATTCCTAATATCCGAGACAAGGTGACCATCATGGCGATTAGCAATGCCATAGTTGTGATGCTTCTAGCATCAAGGTGTTTTTTCATTTCTAGCATCTCCTTATAGAGCTGCTACATCTGCATGCAGCGAATGCGAAAATAAAACCGCAGACCAAGTCTTTCGTCCAGAGGACAACATCCCATCCCTCCAGCACTTAACGCTTTATTTTCTACTCTGATTTATTTGGGGAAGTCCCCGCAAAAATACTAGCACAGATTTGAGAAGGAAACAATCTTTTCATTTCATCGGGAAAAGAATTCTAGATCTTTTTTTTTATAAATAATCTTGGGTAAAATTCTGCCTCATTTAGAGGTATCATTATAGAGTAAAAAAATCTAAGCGAAAGTGAGAGAAGAGAATGGCAGTGAAAGCTTTAAATGAACGTCAGTTGTTTAGAATGAAGCGTGTGAATCTTGAAAAAAGAATCCAGCAATACTATTCTAAGACACAAGATTCAGAATCAGTGATCGAATATGGTATGGCGATTTTAGTTTTTAATGCGATTACGATGACCAATTATTCCTTTGTTTGCAAAGATTTAATCCAGGAGATTTTCTTAACAAAAGAACCAACAGATAAAATGCGTGAGTTTTGTCTATATTTTTATGATTTCTTTGATTATAATGAGTGGGAAAATGTGCGGGATCGATTGTTCAAAAGTCGCGCCGAATTCTCCGAGAGGACACGAAGGATTAGACCTGAAACGAAGTATGTTCGAGCAGCATCTGCCCCTACAAATAAAAAACGGGATTGGCTTTATGAGAACTACTGGGTTGACGATGAAAAAAATCGTCCTGAGAAGGAGCGATATGGTTATGAGTACCATACGGTTTTCAGAGACGAACATGGTAAAAAGCACAAGCTAAAATTTCAAAATGCAGATATCAGTATACCGAGAAAGAAACTCTTGGTGCTGTTAGAAATATTGACAAAGCTAACAATCTTTGAAGAAAATGGTGTTCGCAAGTTTGCTGAAGTGGTATTTCCTGAATGCCGCGGTACAAGAAAGACTACTTACTATGTGGATGAAGCTGACGATGCGGCTTTTCTTCAACGTATGCGTCATGAGATCGAAAAATTGTAGTATTTTGTAAACAGGAAGGGGAATGGACGTGCAGCCGTTACAGGAACGACAATTGTTTCAAATGAAAAGAGAGTCTTTAGAAAAGAGAATTTGTCAGTACTACGAAGATACGCAAAATGCAGATGTGGTGATTGAGTATGGAATGGCGCTTCTGGTGCGCAATGCGATGATGATGGAGGATTATTCCCTCATGTGTAAGGATTTGATTCGCCAGATTTTTTTAACCTGCAGGCCAAGTGAAAGAATGCGTGAATTTTGTCTATATTTTTACGATTACTTTGAATACGAGGAATGGGAGATTGTGCGAAGTCGTTTATTTAAGAGTCGAGCGGAATTTTCTGAGATGACGCGTTTGGTTCGTCCAGATATGAAGTATTTTCGCGTTGCCTCAACTCCTACATTTGATAAATTTGACGAAGTATTGGCCTATGCGATAAAAAGTTGGTCTGGAAAATCCCGTGAGAAGGCATTTGAGGAAAAGGAGGATTTTTATTTTTCCTTCAAAGCAGTTTTTGAAGATGACAATGGCAAGAAGCACAAGCTGACCTTTAGCAAAAATGCGGACATCTGCAAGTCGTGCGAGGAACTTTTTACATTGATGGAAATTTTAACGAGATTAACGATTTTTCAAAAGAACGGGGTTCGCCGTTTTCGAGACATCGTTGAGACTGAATGTGAATCGATCGTTAGCCAAGAGATTATCAATCATTCGAAGCGGAAGAAGAGGGGACAGGAATTAAGAAAAAGCTTGATTAAATAATATGTACAAAGAAAATAAAGGCAGCAGGAAGCTGTGACAAAAGTCTTGTCGTAGCTTCCTGCTGCCTTTTCGTTTGTTGCAAAAAAATTGTTTTACCAAATACTAACTCGTTTTTCAGGAGCCAAGTACATCGCATCGTTAGGCTGGATGTCGAAGGTTTGGTAGAAGTCTGCTAGATTTTTCACTTGGACATTGGCTCGCAATTTGTTTGGCGCATGGACATCAATTGATAGGAGTAATTGGGTATATTCCTGCCGAGCCTTCATCCGCCAAATCGTTGCCCAGTTGATGAAGAAGCCTTCAAGATCCACATTATTGTCTTTCTTTGCGGCTTCTAAAGCACAGCTTAGACCACCTGCATCAGCGATGTTTTCTGAGACTGTCAGCTTACCGTTGACCTTTCCGCCAGCGATTTCTAGACCGTCGAACTCAGCGATCATTTGATCCGCTAACGCTTGGAAATGTTTTTGATCTTCTTCGGTCCACCAATTGTTTAGATTTCCATACTCATCAAAGAGTGAACCATTGTTATCAAAGGCATGAGAGATTTCATGGGCGATCACAGCTCCGATACCTCCAAAGTTCTCACTGCTGGATTGTTTCAAGCTGTAAAATGGCGCCTGCAAAATCGCAGCTGGGAAGACGATGATATTGCGGAATGGATGATAATAAGCATTGACCGTATCTGCGCTCATTTCCCATTCATCACGTTCGACAGGCCGGTTCCATTTTTTGAAATCCTCTTTACGTTTCAAATGACTGAAGTGCAAGGCATTACTTAACAGTGTTCCGCCTTCTTCTGCTGTCGTTACTTTGAAATGCGTATAAATTGCTGGGATTTTTTCTGGATAACCTACATGAATCCCTAGAGTATTCAATTTAACGATGGCCTTCTCACGAGTTGCTTCGCTGAGCCAGGTGTTGCTGCTCAAGCGATCTTGATAAATGCCTACCATGCGTTGGACCATTTGTTCAACATCTCTCTTGGCTTGTTCACCGAAGTATTTCTTTCCATAATAATCGCCAATAATTTGATCAAAACGACCTGATGCTAGATAGAAGGCGGCTTTTTCCTGTGGACGAGCTTCGGGCGCACCAGAAAGCGCACGACTGTATATGCCGCCGACTTGACGAAATTCTTCGCTGAGATAGGCGGTTAATGCATTAAGAGTCATGACCAGCATCCAGCTTTTCATTTGCTGGAAGGCTTTTGGATTGACTAACTCATCAAGTTTTTCGAAAAATGCCGGCTCGGTCACAATAATCTTTTCTGGAACTTCGCCGATTAAGCCGATTAATAAGTTTTTCAAATCAAGGTGTTGGCTATGTTGGATAAATTCTTCACCACTTTCAGGGTTATACATTTTGCTGTAGTCGGCATTTTCTTCGGCACTTTTGACATGTGGTGCTAGTAATTTATCATATTGAAGTGCTTCATCGGTGATCTTCTCAGCCTTATCAGCTTCAAAGCCGGCTAGGTCAAACAGCTTTATCGTCATCTCTTTAAAGATTGCCAAAAGCTGCGGTGCTTGCGGATGATCTGCTTCGTAATAGGTTTTATCTGGTAGGATCAAGCTAGGCGCACCAGCAAATAAAGCATTGATCTTTGTATTCTTCATATCAGCGTCTACATCTACGCCAAAGGGTAAAGGCAGTCCATCAAGAACCCAGTTAGTTAATTGCTCTGCTAAGTCATTCAAATCTTTTAACGCTTCTACTTGTCGAAGTAGGGGAAGCATAGGTGCCGCACCGTCCTGATCGCGTTTTTGATAATCATTGGCTAGATTGAAATAAGCGATGTATTCCTTCATTAAATCATTTGGAATCAAGGAAGGATTCTCGCTCATTTTCTTTGTATCAGTGATTAATAGATCATCGATGCCATCCACAAGATCCTGAAAACCGCCCGTTGCCGGTTTGTCTGCGGGGATTGTCGCTTTTTCAATCCATTCACCATTGACTGCTTCATATAAATCTTCTTTGATTTTTGTTTTGTCCAAAATAGTGTCCTCCATCTTTTTTCTAGTTCTTTCCGTTATAATCCATTATGATATATCTTGAGAAGATACACAAAAGAAAATGATTTGGCGGTGAAAAAAATGAATTATCCAAGCAATCAGTGGATTGAGTTAGAAAGCTTTGAGATTTATCGTGACTGGAAGACACCGCGAGGATTTCTATGCGGCACCTATGCTAGTAGTGTATTGCTGGCTTATTGGCAGGATCAGCTCGATGCAGACTGCTTACCAAATGGTCTACGAGAAAAGAACAGTCCTCAGAACGAAGAGCTTGTTCATGCACTACAGCCTTTATTACAACCGATTGATTTTCCGACAGTTCCGCTACAGATTTCGCTTGGCTTGAATCGTTTCTTTCGCCGCTATCGGATTCCTTATCGAGCAAGAGGCACTGTCGCGGGTTCTTGGCAACGGGTGACTAAACGAATCTTAGCTGGAGAGCCGGTCATGATCGGTCTTTTACAGCTGCTGGGCAGCAGCTATAAAAATCATTGGGTCGTGGTTCATGGCTTTATGGAGAATTCAGCTGGACAAAGATTTTACAAGATTCATGATAATTGGGGAAAGAGTGAGGCTGTGATTCCGGCGGAGTGGGGAAATGGCACGATTTCATTGGTCTCTCAGATAAAATAGTAATGGCGTTCTGCTCAAAATCCGAACAATCAGTTGTTCCCCTCGTATTGAAAAAGTAAAATCTACAGCAAATAACTCAAAATATGTTAAACTGGTGGTACAAAAATACTTGGAGGGACACCATGTCAGAAGAAAGTAAGGATAAGTTTAAAATTTTTAGTCTTAATGGGAACAGACCGTTGGCTGAAAAAATCGCCGATGTCTGTGGCGTACCGTTAGGAAAAAGTACGGTCAAACAGTTTAGTGATGGAGAAATCTCGATTAATTTAGAGGAGACCGTTCGGGGATATGACGTTTATTTAGTCCAATCCACCAATGAGCCAGTAAATGATTATTATTTAGAATTATTAATCATGATCGATGCTTTGAAGCGGGCGAGTGCAAAAACGATCAATGTTGTATTGCCGTATTATGGCTATGCTAGACAAGATCGTACAGCTAAACCTCACGAGCCGATCACAGCAAAATTGATTGCGAATTTACTTTCAGACGCAGGTGCAACAAGAGTATTGACCCTTGATTTACACACTGTGCAAGTCCAAGGCTTCTTTGATATTCCAGTTGACAATTTATTTACGATGCCATTGTTTGCGCATTATTATCGTCGTCGTGGAATGGTGGGGGATGACTATGTTGTAGTTTCTCCCAAAAACAGCGGTGTTCAACGCGCCCGTAGTTTGGCAGAGTATTTAGATACAGCAATCGCGATCGTGGATGTCGCTGAAGAAGGCAATCCAGATTCTGGGTATGTGATCGGAGATGTAGAAGGTCGCTGTTGTATCATGGTAGACGACATTTTGAACACTGGAGAAGTTTTCTCCAATGCTTCGAAAACGTTAAGGAAGGCAGGCGCGAAGGAAGTAGTCGCTTGTGCTTCTCATGGTTTGTTATCACCTCCAGCAAAAGAAAATTTAGATGCTGCTGACATCAAAGACATTTGTATTACAGATTCTGTTCTAACTGGGCCTGAGCGCCATCCTAAAAAATTGTCGATTATCAGTTGTTCAGATTTGATGGGTGAAGCAGTGAAACGAATTCATGAAAATGAATCTGTCAGCCCATTATTTACGATGGAACAAAAAGATTTTAAGTAAAAGGGCAGTATTGCCCTTTTCTTTTTTTCGATTAAAATAAACTTCGCAGAGGGAAAGGTTCGAAAGTTTGTGGAAAATATATATTTAGATCATGCGGCAACGAGCCCCATGCATCCAGAAGTAGTCGCAACAATGACGGAAATCCTTACAGAAACATTCGGTAATCCATCAAGTGTTCATTTATTTGGTCGGCAAGCTGCTGGGAAATTGGAAATGGCGAGGGAAGTCATCGGTAAAGGTCTCGGCGTAAAATATCATGAAATCATCTTTAATAGTGGCGGGACAGAAGGTGATAATACCGCGATTTTGGAAACAGCCTTTTCTCGCCAGAAGGAAGGCCGTCACTTGATTACGACGCAGATTGAACATCCAGCGGTGATCAATACAATGAAATATTTAGAAACACAAGGTTTTGAAGTAACGTATTTGCCGGTAGATCGCAAAGGAAATATTTCTTTAGAGGATTTAGATGCCAGCTTGCGTCCAGATACAATCTTAGTTTCAATTATGTACGGCAATAATGAAATCGGTAATTTAATGCCTATCAAAGAGATTGGAGAACGTTTGAAGGATCATCCGGCATATTTCCACACCGATGCGGTTCAAGCTTATGGAAATCAGTCTATTCGTCCTCATGAGCTAGGTATTGATTTTCTAAGCATTTCAGCTCACAAGATCAATGGACCAAAAGGTGTCGGCTTTTTGTTCAAAAGCGATAAAGCTCAATTAGCGCCATTGCTTCATGGTGGCGAGCAAGAAGAAAAACGCCGTGCGGGAACGGAGAATTTAGCCGGTATTTGCGGAATGGCAAAGGCTGTTGAATTGTTAACAGAAGAAGAACGGGAAAAACGACGTGAGTTGTATGAACAGTTTACCCAGAAAGTGTTAACGACATTGGATCAAGCAGACATTGATTATCAGGTGAATGGCGATTTGAATAATAAATTGCCGCATGTTTTGAATTTGCGCTTTACTGGAATCAATAATGATTTGTTGCTGATGAAGTTAGACCTGCAAGGCATCGCAGTTTCCACTGGATCTGCTTGTACAGCAGGAACGATTGATCCATCCCACGTTTTAGAAGCAATGTACGGAAAAAAAGCTCCAGAAATAAAAGAATCCGTACGGGTAAGCTTTGGCTATGGCAATACGATGGAGCAAGTCGAGTATTTCGCAGAACAGCTAGTGACCAGTTTGCAGGAACTGTCTAAGAAGAGATAATCTGGATTGAAATGCTTGATACTTATCTTTATAATTAATAGTGAAAGAAAAAGATGAGGTGAGTATATGGCATTTACAAAGACAGCAACGATTAAGGGTTCAAAATATCAATATGCATTAGCGCCTACTGCTAAAAAGTATACATTGCGTGACAACGGCTTTACAGAAACAAGCTCTGGCAATTTCCAATTAATTCGTCCATTGCAAGCAACTCCCCAAAGTAAAGAAGGCTTTAAGCTGAAAATTACGGTGGCAAAAGATATCAGTACCTTGAAGATGTCAGTGACAACAGCGAATGGACTAAAAGCTGTAGATATTTTCAAAGATGCAAAACAAGAAATGGTCCAAGAAAAATTTTACTTTCTGATGGATGGTATGATTGATCGCGGATTGTTTGTTAAAGAAGAAATTTAATCATAGAGAGAGGTTGTGACAGAAGCTATTTCTGGAACACCGTTTGTACGAAAGAGGAAGCTGTGACAAGATTTTTGTCACAGCTTCTTCTTTTTTCTATTTAAGTAGAAGAAAAGCGCTGGTTGCTAAAAGGATTTTAAAAGAAATAGAAGCATCAGTTATTTAATCATTAAAAATAATGATATTATTTTTAGGTAACGCTTAATTCGAAGGGGCATCGATTATAATCCGACTTCTAATTTAGTATATTTACCTTTTTTTCTGAATCTTTTTAACGCTAAGGAGCTTCAAATTAAAAAGATTATGGTACACTGATAGTAAGAATATTGTTGGAAATGAAGGTGAGAAGTTGGTTCACAAGATACAAACAATCGAGCATCACAAAATTATTTCTGATTTCCGTCTCTTGTCGGGGCTGACCGTCTCAATTGAAGACTGTGCCAACCTGACAAAAGAGTTAAAAAAATACGGTGTCGAAGATTACTATATCAGTGATTATGAAGGGAATAGTTATCTAACTCGCTATGTAGACTACTTTATCGATGGGATTCCTTGTTTGAAATATAAGAAAAAATATTTGATTCCTCTGATTTTTCGTGACATGCCCGACACACAAAAGATGTTCCGCGATAGCTATCGCTGGGAAGCTTTTTTTATTCTGTTAGATTGGTACCTAAAATATAATCCTGAAAAGGTTATCATTCAATGTAAAAAGAAAAAAAGAAAAATGGAAGTGGTCGATACAGCTTTTTTGATCTTCCGTTTGTGGGAAATTTGTGATGGAGCAGCGTTTCCGATTGCAAATCTCAATAATCTTTCTGAATTTGAACGTTGGAACCAGATCTTTCATTTGATTGATACAGGAAAATCCTTTAAACGAACAAGAGAATTCGATGCGACCAAAGTAGAAGATCTGACACAACTTGAGGCGGTCATCACAATTATTAAAATGAAATATCAAGCAATTTTACAAAAACAAGGCTACCAGGTATAAACTGGCAGCCTTGTTTTTGTCAGTCGCACTTTTTGCAGTTTGTATTAGTTGGAAAGTAAAATAATGGACTTAGCATAAATTATTTCTCAAGATGTTTAGTGCGATGATAGGCGTGATGAGAATAGAATTAACTTTTTTGCTTTTTGAAAAAGTTAATCCCATTGTTCGAGTTAGCTGTGAGTCAAACTTTTCACAGTTTCCTTTGTTAGAAGAAAACAGATAAGCCTGTTAGCTGTCAGTTTTATTCCCTGCTTTGTCAATCTGACTTTTTCTCAAGCAGCGCTTTTTTTTAGCAGAGATGGTAAAATAAAGATATGAATTAGAATTCGTTTTGTAGGTGATTAGAATGAAATATTTTATATCAGATACCCATTATTTTCACGAAAATCTTTTAGGCGATAATGACTTTGCGCCGCGCCTATTTGATTCTGTCGAAGAAATGAATCAGCAAATGATTACTGCTTGGAACAATGTTGTCAACGAGAAGGACACAGTCTATCATTTAGGTGATGTTGCAATGCACCCATTATATGAAAAGGGTTTTAAGGATATTTTAGAGCAATTAGTGCAGTTAACGGGAAAAATTGTATTTATCAAAGGGAATCATGATTCACGGACCTTTTTTAGATATTTAGCTGCCCATGATCCTAAACTTGCAAATGGAGAGAACAAATTTGAGTTCCATGATGTTGGAGCAATTGTAAAATTTAATCATCATCAGTATTATTTGACTCATTATCCAATGCTTCTCGGAAAGACATTAAACATTCGCAACCTTCATGGTCACATTCACAACTATAGTATGCCGATTGCTGAAGACATTAATGTTGGGGTCGATGCACCGGAACGCGGTTTTTTGAGAGATCCGTTACCTTTTGGCACACCTATCTCAGAAAATCTGATCGATGAGATCGCGGATTACAAAGAAGCAGAGATAAAAAAATTAAAATAAGCCTGGGCATCGAGAAATCGATGTCTTTTTTTAACGACTATGCTGATAGTGAATAAATGCTTAAAAAGGCAACGGGCTGTTTTCATGACGGAGCTGCTATGGTAAATTAAATATAAAGATCATACGAGATATTTAAATAAGGGAGGAAAAAAGTGAAGGTTAAAGAAATTACGAAAACGGTTCTTTTATATGTTGTTATGATAGGTGCGGTAATCGCGTTACGGCATTACGTATTTTCACCTGTAGAGGCGATTGGAGATTCAATGAAGCCTAACCTGAATGATGGTGAGCGGATGTTTGGATTGAAACATGCGGAGATCAATCGTTTTGATGTGGTAACTTTTCCAGCACCGGATGACCCGGGAACCGATTATGTGAAACGTGTGATTGGCTTACCTGGAGATACCGTCGCTTACAAAGACGACCAGCTTTACATTAATGGAAAGAAATATGATGAGCCATATTTAGAAGAGTATAAAGGCAAATTGACGGACGGTCAGCCATTGACCTTTGATTTCGATCTGCAAGGTTTGTTTGGCTACGAAAAAGTTCCTGATGGACAATTATTTGTTCTGGGAGATAACCGACGTATCTCAAAAGATGGACGAATCATCGGAATGATTGATCAAAAGGATATTTTGACTAATGTAAAATTTGTTTTCTGGCCAATCAATCGGATTGGCGTCGTTGAATAAAAAATGATCCCACTTCATGCAATTGGAGTGGGATCATTTTTTTTATTGATGGTTCTTCTTAACTTCTTGATAAAGCTGTTTGGTAGCAGTAGGATCTGTGTTGGTATAATAGTAATCTCGATTTTTTGTCTGAATTTGTAAAATTGGTTTTGATTGATAGTCCACGAAAAGAGAGGCCGATTTTCCAGCAACTTTAAAGCTGCCGATGGCGTAATTCTCCGTTGCCAATCCGTTCACTTTCATACCAACACGTGGTAAGCGTTCAATCAGAGCCATTTTTTCTATATCCTTGTAGGAAATTTTTCGTTCCCGGTAGAATGGGCCATCCAAAATAACACTTTCCTGCTTTATTTCATAGGTTAATGGATCGGGATGATAGTCTAAAATGTATAAAGGAACAACGGTGATCACCATAGCACCTATCAGAACTATAGGCAGCAAGCCGATAAAAATTTTTCCACCAATTCGTGCTAAATTCATCGTGATATTCAAACCGATACGGTCAGGAACCATTAATCGACGATCGTCAGGGTTGTAGTAAATCCCATAGCGCCAATAATAATCATCGCCTGTATAGCGAAAGCTGGGTGTTTGAGTCAATAACTGATCCTGTTTGTTACGCAAACGGATCAGCCACCACAGGGTAAAGCCGCTGAAAAGGAAAATCGCCAAGAACTCAATAATCGTCAATAGGTTAAAGAGGCGTGGACTAGATTCCAAAGTAATCAAAGGCAGATAAATAATCAACAGAACAAAGAAGCTTGTACCTGTAATAAATGCTGACCAGTAAAATTTCGTCAGATCGTTATATTGCCGATTGATTTTTGAATCATTGGTCAAAGCTCGCACAGGCAGTCGACTGATTGCCCACCAACCTGCCAGAAACAAAAGTAAAACAAATATGTTTGTGCCGAATAGAATCCAAGTCAGACTTCCCATTTCTCGCGGGTGAAGAAGTACTGTCAATAAAATCAGGAGTACAAATGAAAGAACAAACCACCAAGGAGAAACAAGCTTTTGGTTTTTCTCAAGTACAAGCTTGGTATCGACTTGTATTGGCTGCTGGGTTAATTGCCAGTTATTCTCTACAATCAATTGATGCCCTTTACGGATATAACGAATTTGCAAGAAGTATCCAGCACCGATTGTGATATAAAGAAGGATGAAAAACAGCAGCATAAAAATAGAATCCTTCATAGGGATCAACAAGCTTAAGTCTAAGATAGTCAATAGAAACGCCAGTTGAAATTGACGCTTTCGATAATTTTGTCTGAAAGCTAGTACTAGCGGATCATTGATTTTATCAGCAGGAAAGGTGTTTTCCACGATAACATAATTGTGGGGCTTAGCGGCTAAAGAATTTGTAAACGCCATGATAAAGTTACAAGAAATCAATATGACTAAAATAATAGGAGATAACATCAGCGCTCATCCTTTCCGAAACTCGTCAAAATCTGTTGAACTTTTTCTTGGATTGCTTTTTCATCAGGTTCAGCTAAATAAAGTTCTGCTAACAGTAATGTTAAATTTTCTTCGTTAGTTTTTTTAGCGGCAACCGGCAAAGGAGCGACCAATGTTCCTTTACGACGATCAGTGATCAGGTAGCCTTCTTCTCGCAGTTGCTGATAGCCTTTTGAAACAGTCATTGTATTTACTCCTAGTTCATCCGCAAATTGACGGACTGTCGGTAACTGTTCATTTGGCTGCAATTCACCTTGAGCGATGCCGATAATGATTTGTTTACGTAGTTGTAAATAAATGGGTTCTTCAGAACGAGGATCAATTTCTAAGATCATATGCTCCCTCCCTTTTGTATTGTATATATTAATACAAACAATACAAAAAGACAAATAAAATTTTTCTGAAGAATTATCTATCGAAAATTTAAGATTTATGTTGTATAATTCGTCATACTGAAAAGTTGCGACCTTCAAATCGTAGAGTTTTCGGAAATCTATTTTGAAATGATGGTGATACTGTGTCTAACAGCAACACAAGAGTCGTCGTAGGAATGAGTGGCGGCGTCGATTCATCAGTAACTGCTCTGTTGTTAAAGGAACAAGGTTACGATGTAGTCGGCATTTTTATGAAAAATTGGGATGACACTGATGAAAATGGTGTTTGTACCGCGACAGAGGATTATAAGGACGTAGCGAAAGTCGCTGCCCAAATCGGGATTCCTTATTACTCTGTCAACTTTGAGAAGGAATATTGGGACCGAGTCTTTGAATATTTCTTGGCAGAATACCGTGCAGGCCGCACACCGAACCCAGATGTGATGTGTAACAAGGAAATCAAATTCAAAGCTTTCTTGGATTACGCAATGGAACTAGGTGCGGATTATGTGGCAACCGGACATTACGCTCAAGTCGAAAAAGACGAAAACGGTGTGGTTCACATGCTGCGTGGTGTGGACAACAACAAGGATCAAACCTATTTCTTGAGTCAACTTTCGCAAGAACAATTAGCAAAAACTATGTTTCCTTTAGGCGGTATGCAAAAACCAGAAGTTCGCGCAATCGCTGAACGAGCTGGCTTAGCTACTGCCAAGAAAAAAGATTCAACCGGTGTTTGCTTCATCGGGGAAAAGAACTTCAAACAATTCTTAAGCAATTACTTGCCAGCTAAAAAGGGCAAGATGGTGACTTTAGATGGGGAAGAAAAAGGTACACACGATGGATTGATGTACTACACAATCGGCCAACGTCAAGGTTTAGGTATCGGCGGCGGCGGAAAAACCAACGATCCGTGGTTCGTCGTCGGCAAGGATTTATCTACCAATACATTGTATGTTGGTCAAGGTTTCCATCATGAAGCACTATATGCGACAAGCTTGGATGCCAGTGAAATCCACTTCACAACGAATGAAGATCGGCCAAAGGAATTTAAATGCACAGCGAAGTTCCGTTACCGTCAGCAAGATGTACCCGTAACGGTTCGTTTATTGGATGGTGATCGTGCGGAAGTAATTTTTGATGATCCTGTTCGTGCAATCACTCCAGGTCAAGCGGTCGTATTCTACGATGGTATGGAATGTCTCGGCGGCGGGTTGATTGATCATGCCTATCAAGAAACAAAAGAATTACAATATATTTAATGTATAGAACTGTAACCATTTTGTTATATGAGATTATCAGGCGATTAATCTTAGGTGACAAATAGCACAAAAAAACTAAAAGGGAGGGGAACCTTCCTTTTAGTTTTTTTGTGCTATTTCTGAATTTTGAAAAAGACCGAAATTTTGATGTTTTTTTTTTCTATGCCAGACTCTGAGCGAAATGTGCCATTGCAACTTTAACTTCATTCAGTTTTTCAGGTTTGATCAAAGGAAAGAGCTTTTCCTGTAGCTGTTTAAATTCTTCTAAGCTTAAAGCATTGGTTTCTTGATCCGCAAAGCTTTTAACCAAGATTTCCTTTGCTTGCTCTTCTTTTCCTTCAATTGTATTGTTCAGGAAAAAGTCGAGAAATTTTAGTTGTCCCTCAAGCATGTTCTTCACTTCTTTCATTCATATTCTTTCTTAGTATAGAAAACTACTCAAAAAGTTGCCATTAATAAGTCTCGAAGTCTCGGAAATTAATGCGTTTGATGACTTTGATGCAGCTTCTCGCTGATTTCTTTTGTATTGCGATGTACCAATAGATAGTTGGTCAACACAAGAGCTGAGGTTGAGATAAAGACCCCTCGATATCCAAAGATCGAAGAAACGCTAGAACCGATCATCGGTCCAACAACATTACCGGCAGCTTGGAAGGATTGATTGTAACTGAATATTCTTCCAGCAGCTTCTTGCGGCGAATACTTCGTGATCAGGGCCTGTACAGCAGGCAGAAGACAAGCGTCAGAGATTCCAACTAAGAATCGCAAAAAGGCCAATTGCCAAACATTTGTAACGATAGACATTGGCAAGAAAACCAGCATTGCAAAGATTAAACCGATACCTAGAATTTTTTCGCTGCCGATTTTATCCCCCAAGCGACCAAAACGCGGTGCTGCAATCAAAGTAGCGATTCCCGGGATTGAAGCAATAATTCCGCTGACGAGTGTGACGTTTCCATGATTGTGCATCAATTGTCTAATATAAAGACTAATAATTGGACTAATCGAATTATTTGAAGCTTGAATAATCAGGGTTGTAACGAACATACCGATTACAACGTGGGGATATTTCAAACTATGAAAGATCTCTTTCGCAGGAAGCATATCGTTTTTCTCAATTGGGGTGAATTCTTCATGAACGAAGAAGAGACTAAGCAAGAAGACTAAAAACAAAATACTTCCGGTGATAAAGAAGGTCAAACGATAGCCGAAAATTGAGGCAGTAACACCGCCTACTAATGGACCGAGTAAGTTTCCGGTGACAGCACCAGTTGCTAAAGTTCCGAGGACTTGTCCGCTTTTTTCTCGTGGAGTTCCAGTTGCGACTAAGGCTGTGGCGTTACTGATATAACCAGAAAAGACACCTTGAAGTAAACGCAGACCAATCAACTGATAGACATTTCCCACAGTTCCCATCAAGCTAATCACAATTGCCATACCAAGAGAAGCACGCAATAGCATCAATTTACGTCCTTTTTGGTCAGCTAAGCGTCCCCATAAAGGTGATACAATCGCGGTGACCAAAAAAGTTGAAGAAAAGGTAATTCCACTCCAGAAGTTTAATTGCTGGTTGCTGTAACTTCCTAATGAGTCAATGTATAAGGACATAAAGGGCATGACCAAACTAAATCCAATGCCGGCCATAAATGTGCCAAACCATAAAACGATCAAATTCTTTTGCCAAGTGGGTCGAGGTTGAAATAATGAATTTTTGATTTTACTCAAACTAAAAAGGCCTTCTTTCAATTTTATAAAACTTGCGGTTATTTATGAACTACAGAATAAATTCTTTTGATGTAAAAATTCAAAAAGCTCCGTAGCCGGCCATTTTGCTAATCTCTGGAAAGCAAAAAATAGCACCTGCGAAAAACAGAGCAAATAAATCCAATTTACATTATAACTCTCTTAAGGACCATGTAAAATCCCGCCGCTTTGTGTTACGATAGAATTAAGAAAAAAGCAATATTTTTCTGAAAAAGGATCGTAGAGAACGAACTTTTTCAAGATCCTGTATCAGCTGGAAACATTTTTCTTGAATTTTTATTTCATGATACTTATGATTGAGATGGAAAGAAGGGTAACGGGATGTATCAAGTAATAACAATGTATGGAGATAATGAACCTTGGTGGTTCTTTGAAGAATGGCAAGAAGATATTCAAGAAACCGCGACTTTTGAAGATTTTGACGCGGCTGTAGCATATTATGAACATCGTTGGAGCGAGCTCCAAAAAACCAATACATATAGTAATGCGAAACATAATTTTTTAAGTGCATTTTGGAAAGACCAAGACGAACGCTGGTGTGAAGAGTGTGATGATTATTTGCAGCAGTATTGGGGTCTTGCGTTATTAAAAGACGAGCAGCCGTTGACGGTTGACAGCAGAAAGGAATTTTATGAAACAGCTAATTATAGCGGAAAAGCCAAGCGTTGCAAGAGACTTGAGCAAGGTGCTTAATGCCAACCAAAAGAATAAAAATTACTTTGAAGGACCCAATGTTGTCGTGACTTGGGCCCTTGGTCATTTATTGAGCCTGAAAATGCCAGAGGATTTAAATAAGGAATGGCAAAGCTGGCAGATGGAAACATTGCCGATGATTCCCAAATATATTGGGATCAAACCTCTACCAAAAACACGTGGACAACTGAAATCAATCCAGCAGCTGGCAAAACGAAAAGATATCTCAGAGGCAGTTATTGCCACTGATGCTGGACGTGAAGGGGAGCTGGTTGCACGTTGGATCTTAGAGTATGTGCGGTTTGAAAAACCAGTCAAACGATTATGGATTTCCTCACAAACGACTAAAGCGATCAAGGATGGCTTCAAAAATCTAAAGCCGGCGAAAGAGTATGACAATTTGTATTACTCTGCTTTAGCACGAGCAAAAGCAGATTGGCTTGTGGGTTTGAATGTTACACGAGCGTTGACTGTAAAATATGAAGATAATCTTTCAGCGGGTCGGGTACAAACGCCGACACTTGCGATGGTTCGACAGCAAGAAAAGAAGATTGAAAAATTCCGTCCCCAAAATTATTTTGTCATTTCATTAGAGGTGGATGGACAGAAAGCTAAACTCAATCAAAAGAATCCGTATGGCATTACGGAACGTGAAGCAGCAGAAAAATTAGTCAAAGAGCTGTCACAGCAAAAAGGGACAGTCACTGACATTACAGAAAAAGAAAAAACAGAACCAGCACCGTTACCATATGATCTAACTGAAATTCAGCGGGAAGCCAATGCCCGCTATCAGTTTTCAGCAAAGAAAACCTTGTCGCTAGTTCAAAGCTTATATGAGACGCACAAAATCGTGACCTATCCACGGACAGACAGCAAGTATCTAACCAATGATATGAAAGCAACGATGAAGGAACGGTTACAAGCAGTCAGTGATTTTGCGCCAGAGGTTAAAACTTACATTAAAAATGGAGCACAAGTGAAGCAGAAACGTGTATTTCAGGATAACAAGGTGACGGATCATCATGCACTGATTCCAACTGAACAGCGTCCACGCTTTGAGAAGTTAACCACTGATGAGCAACGAATTTACAATATGATCGTGACGCGATTTTTAGGATTATTCGCCGACGCCCATAAGGAGAGTCAGCAAAAAGTAACGGTAACTTTCCAGAAGGAGACATTCACCTTCCGTCACAGCAAGATCTTGGTAGCTGGTTGGAAACCTACAGAAGAAGTCAAAAAAGCTGTTCAATGGACAGCTGGTATGAAGATCGTACCGAATTTTACGATCGAAAAAGCCTTAACTACACCGCCAAAACCTTTGAATGAAGGAACATTGCTGGCTCAAATGGAAAAGCATAGTTTAGGAACGCCAGCAACTCGCGCGGAAATCATTGAAAAACTGATTAAATCGGAATTGATGGAACGTACCAACACAGGCTTATTAGTTTCACCAAAAGGCAAGCAGTTGCTGGAATTAGTAAATCCCTCGCTAGTAACGCCGGAGCTGACAGAAAAGTGGGAAAAGCAATTAGAGTCAATCGCTAATGGGAAATATAGCAGCAAACAATTTCTACAAGAAATCGAAGCAGACACGAAGAAGCTAGTCAGTGAAGTGAAGCACAGCGATAAAAAATATCAGGATTTCTCCATTACGGCGAAGAAATGTCCAGAATGTGGTTCGCCACTACGAGAAAAGAATACTCGAGATGGAAAAATTTACATTTGTACCAATCCAGAGTGTAATTATCGCCGCCGTAAAGATCCAAAGGTATCAAATCATCGCTGCCCGCAATGTCACCGCAAGATGGAGATCATTGATGGAAAGAACGGTTCTTACTTCCGTTGTAAATACGATGGAACGACAGAAAAAATGCTAGATAAGAAGGAACGTTCGAAGAAAATGACGAAGCATGAAGAACGTCGTTTATTAAAAAAAATCAATGATCAAGAGGAACCACAAGAAAGTCCATTAGCTGCAGCATTAAAGGCAGCAATGGAAAATAAGGATTAGGTATAAACCGCGAAGACGGAGTAGTCTTCGCGGTTTATTTAGTTTTAAAACAAATAAAATCGCTGACTTTTTCTTTACCTAAATGAATAAGTTAAGGTATTTTATTGAATAAAAAACCGTAGAACACTGTTTTCATTTTTTTTCTTAAAAATCAACATCTGTTGATTAATCAACTCGTGTGCATTATAATAAGAGGACTATTCAAAAGTTTCACGCACCAAAATTTATATTTATGATTAAATGAACAATAGTTAATGAATGATCGGAGTATAATAATGGATCGGCGAAAACGAAAAACACAAACGACAATTACAGCAGTTTTCTACCAACTTTTAACGAAAAAAAGTTATGAAGAAATATCGGTCAGTCAAATTTGTCAGGTAGCTGATATTAATCGTGGAACGTTCTATCTCCATTTTATCGACAAAGACGATTTACTTGAAAAAAGCATCGCTTATGAAATGCAGAAATTAGTCGAATACTGTGAGGATAACGATGAAACGAATAGTCAGCGTAAGTTAGGAAAGACTTTTGAATATATCACGAATCATCGTGAACAATTGAAGCGGCTAGTTCATGCAGATAAACAGGGATTTTTTGCTCAGTATCAAATTGACTATTTAATGGAGCAGCTGACTGATCATTCATATCTGACAAGTATTTTCTACGCCAATGGGATTGTCGGGCTGCTGGAGCATTATTTAATGAGTGACGTTTCTGAAAAAGAAATCTTACAAGAATTGGATAAAATTACCAAATCATTTCATTAGATGGAACTGATTTTTCAAAGATAATTAGTAGATATTCAAAAAGAAAAGGTTTACAATATAAATGGTTTATACCACTTTCGGGAGGGATTTTTTTGAAATCGAGAAAAGATGAAGTATTAGAAGCATTGAGAGCAAATCCTAACGAACAGACAGCACAAGAATTGGCAGATCAAATGGGGGTTGACCGTACAAATGTCAGCCGTTATCTAAATGAACTAACTAAAGACGGAACAGTTAAAAAAATTGATGGACGTCCAGTGAAATTCCAAATCGCAACGGTTTCTACCGAGCAACATATTAATTTTGATAATTTAATCGGGCGTGAAGATTCTTTAAAGAGTCAGATTCAAAAATCAAAGGCGGCTATTTTATACCCACCTCGGGGGTTGCATACGATTATTTTTGGCGAGACTGGAACGGGTAAGACAATGTTTGCGGAATGTATGTATCGTTTTGCTGTTTCAGCTAAGGTCTTAGATGAAAATGCGCCATTTATTACTTTCAATTGTGCAGACTATGCGCAAAACCCACAGCTGCTTTATGGTCACATTTTCGGTGTGAAGCGGGGAGCCTTCACCGGTGCAGAAGAAACAAGAGTTGGACTAATGGAACAAGCTAACGGTGGTATTTTATTTTTGGATGAAATTCATCGCTTGCCTCCAGAAGGACAAGAAATGCTTTTTACCTTCATTGATAAGGGAACTTTTCGTTCATTAGGCGATGGTGAAGAAAAACAAGCCTCTGTACAAATTATCGGAGCAACAACAGAAACCAGCTCAATGTTCCTATCTACCTTCAACAGACGTATCCCAATGCAAATTGAGTTGCCCTCTTTAGCGGAGCGCTCTTTAGATGAACGCTTGGCAATCATTAAGGAATTTCTTCAACAAGAAGCCAATCGATTAATGCAGGAGATTGCGATTGATAAGCGGAGTCTGTTAGCGTTTCTTTTATATAATGCAGAAGGAAATATCGGCCAGCTAAAACGTGACTTAAAATTAGTCTGCGCCAAAGCCTTCCTCCACTACCAAACCAATAGTGAATCAGAAAAATTAATGATCGTAGAAGAAGACCTGCCGCTGGTCGTACAAAAAGGCTTGTTGCGTATGAATGAGGTTCAAGACAAGCTGATGCCATTTATGGATAAGCGAAACCTCTATTTGACTTTGAAGCCAGGCACTGAAGAAGTTGTTTGGGGTCAAGACCCTAATAAAGACATGGAAGTTTATCATTCAATTACCTATAAATTGGAAAAACTTGGTCGTGAAAACCTATCAGAGATTGATTTAGAAGAATTGATTTCCAATGATGTTGATCAATATTTTGAAACCTATGTCGAAGAGCTTTCTCATAGCAATGCTTATCGGGAAATTATTTCTGATGATCTATGGAAATTAGTGAATGATCTCTATGATTTTGCGTCAGTACAAATGAATCGTGAGTACGATGAAAAGGTTCGCTTTGCTTTTGCTTTGCACATCAATTCAACGATTGAACGAATTCGCGGCAATCAATTTATTTCACATCCTAATTTAAATGGCATTCGCCGCAACTATTCCAAAGAATTTCAATTGGCGATCGAAATTTCCAATCGTATTGAGGAAGCCTACAGTATCATGATTCCGCTGGATGAAATCGGATTTATCACGATGTTTTTAACGATGGATAATCAAGAGACACAAAAGGTCGACGAACGACAAGTAGCAGTATTGGTTGTCATGCATGGTAAATCAACTGCTTCCAGTATGCTGGAGACGGTCCAGGAGCTTTTGGGAACCTCCAATGGTATTGCCTTTAATATGCCGCTGACTTTACGAACAGAGGCAATGTATGGTCAGATCAAAAATTATATTCAAGGAAAACAAGAGGAGTTTTCAGAGGGTATCATTTTATTGACAGATATGGGATCGCCGAATAATTTTGGAAATCTGATCTTTCATGAGATGGGTATCCGAACTCGAGTAATTTCTATGGCAAGTACAATGCTGGTGCTGGAAAGCTTGCGTTTAGCGACATTAGGTCGTTCGTTAGAAGAAATTTACACAAGTGTCATTTCTATGTTCCAAACAATGGTTCGTCTTGAAGAACCTACGCAAAAGGATGAAAAGAAAGTGATCATCGTCGCCTGCTTTACTGGTGAGGGTGTTTCTAAGCGATTAAATGAGGTTGTTTCGCAAATCGTCAATTTAGAGGAATTTGAGATCATTCAAATGCAATCCTTAGAACGAGAAAGCTTTAAGCATCGAATTGATCAGTTGATCACTCATAAAGATATCGTGGCAATCGTCGGCACCATGGAGATCCATTACCAAAAGATCCCATTTATTCCAGCGATGAATCTATTTAAACGCGATAAAATCTTAGAATTTCAAGATTTGTTAGGAAGTACTATTACCCTGCCAGAGATGGTTGATTCATTAACAAAAAACTTTTCTCCAGAACTGGATGTTAAGACATTATTCTTACTGATTGACGACGTACTGCAAATGATTCGCAAAGATCAAGAGCTGATCATCGAGAATACAGCGATACAAGCACTGAGTGTGCATATTGCTTTCTTAGTAGACAAAATCAAGAAAAACGAAGAGCGGTCGCCATTTGAGAATGTAAAATATTTTCATCAACAGCATCGTTTGCGATTCAATCAAACGGCTGCTAATCTCTCCTTGATCGAAAAACAGTTTGGTGTACGTTTTACAGAAGATGATATTGCCTACATTGTTAAGACGCTAGAAGATAATCGAATTGAACTAGGATTGCACAGTGTGTAATCCTAGTTTTTTTTGTGTGTAAATTGAAAACCTTATCACAGCAGCTTGTGTGCGCAAAAAAAGTTGGCACGCGAATTGCTTTATATAAAGTGTACAATAAAAAAATTAGGGAGTGTCAGATATGAAAAGAATTATGTTAGTTTGTGCGGCAGGAATGAGCACTAGTTTATTAGTTACAAAAATGGAAAAAGCTGCTGAAGCTCAAGGGTTAGAATCAGATATTTTCGCAGTTTCAGCTTCGGAAGCGGATGCAAAATTAGAAGATGCAAGCAAACCAGTAGACGTTTTACTATTAGGCCCACAAGTTCGTTTTATGAAGAGCCAGTTTGAAACAAAATTAGCGGATAAAGGTATCCCTGTTGACGTTATTGATATGAAAGATTACGGCATGATGAATGGTGAGGCTGTTTTAGGTACTGCACTAAGCCTAATGAAGTAAGAAATTAAAGGGGAGCTAAGCAAATGAGCGAAACAATGAGTCAGGAACAATTAGAAGCAGTAATGGGCTTGATTATCAATGCCGGTAACGCTAAAAGCGATGCCATGGAAGCAATTCAAGCTGCTAAAGATGGTAACTTTACTTTGGCACAGGAAAAACTTGAGGCAGCGGATCAAGCTTTAGTAGAAGCACATCATTCTCAAACAGGGCTGTTGACTGAAGAAGCTAGTGGAAATCCAATGACCGTGACACTTTTGGCTGTTCATAGTCAAGATCATTTAATGACGAGTATTACCTTTAACGACATGGCAAAAGAAGTCGTTGATCTATACAAACGTTTGGGTAACGAATAGGAAGTGATCCCGTGAAATTAGCTCGTGATCATGAATCGTTGAAAGCGATCACAGGTTTAATTGAATACGCTTTTAGGAAACAACAACCAATCATCGATGATCCGCTTTTCTTATCACGTTATGAACATGCTGATAGTTATGGCATGTATCACGATGATGAATTAACAAGTTTGGTCATGGCGAATCATTTTGAAATTCAACTTTTTAATGAAAGAGTTAAAATGGCCGGTGTTGGTTATGTCAGCAGTTATCCAGAATATCGAGGGCAAGGCGGCGTTAGTAATATTATGCCTGAACTCTTGACGGATCTTTATGAACAAGGTGTAGCAGTATCCCAGCTTGCTCCTTTTTCTGAAAGTTTTTATCGTCAATTTGGATACGAGCCGACTAGCCGTAGAAAAATCTATCGTATTCCAGCATTAGCCTTTAATTATTTACCAAGTGAACGAAGGGGGAATGTCAAACGCGGAACCTGGCAGCAGATGAAGCTGGTGATCCAATCGATTTATCAGCGCTTATTGATGCAACAACAAGTCGGAACAGTGGCACGTGAAGACTGGTGGTGGGAACGACTAGATCATTATTATCCACACCGTTTTTATGCCGTTGCTTACGATGATGCTGGTGAAGCGAAAGGGTACATTATTTATCGAATGCAAGGCAGCACACTGGTAGTAGACGAGCTTGCTTATGAAAACGAACTCGCACTGCGAAAATTATTAACGTACTTAAAATCCCATGTCTCATCATTTGAAGAATTTCTTTATTATGCACCTGTCCATGAACTGATTGAAAAATGTTTTCGTGAACAAGAGCAGCTTAAAATTACTCTAGAACCTTATATGATGAGTCGAATTATCGACATTAAGCAATTATTACCGAAACTTCCAATAAACCAAAAAGAAATTATTTTAGAAGTAACTGAAGATAAGGAATGTCCTTGGAATGTTGGTAGCTGGCTAGTCAGCCAGGGGACTTGTCAAAAAGTGCAAGAAGCAGGCGATATCAAAGCGTCGATTCATGGATGGAGCGAATTACTACTAGGAGAATTGACTTTAGCTGAAGGGATCTTTCTTGGCAAAGTCATAGCTGCGAAAGGGTTCACGGCTGAAATTTTTCCAAAAGGTCGACAAAATTTTTATGATTATTTTTAAATAGGGGGAAATACAAAAATGGATAAATTTATCAATTTTATGGAGAAACACTTTATCCCACATGCATCAAAGATCGGTAATCAACGTCATTTGATCGCAATTCGGGATGCCTTTACAGTAACCATGCCGTTAATGATTTTAGGGGCTTTAGCGGTAATGTTGAACAACTTGCCAATTCCAGCCTTCCAAAACTTCATGAGCGGTATTTTCGGCGGAGATTCTTGGACAGGCTTTGGTGGAGCTGTTTGGAACGGAACTTTTGGTGTTCTATCAGTTTTCATCGCTTTTCTAGTAGCTTATAACTTAGCTCATCACTATGGTAAAGATCCAATCGGTACTGGTGTAGTATCCGTTGCTTCTTTCTTCACTTTAGGAGCGGCAACTAGCGGAATGAACTCTTCTGGTTTGTTCGTAGCATTGATCGTCGGTATCGTAGTGGCAGAAATCTTCACTCGTTTAGTTGGTAATGAAAAATTAGTCGTTAAAATGCCAGAAGGCGTGCCACCAGCAGTTGCTCGTTCATTCGCATCTTTATTCCCAGCCATGATCACTGTTTCAATCTTTGGTTTGATCGCAGCGATTATTGCCGGATTTGGTGTGGAAGATATGTTCGCTGAATTCTATGCATTGGTTCAAGAACCATTCATGGGCTTGGCTAACTCATACGGTTCAGCACTATTGATTGCCTTCATCACACCATTCTTGTGGTTCTTTGGACTACATGGTGCCAACATGATTGACCCATTCATGCAAGCAATCAACGCACCTGCAATTGAAGCAAACAATGCTGCTCTTTCAGCTGGAAAAGCTGCACCTTATATCGTTAACAAACCATTCATCGATTCATTCGTAAACATGGGTGGTACTGGGGTAACGATTGGTCTAATCATTGCTATTTATTTAGTCGGACGTAAGAACAAACCATTTATGGTTGTAAACAACTTGGCTGCAGCACCGGGTATCTTCAACATTAATGAACCATTGATGTTTGGTCTACCATTGGTATTGAACCCAATTATGTTTATTCCATTCATTTTGACACCAATGGTTTGTGTGTCAACAGCGTACTTTGCAACCAGCTTTGGCTGGGTACCGGCAGCAACAGTTATGCCACCATGGGTAACACCACCAATCATTGGCGGATTCTTGGCAACTCAAAGCTTCTCAGGTGCAATTTTAGCTGCTGTTAACTTAGTTATCTCTATCGTTATGTACGTACCATTTGTATCATTAGCAACAAGACAAGAGCTTAAAAAAGTAGCAGAAGCACAATAATTTATTCAAAGGGGGTGCGGATCACTGGATTCCACCCCTTTTAATATTGCAAAACAACTAATTTTTAGAATGAGGTAGATCTACAATGAAAACTTTCCCAAAGAATTTTTGGTGGGGGGCTGCAACATCTGGCCCACAAAGTGAAGGACGCTTTAACAAAAAACATGCCAATGTCTTCGATTATCACTTCGAGATCGAACCCGAAAAATTCCACAATCATGTTGGACCAGACGTCGCTTCCAACTTTTATAACAGCTACAAAGAAGATATCCAAATGATGCGTTCTATCGGTATGAATAGTTTACGGACAAGTATTCAATGGAGTCGTCTGATTGATGATCTAGAAACGAATACAGTCAATCAGGATGCTGTGGACTTTTACAATAATGTGATTGATGCGATGCTTGCTGAAGGAATGACTCCAGTCATGAATCTGCACCATTTTGATTTACCAGTAGAATTATTTGATAAATATGGCGGCTGGGAATCGAAAAAAGTGGTCGATCTATATGTTGGTTTTGCAGAAAAATGTTTTGAACTGTTTGGCGATCGGGTAAAATTCTGGACGACTCATAATGAACCGATGGTTGTTGTGGAAGGTGAATACTTATTCCAATTTCATTATCCTAATATCGTTGATGGAAAAAAAGCGGTGCAAGTTGCTTACAATTTAAATTTGGCATCTGCCAAAGCTATTCAAGCATTTCGTAAACTGAACATCAACGGAGCGCAGATCGGAACAATTTTAAATCTTACGCCTACGTATGCGGCCTCTGACGCACCAGAAGATCAGGAAGCAGCGCGGATCGCTGAACTTTGGAACAACAAAATGTTCCTAGAACCAGCGATTTATGGACATTTTCCAGCTGAATTGGAAGAGCTATTAACGAACGATAAAGTTCTATGGGAAACTACCGAAGAAGAAAAAGAAATTTTGAAAAACAATACTATCGATTTCTTGGGTGTGAACTTCTACCATCCAAATCGTGTGAAGGCTCCTGATGTGGCGCCGAATTCGGTGGGTGAATGGATGCCAGACCGTTATTATGATGCGTACGATATGCCAGGCCGCCGTGTGAACCTAGATCGCGGGTGGGAAATTTATCCAAAAGCGCTTTATGATATCGCAGTGAACATCAAAGAAAATTACAAGAATATTCCTTGGTATGTTTCTGAGAACGGTATGGGTGTTTCAAATGAGGAGCGCTTCAAAAATGCTGACGGTATGATCGAAGACGATTACCGGATTGATTTTGTACAGGAACATTTGGAATGGCTGCATAAAGGGATCGAAGAAGGATCTAATTGCTTTGGGTATCATATGTGGACACCAATCGATTGCTGGTCTTGGTTGAACTCATACAAGAACCGCTATGGTTTCATTTCAAACAATATTCATACACAGATTAAAACAGTTAAGAAATCCGGTTATTGGTTCAAAGAAGTAACCGAAAGAAATGGTTTAGAAGATTAACCGAGGAGGAAAAAATTAGTGAAACGTGAACTAGGTATTTCAGTCTATCCCGATCATAGTGATCCTCAGGCGGATCGTGATTATATCAAGAAAGCAGCTGAGCTTGGCTATACGCGGATTTTTATGAGCATGCTGGAAGTGACTGAAGGCAAAGAAAAGGTCAGCGAAAAATTCGGCAACATTATTCATTACGCGAAGGATCTTGGCTTTGAAACAGTCTTGGATATTGCGCCATCAATTTTCGATGATTTAGGCATTTCATACGAAGATTTAAGCTTCTTCGCGGAGCTTGGTGCTGAAGGGATTCGTTTAGATGAAGGCTTTGACGGTAACAAAGAAGCGATGCTGAGTTATAATCCTGAAGGCTTAGCGATCGAGCTAAATATGAGTAATAATGTCGCTTATCTTGATAACATTTTATCTTATGAAGCCAACGAGCCATTCATTTATGGCTGTCATAATTTTTATCCGCAAGAGGGTTCGGCATTGCCATATGACTTCTTCATTAGCTGTAGTGAACGCTTCAAAGGTCATGGGATCAAGACAGCCGCTTTTATCACAAGTCATAAAGCGAAATATGGACCATGGGACGTGAATGATGGACTGCCGACATTGGAGATGCATCGTCATTTGCCGATCGATTTACAGGCGCGTCATATGTTCGCGACAGGACTGATTGATACCGTGATTATCGGAAATGCCTACGCTTCTGATGAGGAACTAGAAAAAGTAGCCGCAGTTAATCGTTATAAAGTAAGCTTAGGTATTGAATTTGTGCCAGCAGCAACAGAAATCGAACGTAAAATCGTAGCTGATCCGAAGCATTTCCGTCGCGGCGATATTACTTCTACTGCTGTTCGCTCAACAATGGTTCGAGTGAAGTATGCAGATGTTGCAAATCCTGTTCATGACAACACCCAAGAATTTCAAGTCGGAGATGTCGTTGTAGGAAATGATGATTTTGGCAAATACAAAAACGAATTACAAATCGTTCTAGAACCCCATAGCGATTCACGAAAAAATTTGGTTGGAAAGATTCCGCCAGAAGAACTGATTATGTTGGATTTCTTGAAGCCTTGGTCTAAATTTCAATTTGTTCCTAATAATTAAATTTGAGACAGATGATAAAAAGATGAAGGTTCGTTATTGACAAACCCTGAAAAGGCGTGTAAAGTATGACTCAACTTAATCAAACGACAATGAAAAGAAGAGTAGCAGTTCATTTGTTCTCAGAGAGTCTCTGGTAGGTGAGAAGAGGCAGCAATGTTTTGTGAACCACATCTTTGAGTCGATCAGTTGAATTTAGTAGGCTGATCCGGGAGCGCCCGTTACAGCAGAGGTCAGATTGACCAGTTGAGATCGTTCGTTGTGAGACGGCGATGAAAAAAGGTGGAACCACGTGATTACGTCCTTTAGTCCTAGCGACTAAAGGACTTTTTTATTTTCACCCGCTGGAACGGCTGACCCGTAGAGTTCCTTTTTGCGAAAAAAGGATAAAGACGAGGTGGAACCGCGTATTTAACGCCCTCTGGTAGAGATACCAGGGGGCGTTAGTTGTTTTTTGAGAAAGATTCGAAAGGCCGTGCAACTTTCGAAAAAATGGAGGGATATTGGGATGAACTATTTGATCGACGTCATGCCGCAATTATTACAAGGGGCAACGACAACACTGAAATTATTTGCTTTTACCATATTAGGCTCATTGCCGCTAGGGATTTTATTATCCTTCGGGTTGGCGAGCAAGTTTAAGCCGTTGCAATGGATTTTACGTTTTTATGTTTGGATTATGCGGGGCACACCACTATTATTACAATTGATTTTTGTTTTTTATGGATTGCCGTTAGTTGGAATCATTTTTGATCGTTTTGATGCAGCGTTGTTTGCTTTTGTATTGAACTATGCTGCTTATTACGCAGAAATTTTCCGTGGTGGGATTCAATCGATTCCAGTTGGCCAATATGAAGCATCGAAGGTGATCGGATTAACACCGGTTCAAACGATTACGCGAATTATTATTCCGCAGGTCGTAAAAATTGTTTTACCGTCTGTAGGAAATGAAGTAATCAATCTAGTTAAGGATACGTCACTTGTGTATATTCTAGGCTTATCAGACGTGATGCGCGCCGGGAAAATTGCCATGGAGCGTGACACTACCTTACTTCCGTTATTCGGTGTAGCAATCATTTACTTAGCGCTGACAGGAGTTACGTCAGTTATCTTGAAACAACTAGAAAATCGTTTGAATTATTATCGTTAGGCAGGTGGAAAAAATGATTGAATTAAAAAATGTAAACAAATCCTTTGGCAGTAAAAAAGTGATTAATAATTTGGATTTAGTTATTCCTGATGGACAAATTTTAGCGATCGTTGGTCCATCTGGGGGAGGTAAAACGACGCTGTTGAGAACCTTGGCTGGATTAGAAACAGCTGACAGCGGGACGTTTTTATTAGATGGAAGCCCCTTTGATCCAACTTCTTCGAAACAACAGGAGCAGGTCGTTGGCGTGGTTTTCCAAGATTTCCAATTATTTCCGCATTTGAGTGTGATGGATAATATCACGATCGGACCTCGGTTAGTCTTAAAACAGGACAAAGAGACGTATACCGATAAAGCGAACCATTTAGCGAAACTATTGGATATCGAAGAATTATTGAACAATTATCCTTACCAATTATCTGGCGGACAGAAACAACGTCTGGCGATTTCCCGGGCGATGGCGATGAACCCCAAGGTATTGGCATACGATGAACCAACAAGTGCATTAGATCCTGCGTTACGCCAGCAAGTAGCGAGCTTGATTTTAGAATTAAAAGCAGACGGTGTGACTCAGATCGTCGTAACCCATGATTTAGATTTTGCTGAGGAAATTGGTGACAAGGTATTGAAGGTAGAACCTATCGAATAAAAACGATATTAGGAGGAGTTAGTATGAAAATGAAAAAATTGGTTTTGGGAATGGTGGCTGTTTTGACTTTAGTGAGTTTAGCCGCGTGTGGAAAGAAAGAAGCCAGCGGTGATGACAGCTGGAAAACCATTGAGAAGGATAAAAAGGTAACGATTGGTTTAGATGATACGTTTGTACCAATGGGCTTCAAGGATGATGATGGAAAAATTGTTGGTTTTGATATTGATCTAGCAAAAGCGGTTTTTGACCAATATGACATCAAAGCTGATTTTCAGCCAATCGACTGGTCAATGAAGGAAAATGAATTGGACAACGGTACGATTGATTTAATCTGGAATGGCTATACTGTTACAAAATCAAGAGAAAAGAAAGTGCTCTTTTCTGATCCTTACGCGCAAAATGAACAAGTCTTGGTCACAAAAAAAGACAGCGGGATCACCAAAGCAGCAGATATGAAAGATAAAGTCTTAGGTGCTCAAGAAGGTTCTTCTGGCTATGAAGCCTTTAACAATGAGACAAAAACCTTGAAGGACATCGTTAAAGAAAACGATGCAACCTTGTATGCTAGCTTCAATGAAGCAATGATTGATTTGGAAAATGGTCGGATCGACGGAGTGTTGATTGATAAGGTTTATGCGGATTACTACTTGAAGAAGGCGAATAAACTAGATGATTACAACATTTTCAACGTTGGTTTTAAGAATGAAAATTTTGCAGTTGGCGCACGTAAAGGCGATAAGGAATTAGTAAGTAAAATTAATAGTGCATTCAAAGAATTGCAGGACAACGGCAAATATGCTGAAATCTCTAAGAAGTGGTTTGGTGAAGAATGGTCTTTACCAAAAGAGTAATCAGAACGTCCCTTTAAATTTTAATTAACTGAAAAGAAAAGGCGAGCAAAACTTTTGTTCGCCTTCTTTTTTTTGTATAATGGTACAGAATGGAAAGAGGGATAACATGGCGCAAAAAAAGCGTACAAAGAAAAAAAGAAAAACGAAAAAGCAAAAACAACTACAAGAACAGCGCCTGATCATCGGGCTTGGGCTTTTATTTATTTTATTCACAGTCTTTGCCATATTTAAATTAGGTTTCTTAGGAAATTTAATTGCAAATGTATTACGCTTGATTGGTGGCAATACCTATCAATTTTTAGCATTGCTATTAGGCTTTTATGGAGCACTGCTGGTAGCGAAAAATACTAAGCTGCGAATAACTAAACCACGGCGTTGGATCGGTATCGGTGTTTTCTATTTAGGGATTTTATTGATTCTCCATGCCCGTTTGTTTATGAAAGTTGAGAGTCAAGACCCTAACATTTTAAAAACGACATGGGATCTATTGATGGTCGACTTTTTAGGAAATCAAATTACTCAAAATGTTGGCGGCGGGATGCTTGGAGCGGCACTTTATAATTTGACGCACTTTTTAGTATCACAGGTCGGTAGTTATTTGATCGCTGTTTTACTATTGATTCTTGGAGTTTTCTTGTTTAGTCTTTTAGAATTTAACCAAGTAACCGATTATCTTGCCCACTTTGTTGATACATTGCGGGAGAAATTCTCTGAATCAGACGAGAAAAAAGCGCAAAAAGCTGCTAAAAAGGAAGAGCGTCAAGCGCAAAGGGCACAGGCTAAAGCTGAAAAACAAGCAGCCGAAAAAGCAAAGATGGAAGCAGAACAAGCAGAACGTGAAAAAAACAGAGTGCGTTCCTTGACCCCAGGCGAACAACTGGCAAAAGAAAGCCAAGAAAAGTTGGATAAAGAGCCTGAGCAAATGACTTTGGTACCAATCGAAGGCTTCCAAGAAAACTTAGAGCCAGGGGGAGTAGCAACTACGGCTACTGCAACGAAAAATTCTGAGCTTGATGAAGAAGAAATCGATGATCCCGGTGATTTAGAATTCGAGATCAGCGCAGAACCGGAAGATCATGATTATCAACTACCACCTTCAACGCTGCTCGATTCAATTCCAGCAGCAGATCAAAGTGATGAATACAAAAAAATCGAACAAAATATCAAAGTACTAGAAAAAACCTTCAACAGCTTTGGCGTAGATGCAAAGGTTGTGAAAGCTAGCTTAGGACCATCTGTGACAAAATTCGAGGTACAACCAGCCGTTGGTGTGAAGGTCAGCAAAATCGTCAACCTTACTGATGATATTGCCTTAGCCTTAGCCGCGAAGGATGTGCGGATGGAAGCGCCGATTCCAGGGAAATCACTGATCGGTATTGAGGTGCCAAATAGTACGATTAGCATGGTTTCCTTCCGTGACATCATTGAAGCCCAGCCTAATCATCCAGATAAATTATTGGAAGTACCATTAGGTCGAGATATCTCAGGGATGGTTCAGACCGCCGATCTATCTAAAATGCCTCACTTGTTAGTTGCAGGTTCGACTGGTAGTGGGAAGTCTGTTTCAATCAACGGAATTATCACCAGTATTTTGATGCGGGCGAAACCGAATGAAGTCAAATTAATGATGATTGACCCGAAAATGGTTGAGTTGAATGTCTATAACGGGATTCCTCATTTATTGACACCGGTTGTAACCAATCCGCGGAAAGCGGCACAAGCCCTACAAAAGGTTGTTCAGGAAATGGAAGAGCGCTACGAAAAATTTGCGGCAACTGGGGTGCGAAACATTTCTGGCTTCAACGAGTTAGTTATTCAGAAAAATCTAGAAGATGGACAAAATCGTCCGATTTTACCATTTATAGTTGTTATCGTGGATGAGTTGGCCGATTTGATGATGGTGGCAAGTAACGAAGTCGAAGATGCTATCACTCGTTTAGCCCAAATGGCTCGTGCTGCAGGCATTCATATGATTCTTGCAACACAACGTCCAAGTGTCGATGTTATTACTGGGATCATTAAAGCCAATGTGCCATCACGAATCGCCTTCGCTGTTTCCAGTGGAACGGACTCGCGGACGATCATCGACAGTAATGGGGCGGAAAAACTATTAGGCCGTGGAGACATGCTGTTTTTACCAATGGGAGAAAACAAACCAATTCGTGTTCAAGGCGCCTTCATCTCTGATCATGAAGTAGAACGTGTAGTAGAATTTGTTTCTGATCAGCAGGAAGCTCACTACGAAGAAAAAATGATGCCAACAGAAGAAACTTCTTCTTCGCCATCAGAAACACCGCAGGATGAATTGTATGAAGAAGCAAAGGCTTTAGTTATCGACATGCAGACAGCCAGCATTTCCTTGCTGCAGCGACGCTTTCGTATCGGATATAACCGAGCTGCTCGCATCGTGGACGAACTGGAGGAGCATGGCGTGATTGGACCTTCCACAGGCAGTAAGCCACGGGAAGTTCTCTTACAAAAAGCAGAAGAAGAGCTAGAAAATCCATTAGAGGAATAAAGGATAAGGTGTGACAAGGGAAATTGTCACACCTTATTTTTGTAGCCTTTATCCAATTAAAAAAATAGTTTTTTATAGATAGTTCAGTTTGTGAATTTTTTTCTTTTTTCCAAAGTTGATTGTTTTCTCTTTGTGAATCGGTTATAGTATGTAGCGAATGTCTGCTGACTTTTTATCTATTACAGAGCAAACGTAGTTATAAATTAATCATTGAAAAATGATTTCGTTTAAATGAATTAGGAGGAAACACCTTGGAAAAAACCTCAATTTATGGTTTAAGAAGAGAAGAATTAGTTGAATGGTTTCTAGAGCATGGCGAGAAGAAATTTCGCGCTACTCAAGTTTGGGAGTGGCTTTACCGAAGTCGTGTGAGCGAGTTTTCGGAAATGAGCAATCTGTCTAAACAAACCATCGCACTACTAGAAGAGAACTTTATCATCAATCCTTTAAAACAATTAGTTGTACAAGAAGCTAGTGATGGCACAGTCAAATATTTATTTGAATTGCCGGATCATTTAATGATTGAAACAGTCTTGATGCGTCAGGAATATGGCTTGTCTGTTTGTGTAACGACTCAAGTTGGGTGCAATATCGGTTGTACGTTTTGTGCGTCTGGTTTGTTGAAAAAGCAGCGGGATTTGACTGCTGGTGAAATTGTGGCTCAAATCATGTTGGTCCAACACTATTTTGACGAACGCGGCGAAGATGAACGTGTCTCTCACGTTGTTGTGATGGGAATTGGCGAGCCGTTTGATAATTACAATAATGTTATGAATTTCCTTCATGTCATTAATGACGATAAAGGAATGGCGATTGGGGCTCGTCATATTACCGTTTCAACTAGCGGATTAGTACCGAAGATCAAGAAGTTTGCGGAAAATGGTTTACAAGTAAACCTGGCGATTTCGTTGCACGCGCCGAACAATGAAGTTCGTTCGTCGATTATGCGAATTAACCGCAGCTTTCCAATCGAAAAATTAATGGAAGCAGTGGATTATTATATAGAAGAAACAAATCGTCGAGTTACTTTCGAATACATTATGCTTTCAGGAGTGAATGATCGTCCAGATCACGCGCAACAATTGGCAGACTTAATGAAAAATAAGAAAAAATTAGTTTATGTGAATTTAATTCCTTATAATCCTGTCAGTGAGCACGATCAATATTCTCGCAGTAGTAAAGCAGATGTTCTGCGCTTTTACGATGTATTGAAAAAGAATGGGATCAATTGTGTAATCCGTAAAGAACATGGTACAGACATTGATGCTGCGTGTGGACAATTACGTAGTAAACAAATGAAAAAAGCTACAGTCAAATAAGCATCCAGACTCTCTCAATATCGGGAGAGTTTTTTTCTGTGTTTATAAAATTCATTAATAATATAAGTTTAACTATGAGATGGTCCACATGATGCCTTTAGGAGATCGTGGAAAAGAAAAATAGGCCCTTCAGTCTTAATTAGTTGTGATACACTTAAAAGAAAAGGTCTTCAAGAATGCCGGTTCTGTTTTTTTCAGGCAGCAAAGTATTAAGACAAATCTCATATTTAGAAACAATCAGAAAAGAGACTGGCAAAAAAAATACATTCATGGGAGAAAAAAATGAACGAGACAGACATCCAAACGATTTTAGAGCATCGGTATGATCAAGGCTGGGATTATTGGACGACAGAGGATAGACGCTTGGGAAAAGGAGCGCCTTTTTCGTGTTTAGAATCAGCGGAGTATTTATTAGAGTTGGGAATGAATCCGCAAGAAGAAATTCTGCAAAAAGTAGCAGAGCTTCTATGGGAGAGCTGGCGTGAACCAGGAGAATTTCGGCTTTATCCTAAAGGAGCAGTCTTCCCATGTCAAACAATTCCAGCGGCTACACTGTTGGTACGCTTAGGTCATGAAGATGATCCACGAATGAAGCAAACGCTGAAACATTTATTGGCTACACGCTACGAAGATGGAGGGTGGTGGTGCAAGAAATTCTATTTTGGCAAAGGTCCAGAAACGGAATTTTCTAATCCTTTGCCTACTCTGAACGCGTTAGAATTATTCCGACGGATAAATTTTGTTGAGGAAACTGAGTTAGATGATGCGGTGGATTTTTTATTAAGCCATTGGGAAACGAAACTTCCACTTGGACCATGCCATTATGGAATTGGGACGCTGTTCATGCAAGTAGAATACCCATTTCGCGGGTACAATTTATTTTATTACCTTTATGTTTTGTCCTTTTATAAAAAAGCACGAAATGACCAACGGTTCAAAGAAGCCTTTAAAGTATTGCAGGAAAAAACGGTGGCCGATCAAATCGTAGTAGAACGGGTAGTTCCTAAATTACGCAAATTAGACTTCTGCAAAAAAGATCAGGTTAGCCTGTTAGCAACTGAACGGTATCAAGAAATTTTGACGAATATAGCGGAATAAAAGCTCATGATATTTTTATGCGTATCTTTTTAACAAAAGAAGAGGAGGTACGTCATGAAATTAATTGAAGTAAAGAGAGAGTACGGGCTTAATCAAAATACATTTTACGGCTGGTTAAGAGAAAATCAAATGATCATCAAAGAGATGACAGGATATGTTATTGGTCCTAAAGCTTTTGAGGGTATGGAGACAAGGACAAATCGGAGGGTGAATGATGACGGTGAAATTTTGATCACGACTCAAGTTATAATTGATAATCAAAAAATCCCTCAATTATTGGAACAGTATGAATCCTCCGGTTTACCAAAACTTTACTCGAATCGAAGAGTGGAGAGTGAGCGACAGCGAGCTTCTAATGGTGAATTAGAAAAACGTGTGGAAATTCTAGAAAATCAGCTAGCTATCTTAACGGAACAACTAGCTATCTATGTAAATCAAAATAACCGAAAGCACACGTGAAGGTGCTTTCGGTTATTTTCTCGTATTACGCTAAAATCGTGCCGACAGGGAAAAGTCTTCTGAAAACTTTTCGAACGAGTGGTCCAGCGATAATTATTTGAAATGGCAGTGCCATCACAAGATTTTTCAAAATGTTCGTTCCCCACATAATGAACAATTTGTTCCATTCATGTGTATGGCTTAAAACTTCAATAGAGCCATAAAGCGACATGAAAAAGACCATGGGTAAAACCATGCAGCTAGAAATGGTTAAGACTTTGCGTAAAGGACTAGCAAATGTAGGCATGATTTTGAATGCGATTTTTTTCGCTGTAGTCGAAACGACAAACCAGTCCAGAATTAAAGCGCAGCAATAGCCCAAAGGTAAACCGAGCCAGGCTGTTTTAAGTACCTCTAAAGTGATTGTACCGGATTGTAAAGCGATATTATATAAGCTCATCCAGAACACCATCACAAAACACATCATTATCGTATAAACAAAACTTTCTCTTTTATTACTTGGCATTAAAATCCTCCTAAATTTAAATATGGTGAATTCATAAACAGGTCATGAATTTCAAGACGCAAAAAAAAGCAATCATATAACTCGCTACGATTGCCACTTGGGATCTTCACTGCGTTATGGAAAGTCATTTTTTGCTTTTTCCATTATATACAGATTTTTATGATTCATGTAAGTAAAATTTTTATTTTTTTTCACCAATTTCATCTTTTAAACGATAAATCTTAGAAGGACGACCGATTCCGACTGGTCGTTCGCCAATTTCATCAAAATATTGCAGCATTGCTTTTTTGAAATTTGAGTGATCGACGGTTTTATAATCAACGCCTAAAAATTTCGCAAAAACTTTACGTGCTTCAGTAATCGTAAATTCTTCACCTAAAACCTGTAAAATTAATGGTTCGTGATCCATTTTGTTTAAAACACGATTGAAGGCTTTGCGGATAATCTCATTATGGTCAAAGGCTAAAGTATCTTTACCGATTGATTTTCCAGCCTCAAGCTCAATTTCAATTGAAATATCATCACTTGTTAAGCAAATCGTATCTCCATGACGTTCCAGATTAAACCAGCGCGCATCCTGTGTATCATCTCCAGCAGTGGGAGGTACTTGTCCAATAAATGCAAGATAGCTGACAGTAATCACCCAACCACGAGGATCACGGTTCGGTGTACTAAAGGTATGGAGCTGCTCGACACTTTTTCGGCCGATAGTTAAACCGGTTTCTTCAGCGGTTTCGCGACGTACACTGTCGTTAGTGGATTCATTGCGCTCAACGAATCCGCCAGGGAGTGCCCAAGAATTACGATAAGGATTGCCGCGTCGCTGAATTAGTAAAATTTTTAATTGATCCTCTTCTTTGTTATAGCCCATAATGACGATATCGACAGTGACTGAGGGCTTGTCATACTCGGGGTGGTCTTGTTCTTTATACCAAGCAATGAATTCCGCTTCATCTGCTTCGTGTTCATAGTAATCTTTTTCTGCTTCTTTAGAGGCAAATTTTTTCATCTACAGTTCACCTATTTCTTATAAGTATTCGCTACCTTATTGTAGCATGAATAATAAAAAAAGGGGAACTCCGCTTGGAATTCCCCTTTACTACTCATAATTATTTTGATGAGTCAGTTGCTTTCTTATTTGAACTATTTGTTGTTAAGAAGTCAGATAAGATATTTTCAAATGAATCATCTTTGATCTTCACGTTGGCTTTCTTCAATTCTTTTGAAATTACTTCAGAAGAGAAGGTTTGATCAGCCATTTTAGTGTCTTCAGCGATTTGTTTTAATTCCTTTTTGTATTTATCCATGTCATTGCCTTTAGATGAATTTTTTTCCATCTTAACAATGTAGTAGCTTGATTGGTAAGTAGATGAATCCATTGCCGTAATCACATCAGAAACTTCGCCATCCTTCAACTTAAAGGCTGCTTCTTTAACTTCAGAAGGAACAGTTGTTGATTGTGAGTCAAATTTGATTTCGCCGCCATCTTTTTTCGTTGTTGAATCTTGTGATTTTTCTTTAGCGATCTTTGCAAAATCACCTTTGTCATCTAATTGTTTTTTGATTTCTTTTGCTTCATCTTCGCTGCTAGCTAAAATAATGCGAGCAGTTACTTCTGGATGGAATGAATCCCAAGCAGCTTTTATGTCTTTATCAGTAATTTTTACATGAGCTTTTAATCCTTCTTGGAAAGCTAAAGACTGTTTCAAGTATTCTTTATACGATTTTTTTGTATAGCCAGCTGATTGTAGTTGACTTTCAAAGCTATCGCCTAATTGCTTCTCTTGTTTCTTATATTCTTTGTCAATTTGCTTGTCTGTGACTTTATCACCATAGGCATTTTCAAAAACCTTATAGATGATCATGTTACGTACTAAACTTTGGTTCGATTGTTCTTTTTTCGCTTCATTATAAAAATCTTCGACGGTAATTTTACCGCCTTTCATTGTTGCGATGTCTTGATTAGAACTTCCTGAACAAGCCCCTAAAACAATTACACTAAGTAAGCCAGTAGTGGCTAAAAGAATCTTTTTCTTCATTTCTATGCTACAACTCCTAAAAATTAAAATTTACATCTGTTTGTTATTCCTGTTCAACTATAACACACCTAAAAATGTAAAGGAAAGGGGATTAAAAATAGTTTCCGAGAAAATTCACAATAAAGGCATAATTATTTTTAATGAAATAAATTGGTTACTGCTATCCAGCAGGACGCTCTAAAGAATAGCGGCCCTTCTTGATTACTTTTTTTTCATCGACTTCAGGCAAGGCCTGATTGACTTTGTCAATTTGTTCTTGGATCTGTTGAATGCGCGGCTCCGCTTGGAAGCGAAATTCCTCGATATCCTTTTCCACGCCAGATTTAAAGGCGGGAACTAATGTATCAAAAGTTTCCTTTAGGTTCGTTACAGATTCACGAAAATCAGCCAGATTATCATTTAATTCGTCCGTTAATACTACGAGTTCACGCGTATTAGTGATCAGTTTTTCCCGGGTTTCTTCTCCTTTACGTGGTGCTAATAGAAGTCCGCCGAGTGTTCCAAGACCGGCACCAAATAAAATTCCTTTAAAAAAACTCATTTATTTCACCTGCTCCTTGATCTTATCCGCGATCGCTTGTAATTCTTCTGCTGACTGTTCCTCCGCATGATTACCAAAGTGAATCGAAAAATCATCCTTTTTACTGTAGCGAGGGATCAGATGAACATGTGAGTGGAAAACAGATTGATACGCCAACTCTTTATTATTATTTATGATATTTAAGCCTTCCATTTCAGGAAATGCTTTTTCGAGTGCACGGGCAATTTTAGGAATACGTGTAAAGAGATCAGCGGCTAAATTTTCATCATATTCAAAAATATCATTTACATGTTGTTTGGGCACAACTAATGTGTGGCCTTTCGTTGCTTGCGAGATGTCTAGAAATGCATAGACTTTTTCGTCCTCATAAATTTTGTAGCTAGGGATTTCTTGATCAATAATTTTACAAAAAATACAATTTTCCATTGCAAACATCCTTTCTCATTCACTCATATTGTTTTATATTGTGCCGCTGCTGCAAAAAGCAGGTAAGCGATCGTAAATACTTCTTTTACTTTACCATAACTTGTAATACTTGTGCTGGAAAAGGTTGGGAGAAGATTAATTATTTATAGGATTCTGCTATAATGTAAACTATGAAATTGAGTGCCGTTTCAGCGAGGCTATTTCTGCCTTAAATTTAGAAAATGAGAAGCCATTAGTTTTTCGTATAAATAGAGTGAAACGAACTAGGAGGATAAGTATGAGCTTAACGATTCAGCATGTTACAGGCGGCTACGGTCACTTGCCTGTTTTAAAGGATATTAATTTTGAAGTCCATAATGGAGAAATGATCGGTTTGATCGGCTTGAATGGAGCAGGGAAATCTACAACAATCAAAAATATCATTGGATTATTGACGCCGCAGAAGGGAACTATTACAGTTGATGACTTGACTTTACAGCAAGATCCAGAGAACTATCGAAAAAAGATCGGTTATATTCCTGAAACACCTTCATTATATGAAGAATTAACGTTGCGAGAACATATCGAAGTTACCGCAATGGCATATGGGATTCCTAAGGATGAGGCGATGAAACGGGCTGAATCATTATTGAAGACCTTTCGTTTGGAAAATCGTCTAGACTGGTTCCCTGTGAATTTTTCTAAGGGAATGAAGCAGAAAGTGATGGTTCTATGCGCCTTTTTAATCCAACCCAGTTTGTATATCATCGATGAACCCTTTTTAGGATTAGACCCATTGGCAATCAATGCGCTATTAGAGCTGATGGTAACGATGAAGGAGCAAGGGGCCGCAATCTTGATGTCTACTCACATTTTAGCAACGGCAGAGAAGTATTGTGATCGTTTTATCGTATTGCATGAGGGTGAAGTACGAGCACAAGGGACTTTGCAGGAATTGCAGGCGGAGTTTAATTTGCCAGGGTCCTCTTTGGATGAAATCTATATTGCGTTGACAAAGGAGAAAGAACATGCATGATTTTTTTCTATTAAGGCGGCAACGCCATCAGAAAAAAATGATGAAATATATGCGCTACGTATTGAATGATCATTTTGTTTTGGTGTGCTTGTTTTTAGTCGGAGGACTAGCCTTTTATTATTCAAATCTTTTAAAACAATTACCGACAGATTTTCCTTGGAGCTTGCCAATCGTAGGAATTATTTGGTGGTTTATCTTACCATTTGGTAAATTAGCGACCTTAGTTGAACCAGCGGATATGACCTTTTTATTACCCAAAGAAAAGGAAATGGGGAACTATCTATCACGCGGTTTACGTCATTCAATCGCTTTTCCATTCGTAATTGAACTGCTTATTTGCGGAGTGTTATTGCCATTAGTGGTTCTAGCCAAACAAGTAAGTTTTGTAAGCTTTTTCTTTTACTTACTAATGCTTTGGGGCCTAAAATTAGGAAATCTAAGAATACAACGCTTAGCCTGCTACCAAGAAACACGGGAGCAAACGCAACGTTTGACTGTATTATGGTTCTGTGTGAGTGGTGTGATTATTTTTGCTAGTTTATATGGATCAGCGTGGCTTGGCACGATTTTGGCTTTCGTAGCAGTATTTGGGTTCATTTCGATCACGCAGGAAAAGGATCGACTGTTGGATTGGAGTAAGATGATTGATCAGGAAAATGCTCGCTTGCATCGGATTTATCAATTTATTAATTTGTTTACTGATGTTCCAGAAGTTGAAGCAAAAGTACGACGCAGAAAATATTTAGACGGTTTATTAGCCAGAATTCGCTTCAAGCAAGAAAACACGTATCTTTATTTATTTGCCCGCAGAGCTCTGCGGGGAGCAGAATTTGGCGGACTGTTCTTTCGTTTATTGATTGTAGGCGGTGTATTGCTATTTTCGTTGAATGACTTTCGCTTTATTGCAGGTGTCAGTATGCTATTTATTTACTTAATAGGTTTTCAAATGATTCCTTTGTATAATCAGTTTGATTACATTAGTGCGACTCAGCTTTATCCAGTTTCGCAGAAGTATAAAAAGACTGCTTTGCGTCAGTTAATGGTCATTTTGTTATCTGCCGCGGCAATTATTTTCACCATTTGCAGCATGATACATTTGTCTATTGTCGGAAGTTTCGCTTTAATTGTGTTACTTTTAGGTGAAATTGGCTTGTTTGCTTGGTTCTATCTCCCGACCAGAATAAAGAAAATGGAGGATTAGTGAATGAAAGTATTATGGAATGAAGAAATTGTCGATGAATCAGAAGTAAAGATTGATATAGAAGATCGCGGTTATCAATTTGGTGACGGTATTTACGAAGTGATTCGGATTTATGATGGGTATATGTATATGGAAAAGGAGCATTTGGACCGTCTTTGGGTCAGTGCTGAAAAAATTCGCATGACACTTCCATTTACAAGAGAAGAATTAAGTCAGCGTCTGCATCGCCTAGCACAAGAAGTTGGACTTGAAAATGCTCGAGTTTATTTTCAAGTAACACGTGGTACAGCAAAACCGCGACTACATGATTTTCCCAATCCGAAAGAAGTTCAACCGGTTTTGATGGCTGATATTCAACCTGCGTCTCGCCCAAGTGCGAAACAGAATATCGGTATTCGCGCTGGTTTTGTAGAAGATAAACGCTGGCTGCATTGCGACATCAAATCCATCAGCTTATTAGGCAATATCATGGCCTTAGATGAAGCACAGCAAAAAGGCTATGACGAAGCAGTTTTAGTACGCGATGGCATTGTAACGGAAGCATCAGCATCAAATTTGTGGATGGTGAAAGACGAAGTGCTTTATACCCATCCAGACGGGAATCTTGTTTTACCAGGAATCGCAAAAATTAAAATTCGGGAATTGGTAAAAGCTTTAGGTATCGAATTGAAAGAAGAAGCATTCACTGAAAAAGAGCTACTTGCGGCAGACGAATGTTTTAAAACGAGTTCAGTAGCCGAAATCATGCCAATCATTGAAATCGATAATCAAACAATTGGTGATGGGACGCCAGGGAAAGTGACGAAAAAGCTTCTTAACGCGTATATCGAGTCAGTGAATTTAGCGGTTCAGGCGCATCGTGATGAAAAATAATCAAAGAAGAACATACATGCCCTTGACGAAGCGACTTTCCCCGACTAAAATAGGAAATACGTTTAAAATGCTAGGGGAGGGCCTTGGGAATGGAGTTTCAGTTGGATAGTGACTGGCGTGTGCAGCCGATCAAAGGTGATACGGGAAAAACGTATATCGGCTATCGTGACGAAGATCGCGTCTTCATTAAACGAAATACCACCCCAATGTTGGCGGCTTTATCTCGTGAAGGAATCGCACCAAAACTTGTTTGGATCAAACGAACAGGAAATGGTGATACACTGACTGCTCAAGAATGGTTGGATGGTCGAATTCTTGAGCCAGAAGAAATTCCGCGTCGAAATGACGTGGTTGATGTATTATATCATCTACATCACTCGCCATCATTGAAAGTGATGTTAAAAAAAATGGGTGGACGTCAAGTGTCACCACAACAACTATTAGCTGATTATGAGGCGAATTTGCCGACAATGATTGAGCAAAATGGTTTTATTGAATTAGTATATGATTATTTGAAAAAAAATATCCCAACCTACGCTAAAAAGAATTACACCGTTGTTCATGGGGATGTAAATCATCGGAACTGGTTGGTTTGTTCTAACTATTTATATCTAGTTGACTGGGATTCGGTGATGTTCGCTGATCCAGCATTAGATATTGGTACGATTTTAGGAAACTATGTACCATTATCCAGCTGGAGTAAATGGCTCGTCCGCTATGGGATTCGCCCGACGGATGAAAATATGGAACGAGTATACTGGTATGGCTTAATGAGCTTGCTGCTAGAGATCGCTCGTCAGTATAAACGAGAAGAATATCATCATATGAATCAATCAATCTTACAATTAAAACGAATTTTTGCTGGAAGCTGAACGTCTTGTTCAGCTTTTTGTAAGTTCAATTAACGGATGAATAAAATAGGTTTGTTCATGGAAATACTGTTATTGATTTTATTTTAAAAGAACTTTTTGGAGGGAAACAATGCGCGTTAGAAACCGTCCGGGGGCTGCAGAAATGCTGGCTGCCCGTCCTGAATATGTTGTACAAGAACCAGAAGCGTGGAAAGGCCGCTGGTCTGAACGTTTCGGTAATGATCATCCGATCCATATTGAAATCGGTATGGGGAAAGGTCAATTCATCACTGGAATGGCTGCTGCACATCCTGAAATCAATTATATTGGAATTGAGATGCAAGTGAGTGTGATTTCTATCGCACTAGATAAATTAGTTGAAGCAGAATTGCCAAATTTACAATTATTGCATGTTGATGGGTCGGAGCTGACAAATTATTTTGCTGATAGTGAAGTTGATCAAATATATTTGAACTTCTCTGATCCATGGCCAAAGAAAAAACATGAGAAGCGACGTTTAACTTCACCAAGCTTCTTAGCAGTAGATGAGGAAATTTTACGACCTGCTGGTGAGATTCATTTTAAAACTGACAATCAAGGATTGTTCGAATACTCACTGAGTAGTTTTTCAAAATACGGTATGACATTGGAACAAGTTTGGTTAGACTTGCATGAAAGTAATTATGAAGGAAATATTATGACCGAATATGAAGAAAAATTTTCAAGCAAAGGACAGCGAATTTACCGAGTGGAAGCCCGTTTTAAAGACAAAACAAAATAAGGCTCTAAGTCAAATCGTGTTGTTCTCATTAAATCACTGAAAGGAAATGCTTCGGCGTTTCCTTTTTTCTTTTTGTTTTTCTTCGCTCAAATAATGTCGCAAAGGTTCTGTTGAATTAGAATTCGCA
>Ga0334886_1000212_pt1 | contig 100177 bp, 70 predicted proteins | sample GraSluR1_MG_9_FD_207232 | JGI IMG/M metagenome (GOLD analysis project Ga0334886, IMG submission 207232) | Sludge microbial communities from methane-producing bioreactor in Wageningen University, Netherlands - Granular Sludge_27_06-R1 | ecosystem: Engineered > Bioreactor > Anaerobic >...
CGAGGGCGAGTAAACAAATCATCGTTCTCTTCATTTTTCCTCCTAAAGTTTTCAATTGGCACCTTTGCCAGTTAAAAGATAATCCATACAAAATTCAAAATCAATAATATTATTGTAAATAAATAAGTTTAGTCGTGTAAATGTCTTTTCCGCTCTGTATTCGTGCAAAATAGATTCCGGAGGATAGATCATGAGGATTCCACATAACTTCGTAGGGAAGGGTCTTATACCCTTCCGTTACGTGAATATATTCTACAAGTCTTCCATTCACGTCGTAAATCTCGATTCCTTCCGGGACGAAATCCATGGCAAATTTGACGGACGAATTGAAAGGATTAGGGTAGTTCCAGAACCTAAAGTCGGTAGGCAAATTCTCCGCTTCGCATTGGCCGGTCTCAACGCTATCGCCGACATCGAACATGTAGAGGCGGACATAACCGTCTCGCGGATGGCCCATGGCGTAGATTCGCGATTCCTTCATCGCAAGATGCGTGATGTCCATCGTGCTGTCGAGGTCCATGTAATACGCTACCTCGTAAATGCTGTCGAGATTTTGGATGTTCAGAACCGAGATTCCATGCTCGAAACCGGCCGCCATGATGTTTTCGTTCAGTGCTTCCACGCAGAAAACAGCCTGGCCGTCCCAGTGCGAATCGAAAGTGTAAATCAAATCTGTTACACCACGATAGAAATTATTCTGACCTATAGCCCAATCAGGATAGTCAGACATATAGGAGTTTACTGTGAAAAGACCACCCCTGAATATTGTTCCACCTCCGAAAAAGCGGTTTCTGTATTTAACTCCGCCTCCACTGACAGGATCAGGTGGCTCAAAATTTACCGTTTGAATATGAATATATGGCCAGGCCGTCCCTGCATCATCATCATAGCCGCTATATGCTCCTAAGTTGATTGCTCGTTGGTCAACTATTTCAAGCCCACTGTTAGCTACACTATAATCGTATGTCTTGTCGATGAATATCGATTCCGGATTAGCCACGTTGATTCGTGTAAGGCCCGTAGATCCGCCATCAGTATAAAGAAAGCTGTCCTCCAAAGCCGCAAAATGGTAGTCGGCGTCAGCAGTATATATAGTGCTAAGAGGAGCAATTGAATCAGCCTGATACAATATGCTATAAATATATACCCCCCCCTGTAAAGAGTATTGAGTCGCTAACTTCTGCTAATACTATATCTCTTGATCCAGCATGTGGATCGATAATAGTATCTAATTCTATAATATTATAAGGATCAACGAAAATCATATTCCTTATTCCCGGCAACCACACCATAAACGAGTCCCCCATGGCAAGGTCCCAGTGTTCTGTTCCGGAGTAGCTATATCCGGCAGGCCAGGTGTCGTTTACAGGCTCATGCAAAAAATTATGGTTCGTCGGCGCATCGAGCCAGTCGATCATCCGGCAACGCAGGCTGTCATTGCTAAGCGTAATAGCGGCCAGCAGGGCGAGGGCGAGGATAATGATTGTCTTTTTCATGTTTTCCCCTTAATTTGTTCATACAATAATATATGCTCCACGGGGGAAAAGTCAATATTTCGAGTTAGGTTCCGAAAAGCCTATCGCCGGCGTCGCCGAGACCGGGGCGTATGTAGCCGGTTACGTCGAGATGGTCGTCGAGAGCGCCGAGGTATATGGGAATCTCCGGGAATTTTGTGTTGAGCATTTTCACACCCTCCGGCGCGCCTATTATTCCGCAGAACACTATCGCCGCGGGGTTGCGTTTCGAGACAAGTTCCGCCGCCGCGACCGCGCTTCCGCCGGTGGCGAGCATGGGGTCGAGCAGGAAGATTGTGCGTCCGGTGAGGTCTTTTGGAAGGGAGTCATAGTAGTAATCGGGTTCGAGGGTTTCCTCATCGCGTTTGAGGCCGATATGATAAACCGAGGCGTTGGGCAGAAGGCTTTGGAAGGGTTTTACCATGCCGAGTCCCGCGCGAAGAATGGGAATCCCTACGATGTCCTTTTCGAGGATTCGTTTGACTGCGACCGGTTCGAGGGGGGTTTGGACGGTGAGATTCTTGAATGGCGCATGTTCGAGCGCGCTCGCGATGACCATCGACCCGAGGACGCTTAGGCGCATGGAAAACTCGGGGTATTCAGTTTCGCGGTCGCGGATAATAGAGAAAAGGTGTGCAATGGCGGCCATATTTTGCAGAACAACGGGTTCCATTTCGATTCCTTTCGCTTTTTTTAGAAGATAGCTCGCGTATCATTGGTTGTCAATGGATTTGAAGCGAAAACAGGATACTGGTGCTCACAAAAAACCCCCGACCTTTTGGCCGGGGGTTTGATGATTTAGCGAGATAGGCTGTTTTTTAGACTATGCCTTGGTCGAGCATTGAATCGGCGACTTTGATGAAGCCGGCGATGTTCGCGCCCTTGACATAATCCACCCAGTCGCCCTCTTTGCCGTATCTAACGCACTGTTCGTGGATATCTTTCATGATACGGAGAAGTTTTTCGTCCACTTCTTCGCGAGTCCAGTTGAAACGGAGGCTGTTCTGGGACATTTCGAGACCGGAAACGGCAACTCCGCCGGCGTTGGCGGCTTTGCCCGGGCCGAAGAGTATCTTTGCATTCTGGAAAGCCTCGACAGCTTCCGGTGTGCTGGGCATGTTCGCACCTTCGGAGACGCAGATACATCCGTTTTTAACGAGAATCTTGCCATGCTCGCCGTCGATTTCATTCTGGCATGCAGTGGGCATCGCAATGTGACAGGGAACTACCCATGGGCGTTTGCCTTCGTGCCATTCGAGTTTGAACTCATCGGCGTAGGCTTTCGCGGGAAGTCTTTTGATAGCCCACAGCGGTTTGAGGAACTCGAGTTTGTCGCCCTTGATTCCGTCCGGGTCGTAGGCGAAACCGAATTCGTCGCCGATAGTAACAGCTTTGCCGCCCAATTCGTTAATTTTCTCGATTGCGTATGTTCCGACATTGCCGTAGCCGGAGAGAGTAACCGTTTTGCCCTCGATGGAATCGCCTTTGGTCGCAAGCATCTCGCGAGCGAAATAAACTGCGCCGTAGCCGGTTGCCTCCGGACGTATAAGGCTTCCGCCCCAGTTCCTGCCTTTGCCCGTGAGGACGCCGGTGAACTCGTTTCGGAGCTTCTTATACATTCCAAACATATAGCCGACTTCTCTCGCGCCAACCCCGATATCGCCTGCGGGGACATCAGTGTTCGGACCGATATGACGGAAGAGTTCCATCATGAAGTTCTGGCAGAACCGCATCACTTCGGCATCGCTTTTGCCCTTGGGATCGAAATCAGAGCCTCCCTTGCCGCCGCCCATAGGAAGCGTTGTGAGGGAATTTTTGAAAACCTGCTCGAAGGCGAGGAATTTCAGCATTCCGAGGGTAACGGTCGGGTGGAAACGCAACCCGCCTTTGTAGGGGCCGATGGCGCTGTTCATTTCCACGCGGTAGCCCTTATTGATCTGAATTTCGCCCTTGTCGTCAACCCAGCTGACGCGGAACATAACGGTGCGTTCCGGTTCGGCGATTCTCTCGAGAATCTTGGCCTGTTTATATTTCGGATTGGCGTCGATGAAAGGCATTAAGGTCTCCGCGACTTCGCGGACGGCCTGATGGAATTCCGGTTCGCCGGGATTCCGCGCGATGATCCTTTCCATGAAGGCGTCTAACGAATTGGACATCACATCCTCCTTGAGGTGTTTTAAAATGGCATTTTGTAACGAACTATTCTTCTATGAATAGTTTCATAGGATAGATTTAGCAATGGTGCTTGTCAATGGAATAAGTAGAAATTTTTATTGGCGTTCAAACACTTTGTGCGGAGACTCTTATTTGACTGCATCCGGCTTGGGTGCGGATTTTTCCTGAAGTCCGACTCCTCTGCTTTTGGCAAATGATTGCAGAAATTCCCGTGCAATATATGCCTCGGAAGGAAAGCCGTTTCTTTCTGCCAGGGCGGCGTAGTTTGTAAGATATGTAACCGCGGAATCTACGCCGAATTTTTCTGAAAGAAGTAGTGTGTAATTGCATCGGTAATTGGCCAGCCATGGTCTCGCTTCTATTGCCTTTTCCACTGCGATAAGACCTTTGTCGAGGTCGTTCATCATCGCACATACGAGACCCATATTCGAGAAAACGGAGCCGGTGTCGCCGCGGAGGTCGTATGAACGTCGCAGGGCGTTATTCGATTCGATAGGCCGTTTGGCCATCAGTAGAATCGCCCCGTAGATAAGTTCTAAATTACCGCTTCTGGGGTAGATTTTTTTCGAGGCATCATATACCGCATCGACGATATCAAAATGTCCCGCTACCGCCATCTGGTTCATAAAAAGGCAGATTCGGAGGATTTCGTCGAGCGATTTTTCGCGATTTGGGTCGGGCATAGCATCGGAATAGGCGAGCTCGCGAAGCTCGATTATCGTTTCGCGATCGAGAGAGAAAGGCCCGCCATCGGCATAAAGCCGGTTAAGCTCTTCCATCGATGGAACTTCCTGAACGAGACTTTCCTCGAAAAATCGCATGAGCCTCGGAATCATGTCTTTGCCGACCTTACCGGAGTGAATCGCCTCGAAGGCATAGTGCGCGGCCCAGCTTTTCCGACCGTTCCAGAGATTGAAGCTCATAAGGTATAGATATGGCCGTGAGTTTTGCGGCTCAAGCTCGACAAGTTTTTCGCCCCAACGGTTGACTTTGTAGGGATTCCAGAATTCTTTCGGCTGGTAGATGTTTATCATCACGAGGCGGTCGAGGGGGGATCGAGTGAAAAGAAAATATGGTGTTCGTTGCTTAAGGAGAAGTTCTTCGGCACGAATCTCGCCATTGCGCTTGTCGATGTTTAGATAAGCGCCGACACAGAAGATTATCACCGCGGCTCCAACAATGAAAGCTCTGATGTAGGGTTTCGCCCTGGCTGTGCGATATGCGGCGAGGAAAATCACCGGCACGAGAAGCGTCATTGCGACGTCCCAATCGAGCGCACCAAGCTCGAAAAAGAGTGGAACCAGCATAACCGCCGAGGTTATTGCAAAGGCCGACAGATATTGAATCTCCTCGCCCGGTCTTTTCTCGAACTTCAACATAAGCAGAAAAATCGCCGGTGTTGTGAACAAGAAGAAATTTGCGAGAAGCCACAAGTGGTCGCCGGAGAGAAAATAGCCCGGAAATGACATCGGCAGACAGCTTCGCTTGGTATTTTCATCGAGACCGGAACCGAGGAAACATAGGAGGCCGACTGCCGCCAAAATCACACCGAGTGCGATTATGCGCTTATCGACTTTCCGAATGAGTATCAGAGGCAGTAGAACGAGAAGATAAATATAGAGCGGCTGGAATAGTATTGCCGCAGTGAGAGGGACGATAAATAGATACTTCGACGCCCCTTTTTTTTGAAGATTCCGCAGGAATGTTAAAAGGAACCACGCCGCACAGATGGCTCCGGGGGCGTAAAGCTCTATGTGTGTGAACAGTAACGCAAGCCCTGAAAAGGCTATAACGAGAAATATCGCCGCTTTTTCGCGAGCATCTCGACCGAAAAGATCTCCAAACTCTGAGGCTATCCAAAGGAAAATGCCGCCGAAAAGGGCGTGAAGAGTCATAATCGCGATATAATCGCCCATGGGCCAGTCGATAGCTCCAAAGAGTGAGAAGAGTTTCACAAAAAATGAATATAGAAGTGTTACAAAATATCTTCGCGCGACAGTGCTTCCCTGCGCTGAGAAATCTCTAACATAGCGGAGAATCACATGGGAATCGCCCCAGATGAAATGCCGTGCGCGGAAAATAAAAAATAGAACCGCGCCGAGGAGAATCAGGATTGCCGCCCTGTGGATTCTGCAAGAGCGGAAAATTGTTTTAAGCGGAGGGTTCTCAAAGAGAGATCTGCCAAGGCTCGAGAGGGCTTTCTCAACCACGGCAAGGCTCTCCTCGAAACAAAGAAGGCAAATCAATACCCAGAAAAGAACCTGCACCCCAAGCGGGCTCATCGTAACCGCGCTGGTAAACCACAGATGTCCCGGGAAAAAATATCCAAGCAGATAGACCCCTGCGATTACCATGGTTAGAAGCGTTCGCGATGACGGTTTGCCTATTCCAATTTTGACACGCATTGTAAATTAAGTATAATGATTTTTGTTGTTTTTCGCAAAGGTTTTATGAGCGAAGAACATCTATGTCTTGAAGGGATTGTTTCGAGCCTCGCAAGCACAGGGGATTGGCTTTTTTTTGTAAAAGATTTCGCGAGGTCGAAATTGCGACAGAGAATTATTAGACGTCGAGAGGATTATTCTTCGGCTTTTTCCTTCATTCCGTATTTTTCGATTTTACGGTAAAGCGTGCTGGCGTCGATGCCTAAAATTTCAGCGGCCTGCGCTTTTTTCCAGTCGGTCGATTCGAGAACCCAGTAGATATAGGCCTTCTCGATAGTCTCCATCGTGGGAAGATTTTGCTCGCCTATCATCAGCGGCGATTTTCGTGTTTCCGTGGTTTCCAATCTGACATTCTGCGGAAGCGACTCCGCGCCGATTGCGTCGCCGTCGGCAAGCAGAAGCGCTCGTTCGAGGACGTTTTCCAACTCGCGAACATTGCCCTTCCATGGTGAATTTTTCAGAAGTTCTTCCGCTTTTGCCGAAAGTTTTTTCGCGCGGTCGCCTGTGCGCGCGGCGAGTTTTTCGAGAATACTTCTTGCGATGGGGACGATATCTTCATTGCGCTCTCTGAGGGGAGGGATGTGGATATGAAAAACATTGAGCCTATAGAATAGGTCTTCGCGGAATTCCTTTCCTGCGGCCATTCCGGCGAGGTCGGCGTTTGTGGCCGCGATAAGGCGGACATCGACATGGAAAGGTTTCGTGCTTCCAACCGGCGTGATTTCTTTCTGTTCCAACGCACGCAGAAGCTTAACTTGGATACCCTGCGATGCTGTCGCTATCTCGTCGAGGAACAATGTCCCCCCCGCGGCGGCGGAGAAAAGGCCTTCCTTATCGCGTATCGCGCCGGTAAAAGAGCCTTTAACATGGCCGAAAAGTTCACTTTCGAGAAGATGTTCGGGGAGAGCGCCACAATTTATCGCAATTATCGGTGCTCCAGAACGTGGCGAAAGACGGTGAATCGCCCGCGCAATAAGGTCCTTGCCAGTGCCGGATTCGCCTGTGATAAGCACCGAGCTGTCTGTCGGCGCAACCTTGCGCACAAAGTCTTTTATGTCTTTTATTATCTTCGATTCGCCGATAAACTCGTCGATTTCCGATCCGCCTTTGCGCACATGTTCTTTGAGTATCCTGTTTTCATCTTTGAGCCGTTTGCCTTCAATCGCGCGTTTGATGGCAAATTTGACCTGATTGACCTCGAAGGGTTTAGTAATATAATCCACTGCCCCCTCGCGAAGGGCGGAAACGGCGCTGTCGAGGCTGGCATAGGCGGTTATCATTATCACAGCGGTGTTGGAATCGACAGAGCGAATCTCTTTCAAAAGCTCGATTCCGGAGACATCCGGCATTTTTATGTCCGAGATTACAACATCGAAACTTTCGCCGGAGAGAATTTGAGTCGCCATGTCGTAGTCTTCCGCCGTGCGGACATTGTAGCCCTCTTTCGAGAGCATTATATCGAGAAATTCGCGCATGGATTCTTCGTCATCGACAACGAGAATTTTCGGTTTAGGTTCCTGAGCCATCTTCTCTCCCCTTTTTGTCTTGAGATACTCCCTTAGTTCGCCCTTCGGTAAATTCGGGGCGACGAATACCTGTGCGGATTGTGTCCGCCCAATGCTGGGCATTCCCGACTGCGAAAGCTGTCTCTAAAAGCGCGCTGTCTGGCATACGGAAGACAATGTGAAGCAAGGGAAGTCTTCCGCGTCGGCCAGCGAAGGATTTTACGGTTCCGGCATGTTCAATCGCGCCGAGGTTGATCATCATTTCTTTTTTCATTCCCCACATATCGAAATGCAAATCTGTGACGGTCAAAACAAGAAGCCCGTTTCCGCGTAGGGTAAATTTCTCGCCGGGAAAACCGAAACAATTTGCACCGTTGGCATATAGGACGACCTTTTCGTCCGGAAAGTTCTTTTTCCAGTCCAACGCGGCCTTGCGCGAGGCATTGAAAACAATCCACCAGAGAATTCCCAAAACCCCAACACCAAAAATTATCGCAATCACGGCAATTGTCCATCCAGACATGTCAGAACTCCGTTCCTATTCCGAAATGATGGGTGGGTTTGGGCGAAATCTCGCCTAAATCGGTGCTCCACGCGAGGTCATAATAGAACAAGAACCACCAAATCCACGACCTCGCACCGAAACCTATGCTCATTTTGAGGTCGTCGAGCCTACCGTCGGTCGCGCCCTTGAACTCGCGAATATTCTCCGGCGCGACTCCGCCGAAATCCGCGAAGAATGCGCCGTTGATACCGCCAATCGTTATCGGCGGGAATCCGAGATCGATCCGTTTGACGAAGGGATAGCGAAGTTCTAAATTCATTAGGCCGTAATATTTGCCCTCGAAGGCGAAATAGGGGTATCCGCGCATGGGCAGGACGAAGTTCGAGAAATAGAATCTGTCTATGTCGAAATAATCCCTTCGGACGCTCTGCCAATTTAGCCAATTTTCCGAGCCTCCGAGCCAGAAGACCGGCGAATTGTCGCCCTTGACACCGCCTGCGGCAAGGCGCATAGCGAAGCCGTAACCCCGCCCAAAATGGTAATACTTACGCAGGTCCGCCCTCGCTCCGACGTAGCTGAGGCTGTTTTCGCCAATCTTGGGAACATATTCCACTGCGATTTTGCTTCGAGTGCCGCGCAGAGGCCCCGTGGATTTCCAAAGGGTGTTGTCGCGGACTGCAGAAAGCTCCATCCGCAGGTTGAATGGCATTACATCGTGAAGGCCGGAACCTGCCGGCACAGCGTAATAATGCCTATCCACGAAGAAACCGTCGGCGTTAAGCTGAATTCTCTCATATTGGCTGAATGGATATTCGATACTGGTCAATCCGCCGAAAACGCGGTCGGAGAAGTATTCGCTGTAGCTTCGCCAGAAATAATTTTTGTAATGATAACCCATCACCGCAAAATTCACACGCCTGCCGTAATTCGCGTAAAGAGCATAAACCGTGGAGTTTTCGAGGTCGTCGAGAAGGTCGGTCGCGATGTAAAATTGCTGGTCGCCAAGCATGTCGCTGAACATTATCTGCGTAAGGCCGCGGAAACCGTAATATGTGTCATAGGCCACCGCGCCGGCGACGAGGTCGATAGAGAATTCCGGCTTGTATTTTTTGGGGGTGTATAAATCCCTCGCCTTCTCTTTTCCGGAAGAATCGGTTTTTGGGCGACGTAGATCTCCTGTGATTCGACCGCGCGGATCGGGGTCGTCGATCATTTCGGCAGGGCAAAGTGTGTCGCGGTGAAACATGTAGGGGGTCGGCACGAGCGAATCCAGCGACGTAAGCTCTTTCATGTAGAAAATATCGAACCCGCCGTTGTAGAATGCGCTGAAGACGATCTTTCTGCCGTCGGGGTCCCATGTCGGTGCGAAGGCGCCGGATAGAAGATCGGAGTATGGCCGATGGATGACATCTTCGCCCAGCTCGGCAATCCATATGTTGCGGACACCGTTTCGCTCGCTTGTGTAGGCGATTCTTCCGCCCTCGGGCGAGAAAACGGGGCTGTCGTTGCCCTCGCCGTCTGTGGTCAGCGGTGAAAGTGTGTCCGCCTCGAAATCGTAAATCCAGATATTGTATCGACCGAATTCTAAATCCGAATGCTCCGGCGAGACCATCTGCCCGGAAGCTTCTTCGGAAGAGTCGGGAGGCTCATCGCCAAAAATAGGCCTATCGCTCGAAAAGGCGAGATACCTGCCCTCGGGCGAGATTGTCGGGAAACGGTCGTCGTAAAGATCATCGGTGATTTTGACAGGCCCCGACCTGCCAAAGTGGTGCAGATAGATATCCGTCCTATCGCCGGAAAGTCCGGAGAAAACCAGTGCGGTGTCCCCCGGCAGAAAGATCGGAGAGGAAATCTCGCGGATGCCCTCGAAGGCGAAAGTGCGTTGAATCTTGCCGGTGTGGACATTATGCACCGCGATTTCGTCCGAGCCGCCCGCTTTGCGCGAATAAATCAAGAACTTGCCGTCCGAAGACCACCCCGCCCTGCTTCGGAAGGGGTGAAAACTCTGCGCGGAGAAAGTCCGCTCAGCTTTGGCGATTTGGTGCTTCTTTTTTGTGAGAATATCGACAAGATATAAGTCTATGTAGTCTTTGCGGTTAGATATAAAGGCGACATGCTGGCCGTCGGGAGAAAAGGAGGGCATCACGTTGAAATAGGAGCCATCCTTTTCGTGGTCGGTGATTCGTTCTGCGATGTCCTCCGGCCTGCTTCGGAAGCCGAATTCCGGGAAATACTCGCGCCGTTTGAAATTCAGCCATTCTTCGTAGATTTCGTCCTGAGTTCGTCCCAGGGCGGCTTTCAACGCCTCGTCCGGTTGAATATAAACCTGCCCTTTGCCGATAATCTCGCCGATTTTCTTGCGCCCGTAGCGTGTCGCAATATAGCTGACCACACTTGCGCCCTGCTTATATGCGAGAAAACCGTAGAGCCGTGAAAGCGGGACGACATAGCCGTTCAAAACCGCGTCGCGAAGATACATATCGCTCTCGACATCCCAGCAAATCGACTCGAACTCGGATATTCCCTCGGCGAACCAGAGCGGAATATTGAAGACCGAACTCGCCGCAAATTGTTTGCCAGGGCCTCTGCCGTAGATTTTGTCGAATGTCATCGCATGAGCGACCTCGTGGACAAGGACATGACGAAAATCCTCGTAACTGCCGTTGAATGGCACAACCACGCGGGTTTTCATCGATTCGGTGAAACCGCCTGTGCCCTCGCCGAGGATGGATTGAATGACATTGGTCTCCTGAAAATCCGCTTGGGTCGGGTAGATTATCACCGGGAATTCGTCGATAGGCCGCTGTCCGAGGTCGTGAACCAACTGCGGAAGTGCGCCTTCGAGAACCTCCCCGGCGCGGAGAGCCAACTCATCGAATCCTGCGGGATAATAGAACTTGAAATGCGGCGTTTGAACGGTTCGCCACTCGAAGGTCTCGTATTGAACCTTGTTCCGGCCGAAAGACTCGGCATGGGTTACGCCGACCATCGCGAGAACAACCAGGATTGCGGCGAAAATATTACTCGCAAAGGGTTTCAAGCTATTCTGCGGCTCCCTCTTCGAGATCGGGGATATAACCCTCGGAGAAAAGATAGGCCTCAAGCTCGTCGTTAAGAGCCACATCGCGCCTGCGAAGCCATTCGAGAAGCATGGCGGCGTGTTCCTTTTCCTCGTCGCGGTTATGGGCGAGGATTTCGCGAAGCTCGTCGTCCTGTGCGGCCTCGACACGCTGATTATACCAGTCGATAGCCTCCAATTCCTCTATCATCGACTTTATCGCGCGATGGTAATCCTTGGCTTCCTGGCTGAGTTTTTCCTCGTGATATTCCATTTTCGCTCCTTAGGTTTTTTTGACTTGCTCAACCGACTTCGTCGGATTCGCTTCGGCTAACGACAGTTTTAATAAGCTGTTTCCATACCAAATGCAATATACGACGATTTGTCGGCGATGTGGGTTTAGTCTTCCTCGGGCGAATCCGCCCCGCCCGATTTGTTGTTTAATTCCTCTAATTTCTTCTTAGCGATTATAAGATTATTCTTTGCTTCATTGAAGTCCGGTTTAAGTTCGATAGCCCTGACGAAATCCGCAATCGCGTCATCGTATCGTTCGAGTTTGGCTTTCGCAACGCCGCGGCTGTTGAACGCATCGGCGTAGTCCGGTTTCAGTTCGATAGCCCTGTCGAAATCCGCAATCGCATCATCGTAATCTTTAAGTATGGCTTTCGCGTTGCCGCGGTTGTAGAACGCCTCGGCGTAGTCCGGTTTCAGTTCGATAGCCCTGTCGTAATCCGCAATCGCGCCGTCGTAATCTTCGAGTTTGGATTTCGCGTTGCCGCGGTTGACTAACACATCGGCAACTTCAGGACTCTTATCGCCGTATAGTTCGATAGCCCTGTCGTAATCCTCAATCGCGCCGTCGTAATCTTCAAGGTTCTTTTTCGCATTGCCGCGTCTGTTGAACGCCTTGGCGTAGTCCGGTTTCAGTTCGATAGCCCTGTCGAAGTCCGCAATAGAGGATTTGTAATCCTTAAGTTCTGATTTTAAAGCTCCCCGATTGCTATAAGCGATCGGTTTATTGGGGTCATTTTCATCCATGTTAAATATAGCTTTAGAATAATAATAAATAGCTGAGTCAAGATTATCTGGTATTAGATTGTCGCCATCGCTAAAGTATTTGCCCAATAACCAATATGGGAACCCTTTTGTAGAGTCATTTTCGATATAGTTCAATAAACTCTCTTTAATAAGCTGTTTGTCCCCCTTTAAATCGGCCATATAAACATCAAAGAAAAATAGAGGGTCCTCTATTTTTGAGATGTCCATTCCCATGCGGTCGGTATATTCTTTAATACTCATGTAAAGACTAGCGTTCGTTACCTTTTCAATCCTCTCAGCGCTTAGCCTTGCTTGTTTAGCGAAATAATAAGATACGATTATTGCAAAAATACCTACAGCGATAGATACAATAGAAGCGATTATTGAGAGGATTCTTAAAAATTTTCCTTCCGACTTCTTAGGCGCACGGCCGTTTCGTGTTCTTCCGAACCAAAGACCGCTTATTATGCCCCAAAACCACATGCTCAGATCACTCCCTGCGCTATGCAGAGGGTTGCCATCGCGAGTAAAATCAAAATCCATTTGACCATTTTGTGCTCCATATCGTTATTCTCCTGTCTCTCGCCTCAAAATCTTCAAAAACCTCCGGCATTTACCCGCTCCCCGACCACATCTACTCACTCCCCGAGGGCATCTACCCGCTCCCCGACCACAAATACTCGCTCCCCGAGGTCATCTACTCGCTCCCCGACCACAAATACTCGCTTCCCGAGGGCATCTACCCGCTCCACGACCTCATCTACTCGAGTAAATATGCGAGGGGAGTCGGTAAATGCCCATGTTCTGAGAATATTTGTCCGCCCGGAGAGGGTTTTTGCCGGTGTTCCGCGGGTAGATGGCCCCGTTCCGCAAATCGAAGCGGTCGTTCCGCCGGTATATGCGCGTGCGGAGCCGGTAAACGCCCGTGGGCAGAGGGTTTTCGCACGCCCGGAGCGGGTAAACGCCGGAAATTTCGCGGTGCGCGGTAAATGTTTGAAAAGAACGGGGGCAGGGCTCCTGCCGGCTCGATCAACGGCTACGCCGATTCGCCCTGCAAAAACAAATTTATTTCAAATACACGATTCGTTTCGTAACCGATTCATCGCCGAGGGTCGCGCGGACGAGATAAATCCCAGTGCCGATGGAGGCGTCCGGTTGCCAGATGGTTTCGTAGTGGTCTCCCGTTGTGTGGGAGGGGACAAGCCCCTCCCCTACGGAGATTTTATCGACCATTCTGCCGGTTACATCGAATATCTCTAACGTAGGGGTTTGATTAATCAAACCCCTACAATCGACGGTAATTGAAACCGCGGAGTTGAAGGGGTTGGGGTGGGCGGAGAGGGAAATGGCGATTGGCTTGGGCGTTTCTTCGATCGAAAGCGGCGATGTGTAGCTGATATAGGCCATGTGCGAAATCCAGAACGGCGGCATTTCGGAATTCGAGCGCATATTAATCGCCGCGCCCCAGTCGATTGAAAGCGGCGCGCGCCATCCGGTATCCTCCATCGAGGGAATTATCCTGAAAGTCCCCTCTGGAAGGGATTCCGGCTCCCAGCTAAGCATGCACGAATCGCCGATAACGCCGCAAAGTGTTGTGTAATAATGTATTCTCCAAAGCAGATGAACCTCGTCCTCGTCGCGGAAATCGTGCAGAAGGCCGTCTATACCGGGATTCGCGGGGTCGTCGATGAAAAAATACGCCAACACGCCGGAGGGCGGATATGGCGGCCGCATGACATCCCAGCCGAAATCGAAACCGCCGGAACATCCGGGTTCCGCGCCGATTATCAACTGCTGGCTGACAAGAGTGTCGCATTTTGAGCCGACCTGAATCGTGAAATGCCACGCCCCGCAAACCGCGGTAAATAAAAGCATTATTACGATGAAATGTTTCATGATGTTATGCTATTATAGTCATTTTATTTCAAATACACAACGCGTTTCGTCGCAACTGTCGCTTCGGCTCCGCTCGGCGACCGGGTGTCGAAGTGCGCCCGCACGAGATAGACGCCTGAGGGGAGGGATTCGTCGGGACGCCATGTGAATTCGCGGGTTGTAGGGGTCGATCCGTCGAACGGGCGTATGCAATTCGCCCCTACGGTTCCGTCATCGACCTTTCGCCCGTTCACATCGAAAATCTCTATCGTGCTCAACGGCTTCGCCGATTCGCTTCCGTAGTCAAAGCTTATCGTAACCGCTGAGTTGAAGGGGTTCGGGTAGGTCTCGATCGAGATACTATTCGGAATGTTCCTCGATTCGGCGATTTGCGCCGGAATAAGCGGAGAAAAGGGAATCTCGACACGTGAGAGCATAGAGGGGGACATGTGGACGATGTTGGTTGCGACGAGGGTAATCGGGTCGTCGCGCATGAAAGGAGCGCCGGTGTTCGGGTTTTTCTCGAATCGCGGATAGTTCGACGAAGAGATAATCACGCGGATTCGGTGGCCGGAGTTGAACACATGGCCGATGCTCCATGCGTCGATTTCGAAGCTATCCGCAACACCCGGCTCGAGGAACACTTCTGTGTCGAAACCGCGGCGGAACCGTGCGCGGAGAATGCCGTCGGTCATAAGAATCGATCTGCCGTCGGGATAGACATCCGTAACGCGGACAGTGAAATCGGTATCGATTCTGTTCGACTCGGCGAAAAGTTTGACAATAATCTTTCCGGTAACCGCGACAGGCTCGTCGAGGATGGGGGATGTGTAGATTAAGACATCGGAACGCGATTCTACAATAGGAGCTTGATCTTTGGGGCCATAGCCGATTTCGTCCATCCCGATGAATTCTCTTCCGCCGATTGTCGGAGAGGGATTTTCGGGGTCATAGACGAAGGAGTCCGTATCGGCAGAAAGTGGCGGAAGGGTGTCCAATCCACCGCTTTTGTGGAAATAGAAGGATTTGTATTCCGTGCCCTCGGGCGGCCAGACATCGGAGAACATCCATCGATTGAAGAGCGTTGTGTCGTCGGTATCGCAATCGCCGGTGAGGTAGTATTGAACAGCAGGCTCGTCCATAATGCCGTTGGGGCTGTCGAAAAGCCAATAGTCATACCATCTTCTCGCGACATTTATAAGCTCCATTTCATCGACCATCGCGTTCGGCGGGAAAACGAGGTCGCCCTGTTCGAGGATTCCGACCGCGTCGCCATGGCCGCAAGGAGCAATGAAAAGCTTGTTGTTGCCGTGAAGGGCGTTCATCCGCTGGAAAGCCTCGATTTGGCCGTCGGTATACATGTCGAACCATGCGGCGATGTGGAATGTCGGCACATCGACCAAATCGAATCGCGATGTTAGATCGACCTGCGTCCAAACGGAGTCGTATATTGGGTGATTAGCGACCGTGTCGATAAGCCATGGAGTCGCAATTCCGCGAAGCCAACTCTCGACGAGCACCTTGCGAAAAACACCGCCCTGATAGGCAACATGGTGAAACATGCTCGGCCCGGCGAGAATCGGGCATATCATTGTCAGGTTTGGGTGAAGCGCTCCTGCGGCCATATACTGGGTCATTCCCGGCGCGGAGGCTCCCGCCATGCCGACTCTTCCGTTGCACCAGGGTTGATCGACCACCCATTCGATGCAGTCGTAGCCATCGCTGATTTCGCCCCAGCCATCGGTGAAGAAAACCATCGGCTCGCCTTCGGAGCCTCTCATTCCGCGGACATTCTGCGAAACGAGAGCGTAGCCGAACAGATCGCAGACAATGATTGCCAAATCGTCCGCTCGGCGGTTATAGGGGGTTCTCTGAAGGACAACCGGAAATGGCGGCGGACGGAACTCCGGCAGATATATTTGGGTCGCGAGGCGTATTCCGTCGCGCATCTCGACCATCGCGGAATCTTGCGTAAATCCAAAGACCGATGTCAGGACTAAAAGGGTTGAGAGGACTGTTAGAAGGGTGATTGTCGAGGTTTTCATTGTTCTCCGTGCGTAAATTGAAGTTTCTGTTTATAAAAGAAACTATAAAATACAATTTTTTTCCAGACTATTCCAGTCCTTTTAGGGTTTGATGCAACACGCCTTGACTTTGGCAAAATAGATTAACATATTAATATGATATGGTGTTCCTGAATACAACCTCGCGTTGCGGAGGCAATATGCGCAAGGATAGGGTTTTTCTTTTTATAATCGCTTCGATATTAGCGTGCACGGCCTTTTCCGCGCCGCCACCGCCGAGTGCTTTCATGCGACAGCCTTCTCCAAGCGGATGGGCAGGATGTGCTCTTCAATCGATACGCATCTCGATTCAGGACTTGGAAGGAATCGACGAAACAACAATCTCGCTAAGGGTTGACGGAACAACATATAATTGGCCTAGTCCGCGCTTCAGTTGGGACGGGGATTCCATTCTTATTTTCACTCCTGTAATTCCTTTTGCAAATAATTACACTGTCAATGTTTCTCTTCTCGATGTCGCCGACCGTGGCGGAACGCATATTTCCGGTCCCATTTCGTGGAGCTTCCGAACCGATTTCGATAAACCATATTTTCATCCCGCCACACGAACACCCACACCCGGAATTACAATAAACAACCGTCAACCATATGTAAGCGTCAGCGTGGTCGATTCCACCAGCGGAATCCCCATGGGCGGGCTTTGCTTGTGTTTTCAATCGAATTCGATTAGCTGTCCCTCCGACAGGCTTAGTGGCTATTGCTGGGAGACAAGCCCGCATATCAGCTATGCCGATTCGACTTTCTTCGTTGATTGTTCCGGGCTGGGCCTTTTTTTCCAGTATGAGGATTCTGTAACGGTATGCCTTCGCAAAGCGGTTGATAGGGTGCCTCAGGCGGCGGGTCTCTGTGGCCCGAACTGGATCGATACCCTCCGGCCAGACCTTTGTTGGGATTTCGTTGTGGATGCCAAAGGGCCAACCGCCGTCCTCGTGTATCCGAATGTCGGCGATACGATCGCCTGCGACACTTTGGTTGTAGCCTTTATCGATTATTCGCCGATTAACATGGGAAACTGCCAGCTCAGGCTTGCGGGGTCGCTCGTTTGGGAGCCTTTTAGCCCCTATGTTACAGGCTATGGCGATACGGTTATCTACAGCGGAACCGGGACTATCGAATATTACACAGAGGGCAATATAACCTGTTATGTCAACCGCATTTCCGACATCTACGGCAATCAATCGACCTATCTTGGCGGGGATACGCCACTATGGAATTTTGTAGTCGATAAAACTCCGCCGGTGGCCTCTTCGCCACTGCCCACAGCGGGTAGCGCTACTCCACTTGCTTCGCCGAACATCTCGATTCAACTTACCGATGCCATTTCCGGTGTGCTTTCCGACAGCGTCGTTTTCACTATCGACGGCACGAATTATGTCCTTGCGACAACTCCCGCGCTTACATGGGACGGCACACGCGCGACTTTTAACAGCGCAATGGCGGGGAGGTCATGGAGCGACGGCGACACTGTAGATGTTTGTGTGACAGCTATAGATAGGGTTCACCCAAACAAATGCGGCCCGAACCGTATGAACCCGCCCTACTGCTGGAGCTTCTTTGTGGACAATTCCGGTCCGGCGGCACAAATTATCAACCCGCCGAACGCCACATGGACAGCCTGCGCACTCCAACAAATCAAAATTCGTATTACCGATGTCGGCGGCGTTCAGACCTCGACAATACGCCTTTCGGTGGCGGGGACAACCTACAATTTCCCCGATCATATGACTTTCGCTAACGACACTTTGGTTTTCACCCCCACCGTGCCCTTCGCAAATGGCGCAACGGTGAATGTTTCCCTTCTCGCCGTGGAGGATAATTTCGGCAACGGCCTTTCCGTACCGGTTTCGTCGGTTTTTTATGTCGATTTGGCCGCACCCTATGTAACTTCTATCTCCCCCACGCCAGGCACTATTATCGGCCCTTCCGACCTTGTTCAAGTCGGTCTCGCAGATGCGGGAATCGGTGTGAATGGAACATCCTTCGACATTACAATGCGCGGGGTGCATTATCTCTGGCCTTCGCATATGACTTGGATCGGCTCTACGTTGAGGTTTAATCCCTTCGCAACCGGCGAGGTTTTCGACGACGGCGACACTATCGCTCTGTGTCTTAACGCCGACGACCTTATCGACGCAAATCATTGCGGGCCGAATGTTCTCGACACCTGTTGGTTTAATATCTTCGACCAAAGTGGTCCGGTGGCATCTTTTGTTTATCCGGGTGATTCAGTTATCACTGCTTGCGCTTCCGGCACGATTAGAATTTATCTTCAGGACGCCGCCGGAATAAACCAATCGACCACCGTTTTGAATGTCAACGGCACGGTCTATTCGTGGCCGAGTCCCCGGTTGTCCTATTCTGGAGACACCCTTGTATTTACTCCGGCGACGCCATTTGCTCATGGAAGCACTGTTACCGTGATTCTCACGGCGGTGCAGGACGTTGTCGGCAATACACTTGTGGGAGCGCCTCGAAGTTGGGTTTTCTATATCGATACCCAAGCTCCGGTTATTACCTCGCGCGTCCCTTTGCCCGGCGATGTTGTCGGCACACCAACACCGATTATCCGTGTGGGAATAAGCGACAGCCCCGCCGGAGTCGAGCCGACTCTATTTTCTATTCAAGTCGAGGGGACTCTCTATTCATGGCCTCATGCGGCGATGAGCTGGGATGGGGCAATTCTTACTTTTAATTGCGCGACTGCCGGTTTAAGCTTCGGCGATGGTGATAGTGTTCATGTATGTATGCGAAACGCCGGCGATAAGGTTTCTGCGGCTTTCTGCGGGCCGAACACGGTCGATTTTATGAATTGCTGGGCTTTCGCTATTAACCTTTCCGGACCGGTTGCGGATTTGATTCGACCGCTGGACATGTCATTCTCGGCCTGCGCAATGCAGAACGTCATTTTCACGATAACCGACGATCAGGGTGTCATTCCGGGGTCTTGTGAGGTCGAGATTGACGGCGTGGTTTACCATTTTCCCGATCATCTAACCTGGTCGAACGACTCTCTTGTTTTCACCCCGACAACGCCTTTCGCGCACGGTGACACGGTGCGTGTGGCGGTTCTCGACGCCAGCGATTCGCTTGGGAATGCGCTTTCCGGAACTTTCGAGTGGTGGTTCGTTTCGGATCAGAGACCGCCGGTTCTTCTTAGCATCGATCCTTCGCCGGGAGCGATTTTACGCGAGGCATCGCCGATAATCGACATCATTACCTTCGATTCTCTTGCCGGAGAAGACCCGACGAGTTTCGCGTTCAGCATCGACGGCACGCATTATCGCGGTATATCGCCATGGATTTGGTGGCTCGACCCGGGGTTTTCGATTCAAACCGCAACCGGCGGACTTAGCTGGTCGAATAACGACACGATCGAGATTTGTCTCGATTCGATTGCGGATATTGTGCCCTCGATTTATTGCGGCCCGAATGTCGCGAGACCGGACAGCTGTTGGAGATATTTCATCGACCTCGCGGGGCCTGTCGTAGAGCTTATCTACCCCGACAGCGGCATAATCACGGCCTGTGCCGATTCCGCTATTGTTATTCGGCTTTACGATAATTTGGGAGTCAATCCGGATTCAATTCGATTCTGGATCAATGGAAGCACTTTCAATCTTACAAGCCCGCGGTTGAGCTATTTGAATGACACACTACGCTATACTCCGCCTACGTCGTGGTCACATGGCGACACGATCGACTTTAGAATCAGCCGTGCGGTGGACTTCGCTGGCAATTCGCTTTCAAGTGCGCCGACATGGCGTTTCATCGTCGATATAAGGCCGCCGAATATCGTGTCTATAACACCATCACCGGGAACATACCTGACCGACTCCGAGCCGATTCTCCAGTTCGGTTTCACGGATAATCCCGCCGGAGTCGATTCATCGTCGATTCGACTCGATTTGGACGGCACAATATACACTCTCGCCGATTTGGGAGTTAGCTGGAATTCCGGCACGAAGGTTCTGACTTTCGACGCCTCCGCTGGCGGTGCATCTTTCGGCCCGAGCGCTTTGGATGTATGTGTGCGCTCGGCAGACAAGGTTCTTCCGATTTGGTGCGGCCCGAATGTTTCGGCGGATAGCTGTTTTGCCTATCCCTACGACCTTTTCGGCCCAAACGCGGTTCCCATCGACCCCACGCCGGGGGAGATTACCGCCTGCGAGCTTGTCGAGATACGAATTCGTCTTACCGACGATAGGGGTGTTCAACCGGACTCGATTCGCCTGAGCGTGAACGGCACGGTTTATAGAATTGCAGACCCGGAACTTACTTACATAGGTGATTCCCTGCTCGTTTTCGTCCCTCTGGCGCCCTATTCCGAGGGGACTGTCAATGTAGTTCTGACAGCTTTCGATATTTCGGGCAATGCTCTTGGCGGCGGGGCTTTGGTTTATAGTTTCGAGGTCGATCTTTCGCCGCCGGTGCTTTCGGGACGGTATCCCGCGCCCGGGTCGGTTCTTTCGACTCTTACGCCGACAATTGAGTTCGATCTTACCGATGTCCCCGCCGGAGTCGATGAGTCGAGCATTCTTTTCGAGATCGCGGGGGAGATTATCCGCACAACGGATACCGGAGTCAGTTGGAGTGGTTCTCATTTTACACTTAACACGAGTGCCTACGGCCTCGAGCTCCACGACGGTGACTCGGTTATATGTTGCGTCTCCGCCTCGGATTCCCCCGATTCATGCGGACCAAACTCGATGGGGCCTGAATGCTGGGTCTTTTATATCAACATCGCGGGGCCTTATGCGGGCATTATCTCTCCCGCCGACGGCAAAATTTCCGCTTGCCATGATCAGCAAATTCGTCTTTGGATTACCGACGGCAATGGCGTCCAGGCATCTACAATCGTGCTTGTTGTCGATGGCGTGCCTTTCACTGTCGCCTCTACGGAACTTTCCTACGATGGCGACAGCATGCTGACCTTCGTCCCTTCAGTTCCGTGGGCGCACGGCGATACGATTTTTGTCCAACTAACCGATGCCGACGATGTCCACGGCACTCCGTTGACAGCACCTTTGGCATGGCAGTTCATCGTCGATCTCCAACCGCCGGTGGTTGTGAGCATCGCCCCGCCCTCGGGAAGCGGATTTAATGTTTCGGACACTCTTATCGAGATAATAATAACAGATTATCCGGCTGGAGTGAACAGAAGTTCTCTTTCACTGAGAATAGGAAGCATAATCTATTCATGGCCGCACGCCGGTTTCAGCTGGATTGGAGATACGCTAAGTTTCCGCCTAAGCGAAATCGGCTATTCGCCAATCGACGGCGAAACTCTGGATGTCTGCCTCGAAGGAATAGCGGATGCACCCGATATTTGCCCGCCGAACGAGCTTGAAATTCCGGTTTGCGCGCTTTATTTCTTTGATTTCCGCGGCCCGGTGGCTTCTGTGATAAGCCCTCCGCCGTCATCCTGGGTGAGTTGTCCTTCGCAACCTATCGAAATCTACCTCGCCGATGCCAACGGTGTCGATTTGTCAACAATCGAGCTTGCTGTCGATGGCGTTGTTTACACATGGCCAAGCCCGCGTTTGAGCTATTCCGCGCCGGTTTTAACATTCACGCCGGTATCGCCCTGGCCGGAGGGTGTCGATATCGATGTTTCGCTTAACAGCGCTGACGATATGTCTGGGAATCCCATGGAAAGCGCGCCGCTGGCCTTTAGCTTCGGAGTCGATGGCACCCCGCCGCAGGTTGTTTCGACAAATCCGGCTTCTGGCGAGGTCGTTTTGCCTTCGATTACCACGATTTCCGCGGAGATTATCGACTTGGCCGCCGGTGTTTTCCCCGACCTTATGTCGATTTCGGTTGGGGGTGTTTCCTTCAATTTGAGCCATCCCGCGACGAGTTGGGACGGCGCGGCACTGACTCTTAACCTCTCCGCCGCGGGGATTTCGCTCTCAGAAGGCTTGCCTATAGAGGTTTGCGTGGATTCTGTTGCCGATCTCGCCCTTCTCTGCGGTCCGAATGTGATGCCGCGCTACTGCTGGGAATTTATCGCAGACGGCGGCGGACCGACAATGAATCTCTTGTGGCCGCCTGCCGATGCTATTGTCAGTTGTCCGATGGAGAGCGTCGTCGTCGTGTTCCGCGATCCGGGGGGCATCGAGTTCGATTCGCTGAGGATAAGTATCGGTGGAGTCGAATATACAGTGGCATCGCCCCAGATTGCCCTCAGAGACGATTCAACCATGGTGTTCACTCCTGTTGCGGCTTACTCCCATGGCTCGATGGTCATTGTGCAGGTTCTGCAGATCTCCGATAATTACGGCCACACGACCCTTTCTGGGCCGATTTGGAGCTTCTTGATGGACCTTCGCCCGCCGGTCGCCGATCTTTTCTACCCCGCTCCGATGTCCATCGCAAGCTATGATTCTATCTCGATGAGACTAACCGATGCGCCCGCCGGAGTCGCACCATCGAGCATCGTGCTTACTGTCCCCGGCTCGGGAAGCTTCACTTTGGCCTCTCCGGCACTTTATTTTGAAAGCCCGATTCTGGCTTTCGATCCGGGTCTTGCGGGCGTTGGATTCGGCGATAGCGATACGGCGCGGATATGCGTCTCTGCGGCAGATGCCCCCGATGTGTGCTCGCCGAATATCCTCGCAGACACCTGCTGGAGCTTTATTGTGGATGATGGTGGGCCTCGAGCCTCTCTAATTCTGCCTTCGCCGGGGACTATAACCTCCTGCGCTTCTCATGGGGCGCATTTCCGAATTTCCGATCCCTCCGGCATCGACGAATCGACAATATCAATCCGCGTAAATTCAGTTGCTATCGATGTTTCCGACCCGAATGTCGAGTGGGTTGCGCCAAATCTTTATTTCGAGCCGGTTGCCCCTTGGGCGCATGGCGATACAATTCGCGTCTCGGTGGTCGGCGCTGTGGATTTCGTCGGCAATGCGATGGTCGCACCGGATACTGCCGGAACTTTCTACATTATCGACATCGAGCCGCCACTTATCCGCGAGCCTTTCCCCGAGGACGGCGCAATAATCGCGGATCCCCTTCAGCCAATTTGGGTAACTGTAGAGGATTTTCCGGCAGGGATTAATCCGGACGAGATTCGCATGACGGTTGACGGCACTGTCTATCTCATTTCGCATTCCGCGCTTTATTGGGACGGTCACGATCTCGTTTTCGATCCTTCGGAGGCTGGCATATCCTTCGCAGACGGCGATACTATCGAGGTTTGCATCCTCGACGCCATCGACATGCCGGACACCTGCCCGCCGAATTTCCTCGCGACACCTTTCTGCTGGGAGTTCTATGTGAATCTTGCGGGACCTGTGGCTCGAATAGGGCATCCACGTGCGAACAGGTGGGTCGCATGCCCGCCCGGAGAGCAGAATTTAACCCTTTTTATTACAGATCCTGACGGTGTTGTCGATGATTCGATCCGGCTTCGCGTAAACGGCGTCGAATATCGCATTTCCGACCCGGAGCTGGCATATTCGGACACTGTGTTGACCTTTACGCCATCTGTCGTTTGGGCCAATGGTGACACCGTTCGCGTTGCGTTGCTTTATGTCGAGGATTCGCTCGGCAACGGTCTTGGCGCACCGCTCAACTGGAGCTTCTTCATCGATCTAGCCCCGCCCTATACCGGATTGCCCTCTCCGGCTGTGGGCACGGTTACGGGTGCCTCCACAAATATTTCCATTCCAATTTACGATTCGGGTTCCGGGGTTAATCCGGCAAGCATCGTGCTCTCGGTCGATGGCGAGGATTATTCATTGGGCGGAGGTCTTGCTTGGACTTCGCCGAACGCGACTATTTTCGCTGACAGCCTCGTTTCAGCGCCCTCGGGAACGGTTACTGTATGCCTCGATTCGGTTTCCGATTCACCAAACTATTGCGAAGCAAACAGCCTCGAACCGCCATTCTGCTGGAATTTCACTGTCGATGTCTCGAATCCAACCGCGCATGTGATTTCTCCCGGAAACGGCGAATGGGTGGCCTGCGACAGCGCGGAACAAGCCATACATATCTATCTTCACGACGACAACGGCATCCTCGCGGATAGCATAAGGATGCGTGTCGCGGGGGTTACATACACCTATCTGACCGGCCCGATGGTATTTTCCGACACTGTGTTGACCTTCGTGCCTTCAACGCCCTGGCGCGATGGCGACATTGTTCTGGTTCAGCTTCTAAGAGCACCGGACAGCCTCGGAAATCCTCTTGTGCCGCTGGTTTTCGAGTTTTATATCGACCAGAATCCACCCATTATATACGCTTTAGAACCTTCTGATTGGAGCACCTCTTCCACGCTTTCGCCTTTGATTTCGGCAAAAATACGCGACCTCGGCTCCGGTCTCGACACATCGAGCATCGTCGCGACTATCTTAGGCGTCGATTATTCTATTACGACTTCGCCCGCGCTGGTTTGGTCGGAAGACGACACCACTGCCTATTTCGACTGCGAGATAGCAGGGATAACCTTTGATAGGGGCGACACTGTCGATGTCTGTTTCTCTGCGCATGACAGCCCCGACTGGTGCGAGCCGAATCCAGCGACTCAGTGCTGGAGTTTCATCGCAGACGAGGGCGGTCCGCTTATCGCGCTTATCGCACCTGACAGCAACGCTTGCTCGGCATGTAGTCTTCAGGGCTTCACCGCACGAATTTCAGATGTTACGGGCGTGGACATTTCCTCGATATATTTCCGGGTAAACGGCGTGCCCTATGTGGTGGATTCGGCCGGGGTTTATTATGACGGCATGTTCGGGCGACTCGATTATCTTCCGAGCACACCATGGGAGGATGGCGACATCATCGTGGTGGATTCTCTTCGCGCGCGCGATATCGACGGCAACTGGAGCGCGACCGTTTTATCTTTCACAATATTTATCGATTTGAAACCGCCAATCGTTTTTGGGTTTGATCCGCCGATTGGGGGGTATTCTTCGTCCTCGCATCCGATTTTCAGTTTCGTGCTGACAGATTCAGGATGTGGCGTTAATCATTCTTCCGTGCGGTTCACCGTCGAGGGAACCCCATATACATTGGATTCTGCCGGAGTTTATTACAGCGGAGATACTTTGACCTTCGACTGCGGTCTGCACGATTTGCTTTTCGACGACGGTGATACTGTCAATATTTGCGTTACGGCGGCGGCTGACATGGCGATGTATTGCACCCCAAACGCGATTCCGGATTCTGTCTGTTGGTTTTTCATCGTAAGCACCTCGGGGCCTATCGTAACCCCTATTTCGCCACTTCCGGGGCAATGGGTGGCCTGCGATAGCGGCGAGCAGTTCGTGTCTCTCTCGATCGTGGACGCTGACGGCATCGACGAAACAACAATCGAGTTTATAATTGACAGCGTCTCCTTCACAACAGCATCGCCAAACCTCGATTTCGACCACGGCACGGGCGAACTCGTATATACGCCTTCAGCGCCATGGACGAGCGGCGAGACTATCGAGGTTTATTTGTATTCTGCGGAAGACAGCATGGGACATGGCCTCGCGGCGCCCTTTAGATATGTGTTCTACACCGATTTCGACCCGCCGGAAACCACCTTCGTTCTGCCGGAAATCGGCATCGCGATTCACCCCTCGCCAATCTGGGTGATGGCCGGCATTGTGGATTTAGGCGCCGGCGTGGACGAAACGACTCTTGGAATCTCTATAAACGGCTCTTGGCACGATTATGGTGACCCGGGAGTATCCTGGGACGGCACGAACCTCACTTACGACGGCCTAATCACCGGCGATACGCTATTTGCCGGGGAAACGCTCAATGTTTGCCTTCGCGGTGCTGATGCAGTCGATGTCTGCGATCCGAACTGGATGGACATTTGCTGGAACTATATAGCAACCGCAAATGGCCCTGTCGCGACACCTATCTTCCCTCTGAGCGGGACGGTTATAAGCTGTATGGATTCGCTGGTCGTTTTTCGTGTGGCTGATACGGACGGCGATCGCATCGATTTCTCATCTTTCGTGGTTGTTGTGAACGATGATACGAGTTCCGGTTTCCCCACGATTCGTTTCTACGACGAATCCGAATCGCTGTTGTTTATCAATCCGGGCACCGCGCCGCCCGCGCCGCCGGGGGTTTTCGACCATGGCGATACAATCCATGTTTCGCTTATAGAGTGCAGTGATATCTATCGTTCGCCACTGGCTTCGCCGCTGACCGTTTGGTTCGTTCTCGACAGCATCGGCCCTGAGATTATTGCGGCAAATCCTCCTTTGGGTGGTTCGATTATGCCGGGAGCACCCGATATGTGGTTCCTCGCACAGGATTCTCCGGCGGGAATTCATCATTATATGGGAGAAATTCAGATTGGATATTATATTTACAGCGTTCCGGGGGATATTTGGTTTACGGGCGATACGTTGAAGCTTCCCGCATCTGTTTATTCTTCGGACACAATTTTCTTCGACGGCGAGACGGTTTGTCTTACGATAACGCTTTACGACAGCGCGCAATACTGCGGCGAGAATGTCAGTGTGTTCGAGTGGTGTTTCACGGTGGGTGTTTCGCCGCCGGTGCTTACCAATCTCTCTCCTCCGGATGGCGCAATAAGCTCCTGTGTGAATGGCAACATGTTCGTTTTACTCGACGATGGTGATGGATTCAACTACAATCAAACTGGAATGAATGTTAATGGTGCGAGCTATTTCGCCGCCTTCGATATCGAGATATCAATCCGCGCCGATACGATGATTTTCAACTCCACAACGCCTTTCGCGCATGGCGAAACGGTGGTTTGGTTCCCCTTCGCGCGCGATATTCACGGAACACCGGCAGAGTTCGCGGACACCTTCAGCTTTATCGTCGATACCGAACCACCGGTTGCCGTGGGATACATTCCAGCTATCGGAGCCGAGATTTACGATTGGCAAGCGTCTTTAGGGCTAACGCTTTTGGATTCTCTTGCCGGGCTCGCGGATTTCGTAACACTTACCTTGACAACTCCGCGCTGGACGAGGGTTTTCGCCGAGGATTCCACGGCATTAGGCTGGATGGAGGGCGTTTTATTCTTCGATGTTCCGGCATATAACGGCGGAACGCCTTGGAGTCCTTCTTTGGACAGCGATTTGATTTTCTGGCACGAACGCGAAACTGTTCTCGTCGAGGTTCATGCAGGCGATTTGGCCTGCTGTTGCGGATCGAACGATTCGGTTTTCAGCTGGAGTTTCATTATCCTCGACGACGATACTATCGGCCCAACCATAACAAACATCCTTCCAACGGCTTTCTACAGCGGCTTTGCGGAACATCTCCGCGCGGATGTAACCGACCCGTCGGGGGTTTACGACGACAACACGTCGAACCAGGGGATGTTCCTAATTTGGGACCGCGACGGTTCTCTATCCGACGGTGGCGAGAGTATTGTGCAAATGAGTCTCGAATCGGGGGACACATATATTTCCGACTCGCCGATTGGGCCTTTCGATATCGGTGATATTCCGGCTTTCTGTATCGTCGCGCACGACAACGATTTCGATTTCGAGGACACGCTCGACCGAGCCTTCACAGTATCCGATACTGTTTTCCCGATTCTTATCGAGGGTTTCGGACCGCTTGCCTCACTTCTTTTCCCCTCGGATTCGTCATGGATTTCCTGCGACAGCGGGCCGATTGTAATAGCCATTGAAGACCCCCAGGGAGTGATTGCGACGACAATCCGTGCAGAGGTTTTCGGCGAAGAATTAAGTGTTGGCGCCGGCCTCGAGTTTAACGGCGATACGCTATATTGGTGGCCGGAAAACCTGATTACAAACGGTCGAGTCTTCGACTTCCGGTTAGTTTACGCCGAGGACAGCCTCGGTTACGCGATGGACTCGCTTTATGTTTGGACATTCCGCATCGATACCGAGCCGCCAACAGTGGTTCTTCAGAATCCTGAGGCTTTGTCGCATCTTACGGTGCCTGTTGTCCGATGGGAAATCGCCGACAACGCCGCCGGAGTGGATGATTCGCTGATTATCATTCATGCGGGGGGTTATGAATTCAGCGTTTACGACCCGAGTGTGCTTTGGGACGGCTCTATACTTGCTTTTGACGCAGGTGCCGCCGGCTTCGATCTCGAATGGGATGATTTGCTCGTTTGTATTGAAGCCTGCGACAAAGCTCTTTCCTGCGGCGCGAACTGCACGGATACATTCTGCGTCGTGATGAGTCTCGCGAAAAGCACACCCTGCGATGTTTGGCCGATTCCATTCACCCCGAACGACGACGGCGCAAACGATGTTGTTTGGTTCGAATATCCAAATATGTTCTACGAAGGCGCTTCGGTTGAGGTTTTCGACATCGAGGGGCGTCGTGTTTTCTCAGCCGAATTCCCACCGACGAGACCTGAAACTATCGCTTTTTGGAATGGAATTCGCAATGATAGCAAGCGAGCGATTCCCGGAACTTACATTTATATTATCTCTCGCGGAAGCGATGCAATCTGTAAAGGATCTTTGGTGTTAGTGCGATGATAAGAATAACAGGCGGCAAGTTCCGCGGCTTTACAATTTCCTCTGTCTCCGGGCGGACTCGCCCCACAGCGTCGCGCGCCCGCGAGGCCTTATTCAATATCCTTGGCGACATTTCCGGGCTTACATTCGCGGATCTTTACGCCGGAAGCGGCGCTGTGGGAATCGAGGCGGCGTCCCGCGGCGCAACTTTCGTCGAGTTCGTGGAGTCGGACAGGCAATCGGCTGAAGATATCGAGGAAGCATTGCGCCGCCTCGATCTGCCGCCTTCGGCGGCGCGAGTCCGCCCGGTGCGCGTGGAAAAGTGGGTTGCGAAATCTGAGGCTAAATTCGACTTGATATTCGCGGACCCACCCTATATCCAGACCTTCGCGGATTATTTCACCGAAATACTTCCAAAATTGAAAAACATGCTCACCGAAGGCGGAGTGCTTATTTTGCAGATTTCGACAAAAATCGAAGTCGATGATTCTTGGACAGATAGACGCGAATTCGGCGACGACGCTTTATATTTTTGGGAGATGTCCGTCGATGGTTGATTTCGAATTGCTGAAAACTGATGGAGGCGCAAGGGCGGGCATTCTGCGGACGAGGGGAATCGAGATACCGACACCCGTATTCATGCCGGTAGGGACACAGGGAACCGTGAAAACCCTTGAAATACGCGATCTCGAAGCGGAGGATTTCCGCATTATCCTGAATAATATGTATCACCTCTATCTGCGTCCGGGCGTGGATTTGATCGAGGAGATGGGTGGCCTACACGGCTTCACAGGCTGGAGTAGAGCGATTTTGACCGACAGTGGTGGATTTCAGGTTTTTTCGATGACCGATTTGATACGAGTCAAAGAGGAGGGAGTCCGCTTTCAGAGCCACCTCGACGGCAGTTATCATTTTATGACTCCCGAAACCGCGACCGAAATCCAATATCGAATGCGCCCGAATATTTTCATGGCCTTCGACGAATGCCTGCCATACCCTTCAACGCCGGAAAGAACCGCAGAATCTGCACAGATGACCCTTCGCTGGGCGCAGAGATGCAAAAATCGATGGGTCGAGCTTATGGATGCCGATACGAAGAGCTCTGAGAGGCCATCGCTTTTCGGAATCATTCAGGGGGGCACCGACATCGAATCGAGAAAACTATCCGCAGAGGGCACTGTGGTGATGGATTTTCCCGGCTACGGTATCGGCGGACTATCTGTAGGCGAGCCGAAATCGCTAATGTGGCCCTCTCTTGAGGCATGTATCCCCGTGATTCCAATAGGAAAACCCCGTTATATGATGGGGATCGGCACACCGGAGGATTTGGTCGAGGCGGTAGCTCGCGGAGTCGATATGTTCGATTGCGTTATGCCGACTCGAAACGCCCGTAAGAGCACGGTTTTTACATGGAAGGGCAAACTTTCGCTAAAAGCCGCCTATTTCGAGCGCGACGAGCGGCCTATCGACGAGAATTGCTCTTGTTATACTTGCAGAAATTACACCAGAGCCTTTTTGCGGCATTTGTTCAAAGTTGGCGAGATAACCGCGCTTCGCCTCGCGACGATTCACACACTTCATTTTTACAAAGAGCTTATTGATACGATGAGAGAATCTATTCTTCTCGGCAAGTTCGACGAGTTCCGTGCCGAGTTCCGCAGGACTTATAATGATAAGCTTCTAAAGCCAGAAACCCATGGATAATATCGCCCATACTCTTGCCGGCCTCGCTGTCCGTGATGTCGCTCCGAAAAGCCTTTTTAAGAGCAAACCTTTTTTCTGGGTCGCTCTTGTTGTCGCGAACATTCCCGATATCGATATAATCGGTTGGTTTTTCGGGCAGGATTTTTATTTCCATATACATCGCGGAATCACACATTCTCTTTTTGTAGTGCCCTTTTGGGGGGCTATCGGAGCAATTGCGGCCTATTATATATCAAAAAAATCTCTTCCTTTTTTAAAAACTTGGTTGTGGTATTGTTTTATTGTTTTTGTCCATCTTTTTCTCGATTGGGTTACGAGCTACGGAACCGAGCTTCTCGCTCCGCTTTCGGACAGGACATTTTCCGCACATCTTTTCCCGATTGTCGATATTTGGGTTCTCATACCGCTGTTTTTCCTGCTGTTGGTCGGCAGATACTTCTCAGAATACCGCAGAAAAGCCGCTTTGATCGTTATCGCTGTCCTGGTTCTCTATGCCGGTTTTAGGGTGACGATGAAATTCCGCGCGGAGACAATGGTTCGTAATGAAAAAGGTGTCGCGGAGCGTATAATGAGCTTCGCAGACATTGAATCCTGGCGGACTTGGTTGAATCCCTCGATGTATCGTGTCGTTACACTCGATGGTGATTCGGCTGTCAGCTACGAGGTCGCGGTAATAGGCGGTAGAATTGCTGAACAGGGGCGTTTCGAGCTTTTTTCGCCGCAAGACCCGCTTTGGGAAGAGGTTTCGCAATACCGCATGGCGAAAAGCTTTCTCAAACGCTCTGATTTGCCGGTTTATGCTATCCGCGAAGGCACCCTGTTAATCTCCGACCTCAAATACACCTCAGATGTCGGTAATTCAGGCTCATTGACATTAGCTATTCCCTTCGAAGAGGGGGAGGTAATCGGCGAACCGCGATTTCTTCGCCCAGAAAGAGAATACCGCTAATCCTCTATTGTTACTGAAGTTAAGCCGGCAATATTACTGATTAATCTGTAATATAATATTACAATTATAAACATGCGCAAGAATGAATAATTGTTGCCCGCTTTTTTCTTTTTTTTTATTGACATAATCGACAACGGCAATATATTTATAGTAAAACATTAGGTGATTAATAAAAACATCTTGTTGTTCAATAAGTTATAAATTCGGAGTAATCCTGTGAAGTCAAAAAAGGGGAAAGCCAAAGAGGAAAAAAGAATTAGCCTCAGAGGAATCGCCGCCGGCACCGCCATTGTTTTGCTTGGCGCTTGGATTCTTTTGTCGATAATTTCTTATGGCAAATACGACTATTTCCCCGAAGACGGCCTAATCTATCCCCCGCCACGCCCAATCAGCAACTGGGGAGGTCCGGCTGGCGCGATGGCCGCCGGAGTGCTTTTTAATACCTTTGGCTATTTTTCAGTTTTACTCCCCGTTCTGATGTGTATTTGGGGGTTTTCAAAAATATTCGGGCTTTCGGGGAAGAAAGCTGTAGTGCTCTCGGGCGAAATAATCGCCGGTCACGGAATACTCGCGATGTTGCTCGCTCTTCCGGGAGGCGCTTTGGCCTCGGCGCTTACCGGTAACTATGGCGAGGAGCTTGCAAAAACAATGCGGGGCGCGGTTGGAAATGTCGGCGCATATCTGCTTGGGATAAGCCTTTTTGCGGTTTTCGTCGCAGTTGTTACGAGGCTCGATTTCCGCTCGACTTTCACCTCGGCAATTCAGGGAATCGGAAGAGCAAGAGCTACAATCATTGCGCGCAAAAAGCGTAAAGAGGCACGAATAAGCGAATCCCGAGAGGATTTGATCGAAAAATACAAAAAGAAATCGGAAAAGCAGTTCGGCGGAATTACCGGTAGTATTATTCCCGGGGAAACAAAAGTTACAAGCCCCGAACCCGAAGTAGAGGCTTTCGAGCCGGAAGTCGTCGAGGAGAATAACGAACCTGAGCGCGAAGGTTCAGCATCGAGAATGGAGTTCAGCTTCTCGCCGGCTATTATTCGCGCGGCGCGAGAACGATCTGCTGTAAATAGGGCATCTACACCGCCACCGCATGCTGAACCAATCGAACCCCAAAAGCTTGTTCCACCACCCCACGCCGACCCGATCGAACCGAAAAAACTTATCGCACAACGTTTTGAGGAACCTGTCGTCAAACCGTCTATAACTGCCCCAATACTTTCGCCAGAGAAGGAGCGTGAAATTTACGACCGTGTCCGCGAGGGGCTTGCAGATGAAGAGGAGGAAATTGTTATCGGCCACGAAGCGCCTCTTCCAGAACCTGTGGCGATAGACAAGGTTCCGGCGGACATCGAAGAGCCTTCGTATGAGGATTTTGTCGTGAAAACCGCGCCACGCGCTATTGCCAACGACATGCTTCCGGAGCGCCCAAGAGAGCCGTATAGGTATTATCCTCCGGGGTTCGACCTGCTAATCGACCAGGAGACAATCGATTCCGAGCTTTCCGATGCGGTTCTTAGAGAAAGAGCAAAACAGCTTATCGAGACGCTTCGCAGTTTCAAAGTTGACGGCGAGATTCGCGAGATCTGCCCCGGGCCGGTGATTACGCGATATGAGCTGGAACCGGCTGTCGGAGTGAAAGTAAGCAGAATCGCGAATTTGGACGACGACATCGCACTAGCGCTTAAGGCGCAGGATATCCGTATCGTCGCGCCAATTCCCGGCAAGGGGGCGGTTGGAATCGAGGTTCCAAACGACGAGATCGAGACTGTCCGCCTAAAATCAGTTCTCGCCGACGACAAATTCAGAAAATCGGATTACGCTCTTCCGCTCGCTCTTGGAAAAAGAGTTGACGGCTCGCCTGCAGTTGTCGATTTGGCGAAGATGCCTCATCTACTTATCGCGGGAGCAACCGGAAGCGGTAAGTCTGTGTGTATCAACACGATAATTACCAGCTTGCTCTATTCGAAAAGCCCGGAAGAACTTCGTTTGATAATGATCGACCCGAAACGGCTCGAGCTTTCTGTTTATAGCGATATTCCTCATCTTGCGGCGCCGATAGTGGTCGAACCGAAAAATGCCGCCTTAGCTCTCAACTGGGCTGTCGATGAAATGGACTCACGCTACAAAGGCCTAAGCAAGGTCGGAGTTAGATCGATATCGGCATATAATGAATACCTCGAAAGCCATCAAGATGAAGGCCTCGAAAAATTGCCATACATCGTTGTTTTGGTTGATGAGTTAGCGGATTTAATGATGACAGTTTCTGGAGAAATCGAGGAGCCGATAGCGAGATTAGCGCAAATGGCTCGTGCAGTTGGAATTCATCTCGTAATCGCCACTCAACGCCCCAGCGTAGATGTTATAACCGGGCTTATCAAGGCCAATTTCCCCAGCAGAATGGCTTTCAAAGTTCGTAGTAAAATCGACAGTCGGACGATTCTCGATATGGGTGGCGCGGAAAGGCTACTCGGGTTCGGCGATATGCTTTACCTTCCCAGCGGTTTTGCGGAGCCGATTCGTATCCATGGATGCCTCGTTACAACATCTGAGACCGAAAAGATCGTGAAATATCTTCGCGCGTTCCAAAATCCTTTCCCGGATAGGATGCTCGATTTCGAAGAGGCCGCCACATCGGCTTCGATGTCTATGGAACAAGACGAGTTATTCTGGGAGGCCGCAAAAATTGTTGTGATGTATCAGCAAGGCTCGACAAGCTTCCTTCAGCGCAAGCTTCGCATCGGTTATACGCGTGCAGGATGCATTATCGACCAACTCGAAATGGCCGGAATTGTGGGGCCATTTCAGGGAAGTAAGGCTCGAGATGTTCTTCTCGACAGCCTCGACGCCCTCGAAGAACTTCAGGCAGGAAATTCTTAGAACCACTTTTTTAGTCGAAAACACCAACCCCGGATTTCGGGGTTTTTTTATAAAATGATAGCGCAAAAGAAAATTATTTGTTATATTGATTTAGTTATCGTGAAGTAAAATCCAACCGAAGACAAGAATTATGAACAATATTGATCAATTTCTTCTTTCCGCAGTCCAAAAGGGCGCGAGCGATATCCATTTCAAGGTGGGAAGCCCTCCTGTGGTGCGGATTTTCGGCGAGCTTATGGTGGCAAAAACCGCCCCGTTGAAACCTCAAGACACAAGCTCCCTCGCCTTTGCTATTTTGAACGCCTCAAAAGATCGCAGATTCGCTTCATTATCGGAAATCGACACGACCTACGACATCGGCGAGCGCGCAAGATTTCGCGCGAATGTCTATAAATCGCGCGGAAATTATAGTATCGCGCTTCGTCATATTCCGACAAGAATTCCGAATATCGACGAACGCGGTATTCCGATGGAGGCGAAAAAGTTCGCTATGGAAAACCGCGGCCTCGTGCTCGTTACCGGAGTTACGGGAAGCGGAAAGTCAACGACCTTGGCCTCCATGGTCGATCATATGAACAAAAACCGCAGAAAGCATATCATCACAATCGAAGACCCAATCGAGTTCGTGCACACCGACGACAAGAGCATTATCAACCAGCGCGAGGTCGGAGTGGATTCGCCGAGCTTCAACGACGCCATGCGCGCCGCGATGCGCGAAGACCCCGATGTCATTATGATAGGCGAACTTCGCGATATCGATGCTCTGGGCACCGCTATCCGCGCCGCCGAGACAGGGCATCTCGTCCTGTCCTCTTTCCACACTGTCGATGCGAAAGAGACTATCAATTCGATAATCAGCTTCTTTCCGGAGCATCAGCAACCGCAGATACAGGCACAGCTTGCCGCAAACCTTCGCGGAATTATTTCGCAAAGGCTTGTCCGGCGTGCCGACAACAAGGGACGTGTGCTTGCCGCCGAGGTTATGGTTGTTACGACGACGATACGCGCATGTATCCTCGACAACAAAAAGCGTGAAGATATCACACGCTATATCGCTCAGGGCGGCTCGGAATACGGTATGCAGACCTTCGACCAATCGGTCATGAAGCTCTATAAGGACGGTTTGATAACCTACGAAGACGCACTTGCGAACGCCACCAGCCCGGCGGAGTTTGAGCGCGAGCTTCGCCTTCAGTGATGATAAAGATAAAGAAGCCTTCCGATTCACCCCCGCCAAAGCCCGGCGGTTTTATCTGGAAACTCCTGGCGAGCTTTTTCGGGACCGGATTTTCGCCGGTTGCGCCGGGGACTGTCGGTTCGATTGCGGCATTTGCGATTTTGTGGTTTCTTCCGACTGCCCACTGGGGCTATTTTCTTGCAACAATTGCTGTTACGCTTCTCGGTGTGCCGATTTCGAAAAGGGCGGCCAGTTATTGGGGACACGACCCCTCGAAAGTGGTCATCGACGAGGTCGCCGGTTGTATGATTTCGGTAGTTCTTGTCCCGAAAAGTCCTGTTTTGTGGATTATCGCCTTCCTCTCTTTCCGCGCTTATGACATCTTGAAACTTCCGCCTGCACGCACCGCCGAGAAGAAATTGCCCCACGGCTGGGGAATTATGATGGACGACGTTGTGGCGGGTATTTACGCCTTTGTTTTGGTTCACCTCATTAATTTATTATTTCCGCAGATAAACATCATAATATGAAGTGTATTATAATTACAATCGGCGATGAAATCCTCGCGGGGAAGACCGTGGATTCAAATTCTTCGTGGTTGTCTCGCGAGTTGAACGCTATCGGAATCGATGTCTCAATGACACTCGCGGTGCCGGATGATGTAGATATTATAGCCGAAGAACTGCTTCGTGCCATCGAAAATACGGATATTGTTATCATGACCGGCGGTCTCGGCCCCACCGACGACGACATGACACGGGAGGCAATCGCGAAAGCGCTAAGCATACAGCTTCACTTTGACGAGAAGTATTTTGAGACGATTCGCGGCATATTCGCCGAACGCGGAATCGTGATGCCGGAAAATGTCCGCAGAGAGGCCTTTGTGCCGGATAGCGCCGAGATTCTGGAAAACGGCGTGGGGGTTGCACCGGGGTTGTTTTTGCGGGTCGATCGAAAGATTCTGGTCGCTCTTCCGGGCGTTCCACCGGAGATGAAGGATATTTTCGAGAACCGTCTTCGGCCGATTTTATCGTCGATGGCGGGTGATATTAAGTGGGTCGAGAAGTTTTACACTACAGGTCTTCCGGAGAGCGTAATGTTCGATAAACTCCTCGAATCACTCGGAAACCTTGGAACTGCTGGCATAGGTTCATACCCCTCGAATCTCGGAGTGGAGGTTCGCTTTACGATAACTCAAAGCGATTGTTTCGCCGAGGAAAAACTTCGCAGAATCAAATCGGTGCTTGCCCCATGGTGCTTTTCGCGCGAGGAAAAAAATCTTCCGGCATTGATTGGCGGTCTTTTGAAGGAGGAGAGGGGCACGCTATCGACTGCCGAAAGTTGCACCGGCGGTCTTGTGGCCTCGCGAATCGTTGACCTTTCAGGGGCGAGCGCATGGTTTAACGGGGGCGCGGTTGTCTATTCCAACGAGGCTAAGGCCGATATTTTGGGGGTTTCGAGAGAGGATATTAATCGGTGCGGCGCTGTCGAGGCTATCATCGCTAAGCAGATGGCGGAAGGCGCGAAAAGGGTTTTTAACACTGATTATGCTCTCGCAACAACAGGCATTTCCGGTCCGGAAGGTGGAACACCGCAAAAGCCGGTGGGGACGGTGTTCTATGCTGTAGCAACGCCACAAAGAACCCTCGTCCGTGAAAACCGTTTCACTCGCGGGCGTGAAGACCATCGATGGAGAACCTCGCAGGCTGTGCTGGCGATGCTCTGGCTCGAACTCGAGGGCATATATGACAACCATCCGTGGGAAGACGGAAGCGAGGCGGCTTTATGAGCGGAAACACGATTCGCGCTTTTGTCGCTTTGGAGATTGCTGAACAAATCCGCAGGAAAATCGACCGAGAAATCACGGCGAAACTGCGCAAGTGCGGCGTCAGATGCTCATGGGTGCGGCCGGAAAATATTCATCTCACTTTAAAATTTCTCGGCGACACACCATCTGAGGCTGTGGCGAAAATCACGAGGGATATTGGGATGGTTTTGGAAGGAATCGCACCGTTGGAACTTCGCCTCGAAGGCGTTGGCACTTTCGGCGGAAAATCGCCAAAGGTTGTATGGGCGGGGATTTCCGGCGATACAGAAGCGCTCGAACTTATTACACGCGTTATCGACGATGTTACTTTTCTTCACGGTTTTCCTCGTGAGAAGCGCCCCTTTTCGCCTCATTTAACTGTGGGAAGAGTTCGCGACCCTCAAAACGCAGGCGAACTGGTCTCGAAAATCGGGGAAATCGAGATTGAGCCGGAAGATTTTATCGCGGAGAGAATTATCTTTATGAAAAGTGAGCTAACCCCACAGGGCAGTATTTACACACCCCTGCACGAGTATGACCTTCTTTAATTACGCCAATAGACGATTTTCCTTCAAGATTTATCTTTATTAACACCGAAAAAAGCAATATATTGAATAGATTACGATTTCAAATTGACGCACGGAGGTAAAAATGTCCGCTGACGATAAAAATAAGAACAAAGCGCTCGAACTCGCTGTTGAGCATATCCATAAGGCTTTCGGCGACGGCTCTATTATGCGACTCGGCGACAGCCAAGAGGTTCGAAGTGTCCCCGCGATAAGCACCGGCTCGCTTTCTCTCGATGCCGCGTTGGGAATCGGCGGAATTCCGCGAGGAAGGGTTAGCGAGATTTTCGGGGCGGAATCATCGGGGAAAACCACTCTCGCTCTTCACGTAATCGCAGAAGCTCAAAAACAGGGCGGTCTCGCGGCTTTTATCGACGCCGAGCACGCGATGGACCCGAATTATGCCGAAGCTCTCGGAGTGAATATTGAAGATCTTTGGGTGGCTCAACCGGACAACGGCGAGCAAGCGCTGGAAATCTGCGAAACGCTCGTCCGTAGCGGGGCAATCGATATTGTTGTTATAGATTCTGTGGCGGCATTAGTTCCGCGTGCGGAGATCGAGGGCGAGATGGGCGACCGTCAGGTGGGCGCTCAGGCGAGGCTTATGAGCCAAGCGCTTCGTAAATTGACCGGAGCTATCAATAAATCGAAAACGGCGGTGATTTTCGTCAATCAGACTCGTATGAAAATCGGGGTGATGTTCGGGAATCCGGAAACGACATCTGGCGGTGTCGCGCTGAAATTCTATGCCAGCATAAGAATCAATATTCGTAAAGGTGCGGCGATAAAAGTCAAGGAAGAACAGGTTGGAAGTATAACCCATGCACAGGTTGTCAAAAACAAGATGGCGCCTCCTTTCCGCAAGACCGAGTTCGATATAATCTTCGGCAAGGGAATCTCACAGACCGGCGAAGTCCTCGATATCGGCGTCGATACGAAAGTTGTTGATAAAAAGGGGACTTGGTACACCTATGGGGATATCAAGCTCGGCCAAGGGCGTGAGAACGCGCGGGATTTCCTCGACGAGAACCCGGATATTCGCTCGGAGATTACCGATAAGGTGAAGCGCGGGCTTGGCCTTCTTCCGCCGGAAGAAGAAAAGACCAAAACCGAGAAATAAAGAAAGCCGGCCTTTCGGCCGGCGACAAGGACTCCAATAGATCTCCCCAAAAGGGAACATAAAGGGATTTACAACCACCGTCGGTGTTTCGTGATTCGCTCGCCCGAGGGGTCATGGCAATTCGCTCAACCGGCCGGGGATATCCTTCATTAATCTACTGTTAGAGATCTTTTTTAACGTCCTTGCGCTTAGAATATACACACACAGCCGCTTATTTCAAGTTTTTTTGGAGAGATAATGAGATTATCAAAAGTCTTTATGGTTATACTATTTATGGGCGTTATTATATGTGGGTGTTCGTCAACATATTATGGCAGACATATCACCGCCAAAGTCAAACAGGAGCCTCTCGAAGAGTTCAAAGTCGAGAACTATGTTGTCCTCGCTTTCGATAACAAGAAAACTATCGGTGCAGAGGGCTGGCTTTGGGAATTTTGGGTATATCATCACAACAAGTTGTATTACAAATACTTCCTCAACGCGCGAGTTGTCGCAGGGACTCGTAACTATTATCTTGTAGAAGAGATTCCCGGCGGAAAACCGGCATCTGTGGCGAGTTTTACTGCTAAACCGAACTTCGAGCGCGTCAAAGACCGGCTCTCAGCGAATCTAATCGAGAAAGGCGCGCCAAAAATTAATTAATCGCGCACTATCGAGAGATCGGCATATTTTACCAAAAGTTTTTTCTGGCCGTATTTCGGGAAGGCAACCGTCAGGACTGCATTCTCGCCAGACCCTTTTACCGCACGAACCTCTCCGCGGCCAAAAAATGGGTGCTCGATGATCGTCCCGGGTGATATTGCGCCGCTTTTTTCGGTTTTCTGTCGGCGTGGCGTTATTGGCGTGTGGAAAACTTCGCGTCTTGTTTCGCGGCGGGTCGATAGCTCCGTCGCGAGAAGATTTTTCGGTATTTCATCGACGAAGCGGCTCTGAACACCCACCGTTTCCTCGCCGAAACGATGCCGCATACCGGCATAAAACAAATGCACCTTTTTCCGCGCACGAGTTACTGCGACATAGAAAAGCCTGCGCTCTTCTTCCATCTCGTCTTCATCGTCCATGGCGCGACCGAAGGGGAAAAGTCCTTCTTCGAGGCCGCAGATATACACATAGTCGAACTCGAGGCCCTTAGCGGAATGAACAGTCATAAGGCTGACAGAGTCCTCGTCGGATTCGTATTGGTCGATATCTGAAATTAGCGATGTCTCGGCGAGATATGCCGCCACCGAAGGGTCGTCGGGATGGGTGTTCGCGAATTCGATTCCAGAGTTAATAAGCTCCGAAATGTTGTCGAGTCGCGCGCGCGCTTCTACACTGCCGTCCTCTTTCAGCATCTCGACATATCCCGATTCGCGCGCCACATGGGAAATCAACTCGCCGACATCAGTTTTCGATGCAACGCTTTGAAGACGTTCCATCACGTTCAGAAAACTCGCAAGCCCCGATTTCGACGCGGAATAGAATCCTGACAAATCGGCTGTCATAGCGGTTTCATAAAGGCTAAGCCCTTCTTTGTCGGCGATTTCTTTCAACGTGGCAATGGATTTCGTGCCGACACCTCTTCTGGGCATGTTTATAATCCGCTTGAAACTGAGGTCGTCGTCGGGGTTGTGGATAAGTTTGAGGTAGGCGAGGATGTCTTTAATCTCCGCGCGCTCGTAAAACCTTATCCCGCCGACTATTACGTGGGGGATATCCGCTTTGCGAAGGGCATCTTCGAGAAGGCGCGAATGTGCGTTGACGCGATACAGAATAGCTATCTCGCAGGCTGAAACGCCATCGTCAAGCTCTTTTTGAATCGATTCCGCGACTGTTTTCGCTTCGGCGTATTCGTCCGGCACCGCCCAAAGGCTGATGGAGTCGCCGGGAGAATCCTCTGTCCAAAGGGTTTTCTCATGACGAGATTTGTTGTTGGAGACCACACAGCTTGCGGCTTTAAGGATATTCGCGGTGGAGCGGTAATTTCTTTCGAGGCGGATTACGGTCGTCTGCTCGTGGTCGTTAGGAAAATCGAGGATGTTGCGGACTTCGGCGCCACGCCAGCCGTAAATTGACTGGTCATCGTCGCCGACAACTGTGATGTTCGTTTTTCCGTCGATTATCGCGCGAATGAATTCATATTGAGATTTGTTCGTGTCCTGAAATTCATCGACAAGGACATATTGAAATTTGTCCGAATAGTATTTTCGAACAACTTCGTGTTTTTGGAACAGTTCGACCACGAGATTGATCATGTCGTCAAAATCGACGGCGTTATTTGCGCGAAGGGCTTTCTGATAAGCGACCCAAAGCGCGGCGAATTCTTTGTCTTTGCCACGGATTGCGCCGGTATGATAATCTTCGGCATTGTAAAGGCGGTTCTTTTTGTTCGATATCCATGCGAGAATCTCGCGGGGACTGTATTTCTTCGGGTCGATTCCTAAGTCGGCGATTATATCGCGCATAAGGCGCTTTTGGTCGTCGGTGTCGTAAATGCTGTAGTTTTCCTTAAGTCCAACGAGGTGGCCGTCGCGGCGAAGGATTTTCCCACAAATGGCGTGGAATGTCCCAAGCCAAATTCCCGATAAACTCTCGCCGCAGAGCTTAATTATACGCTCTTTCATCTCTCCGGCGGCTTTATTTGTGAATGTAACGCCGAGAATCGAACCCGGGTCGATGCCTACTTCGAGAATAAGATGTGCTATTTTGTAAGTTAATAGACGGGTTTTGCCGCTTCCGGCGCCTGCAAGAACAAGAACGGGGCCCTCGATGGCGAGGACCCCCTCACATTGCTTATCATTAAGTTCCGTGGCGAAACGTGTCCGCCCTTCTTTGGTTTCAGCCATTATATTCTATTTTCAGCTTTCCATTGTTGTCCACTGCAACCCACATTCCCGATCGAGAAAGATTGGCCTGCGGACAGTTGCAGAGCACTTCCTCTTCGGTCATTTCCGAGGGTAGAATCAAACAATCGCTCACGCCGAACTGCATTATATTGAACGCTCCCTCGTTCCACGGGTCCGGAACGATGTAACTAACGCAATCGTGGCTGTTCCATGCGAAGCTTCTTGCGTCCCGAAGCGAATCGGTATGGAAAACGAGGTTGCCGGTTTTCGTTTCGACCATGAAAAGATCGAGCAGTTCCTCTGTTCCGGGGAATCCTTCTGCATCGACAACAATAGCCACATAATCCTCTCCGGGGCCTACATTTATCTCGACCGGATAATCGCGGAAAGCGGGGTGGGTGAAGAAGGTCTTACTTTCGGTGGTGCGAAGATTCACCTTCCAAACGCCATCTTTGGCGGCATAAAGCAGATCTTCGCCGCCGGGGAAGAACTCTATTTTACCGAAGGGGGCTGAGATTTCGCGCAGGCGGTAGTTTGTGTCTAGCTTGCCGAGAACCGGATCTACTTTGGCTATCCAAAGTTCTACAGAGAATTTCGCGTTTCTCCGTATCCCACCGGCGATAAAACCGGTCTCCTGAATTCGCGAATAGGCGATAAGAGTATCTCCAGCCCACGCCATAGAGGTAATACGGGACTCTTCGTAATGAACAACCTTAGACCGGCCGCACGCGAAGGAGAAGATAATAGTAAGAATACATATGGTTAATAATGCTCTTTTCATTTCGCTCTTTCGTTTTGTTTGCTAAACATCGAGGTTTCGGACGTCGAGGGCGTTCTCCTCGATAAAAGCTCTCCGCGGTGGGACACTGTCGCCCATGAGCGTGGAGAATATGACATCTGCGGCCGCCGCGTCTTCCATTCGCACCTGAAGAAGCCTTCGCTGTTCCGGGTTCATTGTTGTGTCCCAGAGCTGTTCCGGGTTCATCTCACCGAGACCTTTGTAGCGCTGTATCTTTGTGCCTTTGCGCCCCGCCTGAAAGACGAAATCGAGGATGTCGCCATAGCGGTCGAACTGTTCGATGTTCTCCTCATATACGGCTGTGATGGGAAGTCTGGCGAAATCAGTCAGTGGTATTGTCGATTTTTTCAGCTCTTTATATTCGGGAGAATCGAGAAGCTCGAAATCGATCGAAAAATCGCCCTGAATTTCTCGTTTCTCGTATTCTACAATTCCGCGCCAACCGGAGTGCTCTTCGTCGAGTTCGGTATGATAGTTTACTTCGTAGCCAAGATGACGCAGGCGTTTCGATAATTCACCGAGGATGTCGATTACACGAAGCTGGTCTTTGAGGGCTTCAAAATCGAGGCCTTCGACAAGGGCGAGTGTCTCGACAACATCACGCGGATAACCACGTCTGAGGAAAAACCCGCTAATCCTTCCGAACCGGGTAATGTTATCGAGAAATCTTTCGAGACGTTTGCCGGTTAGCTGTGTGCCATCATCGCCCACGAGAATTAACGCTTCCGATCCTCGCTCGATGAGGAAGCGGTTCATTTTGTCCTCATCGAGGATGTATTGCTCCATTTTGCCATATTTCACTTTGTAAAGCGGCGGCTGTGCGATGTAAAGAAACCCTCTGTCGATAATATCCTGCATATTCCTGAAGAAAAATGTCAACAGTAGGGTTCTAATGTGGGCGCCGTCAACATCGGCGTCGGTCATGATTATGATTCTATGATACCTTAATTTTTCAACGTCGTAATCTTCATCGCCGATGCCGCATCCCACTGCGGTAATAAGCGTGCGAATGGCTTCGTTCTTGATCATTTTGTCGAATCTTGCCTTTTCGACATTCAGAATTTTCCCCCTAAGTGGCAGGATGGCCTGGAATCTTTTATCGCGAGCCTGTTTGGCACTTCCACCCGCCGAGTCTCCCTCGACTATGTATATCTCGCACTCTTCCGGTTTTTGGCTTTGGCAGTCTGCGAGTTTTCCGGGAAGGGCGGCAGTGTCGAGTGCGGTCTTCCTTCGTGCAAGCTCTCGAGCTTTTCTGGCGGCTTCACGCGCATGCATAGCGCTGAGGACTTTTGAAACTATGAGTTTACCAATCGCCGGTTGTTCGTTGAGGTAGGCCATGAATTCTTCATAAACGAGGCTATCGACGATACCCTTAACCTCTGAATTACCGAGTTTTGCTTTAGTTTGTCCCTCGAACTGCGGGTTCGGTATTTTCACAGAAACCACTGCGACGAGGCCTTCACGGGCATCATTTCCGGTAATCGCTTGGCTTTCGTCTTTTACCTGACCGATACTTTTGGCATAGTTATTCAGTGCCCTTGTAAGAGCGGATTTGAAGCCGGTCTCGTGTGTTCCGCCGGAAACTGTGTTAATGTTGTTCGCGAAGGTGTATAGAGTTGTGTTGTAGCTATCGTTGAACTGCATCGCGATTTCTATTGTGATTCCGTCGGCTTCTTTCTCGAAATAGAAGGGTTTTGTGCCGATAGTCTGTCTTGCGGCGTTGATATATTCGACGAACTCGGCAATACCGCCTTTGTAATGGAAAACATTATCGCGCGGTGTGGTTTCGCCCTCTATATCGCGTTCATCGTTGATGGATATGGTAATTCCCTTATTGAGAAATGCCAGCTCGCGAAGGCGTGAAGAGAGAGTGTCGAAGGAAAAATTTGTATCCTCGAAAATCTCTTTGTCCGGGGTAAAGGTAACCTTGGTTCCGCGTTTGGTGGTTTTACCTTCTTTTGTAAGCTCGTCCTGAGGGACACCGCGGACATAATTCTGGCGATAAACATCGCCTTCTTTCCACACAATCAGTTCGAGATGCTCTGAAAGTGCGTTAACAACACTAACGCCGACACCGTGAAGACCACCGGAGACTTTGTAGGCGTTGTTATCGAATTTTCCGCCGGCGTGAAGTTTGGTCATGACGACCTGCGCGGCTGGGATGTGCTCAGTTGGGTGCATATCGACAGGAATTCCGCTTCCGTTGTCCTCGATTGTAACGGAGCCTTCGGCGTGGATGGTAACCTTTATGTTATCGCATTCACCGGCAAGCGCTTCGTCGATCGAGTTATCGACGACTTCGTAAACAAGATGGTGCAAGCCCGCCGCCCCAGTCGAGCCGATATACATTGCCGGACGTTTCCGGACCGCACTCAGCCCTTCGAGAACCTTAATCGAACTCGCGTCATATACTCTATCTGCATTCTTTGCCACTCGGTTCACCTCAAGTCGAAAACCGTGAAAATCGCTTTAATAACTTATTAATATACTAAATGAGATGGATTCTGTCCACTCTGATTTCATCGAATCGCGAGTTAATTCTGTCTTTGATTTCTTCGGACATAAGGGACAGTTCGTTACGCCATGTTGAATCATCAACTTTTATGAAAAGGATTCGCGCTTCGATTGCTACCGCCACGGCATGTTTTGCCACCGCTTCCCCGACAATATCCGGCCATTCCGCGAGGACTTCGCCTTCTTTGATGCCCTTTTCCATTCCTTGGCGAGCTATTACGCGTTTGATAATCTGCCCGATTGATTCCATTTTGTGTTCTTTGGCCACTATCGCTCCCTCCAAATCATTCCAACAGCGCTGAATTTGAATACAGCCCCGTTTTTTCCGGTCGGCGGTGCTATTTCTCTTGGAGAGGCGAGAAGAACCTGGCCATATCGAACTGAAATATCGATAAAACGACGAGTGTTTTCGGGGTCTAATTCTGCGAAGCAATCGTCGAGAAGGAGCGTGGCTTTGGCTTTTGTGTCGATGTTAATTATTTCTGTCGATGCGAGAAGAACAGCCAGCGATGCCGCCCTCGCCTGCCCCCAGCTTCCGAAGCGAGCCATCTCCTCGCCGTCTTTCATGATGAAAATATCGTCACGATGAGGACCGAGAACCGTTTCTCCGGAATCGAGATCGCGTTTTCTTCGTGCGGCGAGGCGGTTGTAATAATCCTTCTCGATTTCGCCAACACCCTTATTCGCGATTTCTACCGTGGGTCTGTATTCCATTTCGAGTTTGCCGCCTTTTTTGTCGGTCATCTCAGAGTATATTCCAGCGCTTTTTTCGAAAAGGGTTCTAACGAAAAGTGCTCTTTTTTCCATTATCACAGCGGCAGAGGGCGCGAGTGTTTCGTCGATTGAATCTATCAGGATATGTCCTCCGGTCATTTCGCCGGAACGGACTCCTTTTAGTGCTGAGTTTCTATCTGCGAGGAGTTTTTTAAAGCGTGCAAGTTCCTCTGTGTATATTGGATCTTTTTGGCAAAGGGATGTATCGAGCATTCTTCGACGAATTTGGGGTGAGCCTTTTACAAGCTCTATTTCTTGAGGCCCGATGGCGGTTGTTGGGAATACTCCGAGAAGCTCGGACATTCGCGGAATTCTTTTCTCGCGAAGATAAACTTCTTTTTTTACTCCGCGACTGATTCTAATTCTAACGTCTTGGTTTCGATCCTCGCCGGCACCGTGAATAATAGCGAAATCGCTTCCGCTACGAATAACATCGACAGTTTTTCCTGACCATGGCGAACTGCCGTAACCCAAGTGGACTACTGCTTCGAGAAGGCTGGTTTTTCCAACCCCATTTTCACCGCTTATAAGATTGAAATCTTCGTCGAATTCAAGCTCCGCCTCGTCGAAGGCTCTAAATGAAACAAGGCGGAGCTTTGAAATCAAGCCTCTTCCTCCGGCAATCTAAGCGGCATGAGGATGGACAGATATTCCTCACCCTCTTCCTGTGGGAGCGGCATTATAAGTGCTGAAGCGAGGGTATTCTTCATGAGAATTTTCACCTCTTCAGAGTCGAGATGGCGAAGTATTTCGAGTAAATAGGTCGAGTTAAAACCTATTTTCATCGGCTCTTCTTTGTAATCGACTATGATTTTCTCGAAAGCTTCTCCGCCGACATCGTAATCGGAGCTTGAAAGCTCAATTTTGTTATCATCGACATCAAATTTAAGAAGATGCGTAAGAGGATTAGAAAGGACAGCCGCCCTTCTCACCGCAGAATGAAAAGACTTCTTTTCTGCAATGAGAACCTTTTCGTTATCTTTTGGGATAACCTGCTCGAAATTCGGAAAACGCTCTGTTATGAGCTTACTTGTTAGAATATACTCCCCCACTTTGAATCTAACAGTCCCGGTTCCAATTGTAATCTCGATATCTCCTTTGCCCTCGCCGAGCATCTTTATGAGATAGTTAACCGTTTTGGATGGAATAAGGATGTCGAGTTCCTCTTCTCCAATATTCTCAACTTTAATATCCTTCTTAAGAAGCGTCAGCCTGTGGCCGTCAGTTGCAACGGCAATTGCTTTATCTGCAGTAAATCTAAAAAGGAGTCCGGAAAGAGCTATTCTGGCGACATCGACCGAAATTGAGTATCCGGTTTTGTCGAGCATTCTTTTAATATCGTCGACAGAGAGCGTGAAACTCTTCTTCTCTTCGCGCATGAGGTCTTCATGGGGATAATCCTGTTTCTCCACCCCGCTTACAGAGAATCTTCCGAGTCCCTGCGTAATCTTTATCTTGCTTCCTTCGCGGTTGAAGCTCATTTCACCGGGACCCAATTCTCGCATCAGCTCGAAAAGCTTTTTTGCCGGAAGCGCATAGCTTCCTTCGCTTTTAATTTCAGCCTCGATAAGCCCTTCCATTGTAACATCCATATCCGTTCCGAGGATACGGACCTTGCCTTTGTCCGCGGTAATAAGGACATTCGATAGGACAGGGTGGGCCGATTTGCTTGGAATCACCGTTTGAACATTTCCGAGAACCTCGAAAAATTCGGTTCTTTCACAGGTAAACTCCATTCTTCCTCCTACAAAAAGTGAAATTCATATTTAATTCAATTTAAGTTGAACAATTCAAAAAATCAACCCAAAACGAAATTTAAAAGGAAGACATTTAATCTTTGTTATTCTTTTAAATATTCTCTAAAGAGAAAAAGATCGTAATAATAATAAGGATGTTAGGAATGTTAGTAAATCACTAAGTGGTTATTAGAGAATAAAATAAAAAGAAAAAATAAAAACATTCGGGTGTTGAACAAAGTTGAGAAAGAGAAAAATGCAAACTCCTAAAAGGATGTTGTTAGTAAATAAAAGAATATTAAGAAAAAAGAGAAACTTATTAACATCATCTAAACGTCTTCTAAAAGGGTTATTAGGCACAAAAAAACCCGCTAATCGAGCGGGTTTTAGGGAAAAAAGAATTGCCATTAATGAAGTTCTGCCTTTATGTGGTCGATTTTCTTTGCGAGATCGGAGTCGTGACGAAGGCGGTCCTGAATACATTTTACGGCGTGAATAACCGTAGAATGGTCTCTTCCGCCAAAATAAAGACCGATGGTTTTTAAGGAGTTATCGGTCATTTCACGACAGAGAAACATCGCAACTTGTCGGGCAAGAGCCAAAGGTTGAGTTCTTCTATTATTATGAAAGGCGTTTTTGTCCACTCCGAAAGATTCCGCAACAAAGGAACAAATTTCGGTCGGGCCGAGAGGGCGGCGTTCCGAGTCGTTTCTATAGTGGCTGAGAACCTCGCGCGCCATCTCGATGTCTATATCAGAACCGCTGATGGAAGAATAGGCTAAAAGCCTGATCAATGTCCCCTCGAGCTCGCGGACATTAGAAGTAACATTTTCTGCGATATAGGCCATGACATCGTCGGCCATGAATATGCCGTCACATTCTGCCTTTCGACGGAGAATCGCCATTCTGCCCTCGAGATCCGGCGGACGGATATCGACAACAAGACCCCACTTAAGACGAGAGAGAAGGCGTTCTTCGAGGCCGGTGATGTTCGACGGCGCTACATCTGAGGTGAGAACGATTTGTTTGCCCTTTTGATGGAGCGAATTGAAAACGTGGAAGAATTCGCTCTGAATCGACTCTTTGCCGGTAAAGAACTGAACATCGTCGAGAATGATGACATCGACGTTTCGATAAACGCGGTTGAATTCGGCGGTGGTTTTAGAGATGATGCTTCCGATGAACTCGTTCGTGAACCGCTCACTCGTAACGTATATGACCTTCATGCGCGGGTTTTCTTCTTTAATGAAGTGCCCGATTGCTTGAACAAGATGAGTTTTGCCGAGCCCGGTTCCGCCGTAGATGTAGAGAGGTGAATATTTGTTTTTCCCCGGAGCTTCGGCGACCGCCATCGCCGCGGCGTGTGCGAAACGGTTGAAATCGCCGACCACGAAAGAATCGAAGGTGTATTTCTGATTGAGATGTCTGTCTTCGGAGGCGGTTTCCGAGTTGTATTCTTTGAATTTGTTCAACTCGGGGACTGTGTAGTCATAGCCGCCTTTGTTTTGGCGGACAGCGAATGTGAGGGTCATCCGTTCGTCGAGAACAGCTTCCATGGAGGCGCGAATCGTCTCGATGTGATGTTGTTCGAGCCAGTCCGCGGTGAACTGGTCGCGGATTTTCACGACGAGGTTGTCGCCCTCCGCCGGAAGTCCCACAGTGTCCTCGAACCATGTGGCAAAGCTCTGGCGGTTGATTCTACTGCTTATTTCCGTGAGGCATTGCCGCCAGATGAATTCGTTGTTATCGGCCATATTTGTAAAAAACTTAAGATTAACGATTAGTTATCAACATCCCAACTCGACAAATTTCCTAAAAGAAGCCCCATTACAAGAACTTAAAACAAGTAAAGTTATCAACATTGTTAATAACTTGGTGTTGTCCTCTTGGTGTTCTTTTGAAAATGGCTGAAAAGAGCTTCAATTGGGCATTTCATCGAAGACTCCCCGGTTCGAATTATTGAAAAAGTCATTTTCCCCGTTGAGCGGAAGGAAAATATTGGATAGGTAGGTGAGTGTCAATAGCCAATTTGAATTAATTTTGTTTTTTTTATAAGTCGTTGATATTCAAAGAAAAGAAAAAGAGACCAGAAATTTTAAGATGGATTCTCTTCTTTGGATAATGTTGATATGTATCATCTTGTGAAAAAGAGCAGTATTAACAGAGAAATGATTTGACTTTGTAAAAATGCGTCGCTAACTTAACTATTTGCATTTGAAGGAATGGAAATGAAAGCCACAAGACTCGCAGTATTGCCTGTTCGAGACATAGTCGGGTTCCCGGAGATGATTTTTCCGGTGCTTGTCGGAAGACCGAGGAGCCTCGCCGCAATTCAGGACGCGATGATGACGTCGCGTCGCCTAATTCTCGTGGCACAAAAAGACCCCACCATCGATAATGTCCGGTCTTCGCATTTGTATCGAAGCGGTATTGTTGTGAAGATACTGCAGATATTGCGTTTGCCGGAAGGCTCCATGAAGGTTCTGGTCGAGGGGGAATCCCGCGCCGCAGTAGTGCGTTTTTTTTCAGGAAGTAGTTTCCTAGAGGCCACAATAGAGCTTATTGAAGACGATGAAGAGAAGACTACGCCTCGAGTCGAAGCGCTTGCGAGGAAGGCCATCGAAAAATTTTCCTTTTATGCACATGTCGAGGAAAGCGTTCCCGAAGAGATTGTCAGCGCAATCGAGGCCTCACGGGAGCACCCATCGAAGCTTGCGGACATGATAGCCGCCCATCTCCCGCTGAAGATAAGCGACAAACAGAAACTTGTCGAGACGGCTTCCGTTTCGGACAGACTTGGGCAAATTTTAGCGCATATCGCCCGAGAGACCGAAATTTTGAGGCTCGAAGAGGATATCGACCAAAAAGTTCGAGCGAGGATTAGTGAGGCGCAGAAGGAACATTATCTTCGCGAACAGTTGGATGCCATTAGAAGTGAGCTTGGCGAAGGCGGGGGCGGTTCGGATATTGACGAGCTTCGATCGCGTGCCGCCGAAAAGGTAATGCCCAAAGAGGTATTATTAAAAGTTGAAGAAGAGATAGACAAGCTCGAACGCACCTATTCTTTCAGCCCCGAAGCGACGGTTCTTCGCAATTATATAGATTGGATTTTAGGCCTTCCATGGTCGGAAGCAACTTCGGACAAGATGCATATCGACGACGCAGTGAACATTCTTGACGAGGACCATTACGGTCTTAAAAAGGTCAAAGAACGTATTACGGAGCATTTGGCTGTGATGTCGCTTATGAGAGGTGTTCGCGGGCCTATCCTATGTTTGGTGGGGCCTCCCGGTGTTGGGAAAACATCGTTAGGCAAGAGCGTCGCAAGGGCTTTGGATAGAAGATTCGTTCGAATCTCGTTGGGCGGTGTTCGCGACGAAGCGGAGATACGCGGCCATCGAAGGACATATGTCGGCTCTCTTCCGGGTAGCATTATTCAGCAGATGAAAAAAGCCGGAACAGTTAATCCGGTGTTTCTTCTCGATGAAATTGATAAAATGAGTTCGGATTTTCGTGGAGATCCCGCCTCAGCTTTGCTTGAAGCTCTCGATCCGGAGCAGAACTCGCATTTTGTAGATCATTATATTGAGATCGAATACGACCTTTCGAAGGTTCTTTTCCTTACCACTGCGAATACAACCTCCGGAATACCTCCTGCTCTGCTGGACAGAATGGAAGTTCTTCATCTGCCTGGGTATTTATTAACCGAGAAGATCGAGATCGCAAAGAGCTATCTTATCCCGAAACAGCGACTCGAGGCGGGTATATATTCCATCGAACTTAGAATAAGCAACGATGCGTTGGTCTCTGTTATTCAAAATTGGACTCAGGAGGCTGGGGTTCGAGAGTTAGAGCGTTGTATCGGCAAGATAATGCGCAAGATAGCGGCTAAGGTTGTGCGAAAAAACAATCATCCGAAGCGTATCGATATTAGTGAAGAGGATATAGAAAAATACCTCGGTGTAGCGCCTTACCGTGATAACGCCCTGCCGGACAAACTTCTTCCGGGCGAGTCGCTCGGCCTTGCGTGGACCTCTGCCGGCGGGGAGATACTTCGAATCGAAACGGCAATAATCGAGGGCAAAGATGAGCTTATAATGACCGGCCGTCTTGGCGAGGTTATGCAGGAGTCGGCGAAAGCCGCGCTGACTTATGTTAAATCGAAACTACCACCGGAGAAGAGAGAACGGGCGAAAGGTTCGCTTCACATACATGTGCCCGAAGGAGCAATCCCGAAAGACGGTCCTTCTGCGGGGGTAGCTATCGCAATAGCGCTCACTTCGCTTATGATGGAAGTCCCATTAAACACGAAAACCGCAATGACCGGCGAGATTTCTCTTTCCGGCCATGTTTTGCGCATTGGCGGTCTTCCGGAGAAGCTTTTGGCCGCGAAAAGATATGGTCTCGAAAGGGTAATTATCCCTAAGAGCAATTATCCCGAACTCGCCGAGATACCCGAAGAGGCCAAGAAGGGCCTCGACATCAAGTTTGTTGAGCATATGGACGAGGTTTTGGAGCTTTTCGGGCTGAGTCGCACCTAAGACGTAAATTCCCCTAAAATCAACAATCACTTGCGATTTCCACTCGGACTGGATATCTTATATGAATATAGGTATGTCAAAGAGTATTTATTAAATATGGAAATAACGGACGAAAAAAACCTAAAGAGATATACAGTCGGGCTTTGCCCCTGGTCGTCGTCGGATTTTGCAGAGATTCTCCGGGAGGAAGATTTCGATGTTGTCGAACTCGAAGAATTTTTCGATGAAGGGCAATTTCCCGATTTCCTCGACGCTGTGGTTATCGATCTTTCGGGCGAGGAATCTGTGGGGCTTGAGAAAAGAGTTGCGCGCGAGCTTCCAAACACTCCGCGGATATTGATTACAGCGAGAACCGGAGATATTCCCGAAGATACTGCCGCTTTTGCGATAATTCATCGGCCGATAACGGCGATAGAACTTATCGATGTTCTGATTTGGGCTTGCGAATTCAAGCGGCTTGTCGAGAAAAACCCCACGCGCGCAAGGCTCATCGACCATCCGCGAGTGGATGTTTTCCTCGAAGAAACCGCGACCGAGCTTCTTCCGACTGCAAGATGGCTTTCCGCGATTTTCGAGCATTTGCCGCTGGGGCTGATACTTCTAAGCCCCGATGGGACGGTTATGCGTGCGAACAGGCCGATACTCGAAAAAATGGGTATCAGCGGGATAGGTCCTGGAAATAGGTTCGAAGACATCGCGCCATGGAAAGAAATAGGAGGCGGCAAACCGCTATTTCAGCAATGTCTTGCCGAGAATAAGGTCCTTCGCGACGTCTTTGAGACCGAGGGGGGGAACTTTGTAGATGCTATTCATGTGCCGGTTATCTCGGACGGCTTTACCACGGGTGTTTTGCTAATACTCGAGGACGTTTCGGACGAAACCGGGTTCACAAACCGGTTGATGGACATCTCGGATGTTATCGACGAGGGGATAGCGATTATCGACCGGGATTATCATTATGTTTGGGCGAACAAAAAGATACGCGACTGGTTTGGAATTCCGGAAGATTATCGAAGCAATGTCTGCCGTTTTGTGCTTGGTGAAGATAAAGAGCTTTGCGATAATTGCCAGGTTCGGTTGGTTTTCCAAGACGGCCAGATGCATTCGGGATATTTTCGTGCGAAAACGGTCAACGGCGAGAAGAAAACCTTCGAGATGATTGCCAGTCCTATAAAAAATAGACGTGGCGAAATCACGCGTGCGGTTAAGATACTTCGCGATGTTACCGGCAGAGAGAATATTCTCGATAAGCTTGCGATGACAAAGAATCAGCTGGAGAACACCAATGCGGAGCTTTCGCGGCGGCTTAATAACCTTCGAATGCTCACGGAGCTTTCCTTTGCGCTTCAGACAGTCGAGAATCTCGAAAAGAATCTTCAGATATTCCTCACCGCGGCCACAGCAAAACAGGGATGCGGATTTAACCGCGCCTTTTTGTTCCTCGTGAACCGCAATAATAACACACTCGAAGCGCGTCTCGAAATTAGTCCTCCTAACCCCGAAGAAGCCGGACGTATCTGGAACGAGCTGGAATCTCAACCGGCGACATTTGCCGATGTTCTCGAAAGATACGGTAAAAGGGATTTCGACGAACAATCCAAAGACCGGACAATACAGGGGATGGCTTTCAAGCTTAACGACAAAAGCTCTTTGCTTGTGAACATTTTGTTTTCTAAGATTGAGGCGGTGGTTTACGATGCTAATTCCACTCCGGGTGCGCTCGATGTTGCGGAAAGGCTTATGTGCAACTCCTTCGCGATTGTGCCTCTGCTTGCGATGGGCAAACCGGTTGGGGTAGTCGTTGTCGATAATCAGACGAGCGGGCATCCGATCGAGGACAGCAAAGTGCAGTTATTGAAGGCCATCGCCTCGCATGCGAGTTTGACAATCGAGCGAAGCCTTCTTCTCGACGAATTAAGGGAGCGCAACGAACTGCTTCAGGAAGCATACCGCAAGCTTCAGGAGAACCAAGATATTTTGATTCGTTCGGAGCGACTATCGACAATCGGCAAGCTTGCGGCGCAGGTGGCGCATGAGATTCGCAACCCGCTTGTTTCTATCGGCGGGTTTGCGAGAAATATTGCAAAGCGCGCAGAACCGGATAGCCCTATTCGCAATTATTCGAATATTATATGGGACGAAACGAAACGCCTCGAATCGATTCTCGAGGATGTTCTGTCCTATTCGCGACACTCGGAGCCGAAACTTCGCGATTACGATATCAACCAGCTATTGCTTCGCACTATCGAGCTTCTCGAAGAGCAAATAGAGAGCAATAAAATAGAGTTAAAATTGTCGCTTGAAGAGGGGGCCGGCGAGATACCAATGGACCCCGACCAAATTCGTCAGGTTATGATGAACCTTTGTAAAAACGCCATCGCGGCGATGCCCGACGGTGGAACATTGGAGATAGAGACTACTAAAGCGGGTGGTTTTGTTTGGGTGAACATCAAAGACTCGGGCGAGGGGATTCCGGACGAGTTTCGGGACAAGATTTTCGAGCCGTTTTTCACGACAAAATCCTCGGGAACCGGTCTTGGACTGCCGATAAGTTATCAAATAATAGATGCCCACGGCGGAATGCTGTGGTTCAACGGCGATGACGGGAAAGGGACGACCTTCCATGTCAAATTGCCGGCAAAAGGATAATCACCAAAGGAGAGATATGGCTAAGATTCTCGTTGTCGATGACGAAAAGAACATTCGCACGCTCTATGAAGCCGAGCTTAGCGACGAAGGCTATGATGTTGTAACCGCGGCCAGTGCCAAAGAGGCATATGAGCTTCTGGAAAACGGCGTTTTCGATGTTGTAGTTCTTGATATTCGTATGCCCGAAGAGGATGGAATCAAAGCGCTGGAGAAGATAATGGTCAAGCGCCGCGATATTTCGGTTCTCATCAATTCTGCCTATTCGTCATATAAAGATAATTTTCTTACATGGCTTGCGGAGGATTATGTTATCAAATCCGCAGACGTTAAAGAGCTAAAGGCGAAGATTGCGCAGATTCTGAGCAAAAAAGGCAAGGCTTGACGAACGAAAAGTCCAAATGGCGAAACAGAGCGGCTTTTTTCATAACGGCGATATCGGCTGTCAAACTGGCGATATTGCCGCTTATGGATTTACAGCCTCAGGATGCCTATTATTGGCAGTATTCGCGGCATCTCGCGCTCGGATATTTCGATCATCCGCCGATGCACGCCTGGACATGCTGGCTTACAACTTCGATTTTCGGGGATAATGCCTTCGGGATTCGGTTCGGGCCTTGGCTTTTCGGCCTCGGATTGCTGATTCTTGTTTTTTTTCTGGCAGAGAGGCTATTCGATTCCCAAACCGGCTTTTGGACGGTTCTTGCGGCGGGTGTAACCCCACTTTTCGCAATAGGAAGCGGAATCCTCACTCCCGACCCTCCGTTGATGTTTTTCTGGACACTCTCGATTTTTCTCGGATATATCGCCCTCGATGATGATAGGCGTTGGCTATGGATTGCGGCGGGTTTTGCCGCCGGGCTTGCAATGCTATCGAAATACACTGCGGTTTTTCTGTTCGCGGGGTTCCCACTCGCGATGATTTTACATCCGAAGGGACGCAAACATCTTCTCTCTCCATGGCCCTATCTCGCAGTTATTGCCGCGATAGTCGCTTTTTTCCCGCAGATAATTTGGAACGCGCAGAACGATTGGGCGAGTTTCGCCTTTCAATCGACGCGAAGGGTGAACGAGCTTTCGCGTTGGCGAATCGATCTATTCGGCGGGATGGTTATCTCTCAGGTTTTGCTGGTTGGTCCGGTGCTCTTTTTTGGTGTTATTTGGGTTGGTTTTAAGGACTTTTGGCGAGGAATGGCCGACAGGGATTTTCGAGGGCTTTTTCTTTCTGCTTTTACATTGCCGACGGTGCTTTTTTTCTCTGTTGTAGCACTTCGTTATTGGGTGAAAATGAACTGGTTAGCTCCGGCATACATCACAGGCGCGATTGCCTTTGTCGGCGCGGTTTTGCAAAACAATCGAGGCAAAAAGATTCTGAAATGGGGTCTGGGAATCGCCGGAACAGAGACATTTTTGTTGTATCTCCTCGTGCTGACCCCTTTCGTTCCGCTTACAGGTGAGTCGGGCTATTGGCTTGGGTGGCGCGAAATTTCCGCTGTTGTGCAGGAACATCGTGAAGAGATGTCCGAACGAACTTTTATTGCCGGGTGGGGCTACAAGGTGCCTTCCGAGCTGGCCTTTTATCTTCCGGACAGGCCGCAGACCCATAGTAACGAGATTTTCGGCCATCACGGCTTGAATTATTCATATTGGACCGATACGAACGAGCTAATCGGTCGCGATTGTATTTTCGTGGCAGACAAACGCGAGCCTTTCCGTGGCGAAAAGGAGCTTGAAAACCTATTCGAAAAGATAGAAGGGCCTTTCGAGCTGAATCCTATGCGTGCCGGGAAAAGCGTAACAACCTTCAGAATTTGGAGATGTTATGGCTATCTCGGTCCGTGAGTATCTTCGCCGCGGATGGAAATTCGGGCTGGTGGGCATTGGCGGATTTATTGTCAATCAGGGCGGGCTGATGCTTTTGATGAAGCTCTCCAGCGCACCGCTATGGTTGTGCGGCCTTGTGGCAATTGAGGTCTCGATAATTGCAAATTGGTTTTTGAATGACAGCTGGACCTGGCGTGACCGTCGGAATACGCTTTGGATTATACGGCTCCTCAAATACAATCTCAGCGCGGGTTTCACGGCATTCGGCATTAATTATCCTATTTTGATACTTCTTAGCACTCGCATGGGAGTTAATTACGCTATCGCGAACATTATTGGGATTGGCTTTGCTTCTGCTGTCAACTTTTTGATTAACCATCATTGGACTTACGGAACCGACGAAGCTAAGTGATGCCGAGTTTTAGAAAAATCAAACGCCGAATCGAGATGATTATCTTTCCGATAGTCATCGTTGTGGTGTTGCTTTTGGCGGTTTTCGCCTCGGTTTATTTGATTACCCCGATTCAAAAAACCGTTTTAACATTGGCCTCCAGCCTTTTCAAGCTCCCCCTTTCCTTCGATTATGACTATCTTCGTGTGGGTCTGAACTATATTCTCGTTGACAATCTTCGCCTTCGCATGGTCATCGACGGCGACACCTACGAAATCGAGGCGGACACACTTCGCGCGGAGTTTAGCCTTCGGAATCGCGAGGTTTCCTATGCGATGGTGCATAGGCCGAGAGTTTCGATAATGATTGCCGATACTGGTCCCGGCTCTGGCGAGAAGGGAATCCCCGATTTCGATATTCCCGATTTTCAGATAAACCGGCTTCGATTGCGCCGAGGAAGCCTTCGTGTCGATGATTTCGAAATGGAGGATATAACTTACCGCGGCTCGATGGTCTCTGTCGGAAAGGGGATTATTCTGAGGCCTGATTCGCTGGGTGCCGAGCTTGTCGGTAGGGGGCGGGTTATCAAGGTGAAGGGCGAGGTTAAACTCGAAGAGAGCATTAAAGTCGATGTCGAATTGCATCTCGTGAGAAGCAACCTTTCGGGCAAGGGTGCAATAACGAATATCGAGCCGATTGGGTGGAATTTCTCGGTCGAGAGCGATTATGCCGACCTTATCGAAGTCGATTCGATTCTCGGGCTTGGTTTTCTCGACGGCGCAGGTGCGGTGAAAATCGACCTCGAAGGATTTGGCGAGACAGTTTCCGGTTATGTCTATATAGATGGCGAGATTTTCACGATTCCGGCGACGAAGGCCAGCGGCAATCTTGATTTTAGAAATAATCGATTAGTAATCAAGCAGTTGCGCGGATCGGCGTGGGGTGCTGGTGTCGATGCTAATCTCGAGATGTTTTTCCCGGAAGATGAAAACTCGGATGAGCCGATTCGAATGATTCTCGAAGGATATACGCGTAATCTTGATCTTGATGTCTTTATGGAAGAACAGGGTCTTCTACCGACAAATCTTACCGGAAAAGCCCGCGTCGAGGGGCTTCTCACCGACTCGACCATCTCGATGAAGATTTTCGGCGATCTCGACCGAAGCGGGATTTTCGACATCTATTTTGACAATGCCTCCGGAAGCCTTTTCGTAAATGAGGACTCGGTGGTTTTCTATCCCGGATTCGAGGTCTTTAGGGCGGGAAATTATCTTACAATGCAGGGGATTATGGTATTCGACGGCGAAATATATGTGGAATTCGGACTTTTCGCGCCGAACCTCGCCGACCTAACCTCGATTGCCGGGTTGGAGAACACAATAAATGGCCGCGTGAGAATTGAAAACGCGGAGATTTTGGGCAATATCGAGCATCCGATATTGAGTTTTGAACTTGTTAGCGACCAACTGATAACCGGCCCCGTTTCCCATGATAGATTTCTTGCGCAAGCGACAATCTATAACCTAATCGAATCGCCAAAGGGGAATATTTACATAGAGAGCGAGGGAGAACTCGGCGGTATAGCTTATGATTCGCTGATAACACAAATTGACATCTACGGTAACCGCTATTATATCAAGCCCTTTATGCTTTGGGGGGATTCGATAATTGCAAAGGCTGTGGCGGAAATACTTGTGGGAGATGATTCTCTGACTATTACCGCACAAGGGTTAGAGGTCGAATTCTACAATCATCCGGTCGCGCTGGAATCGACATTTGCGGTAACGATTAAGGGTGACACAATCACCGCTACGCCTTTGTATGTGGATGTTTTCGGCGGCGATGTCATCGTCGATAATTTTGTGGGCGATAAGGATTACATTACGATAGGCGCGAAGGTTCAGAATATTTCTGCACAGAAAGCCTCGGATCTACTGCCTTTCGAGAGCATTTTCGGGCAACTTCACGGCGAGGTTTTTCTTCGCTTGCCCTATTCGATAGAGGGGGCGGTCGGGCAATATGAGATGCATCTCGACGAGCTGAGAATCAACGGTCTCGATTTCACGCGTGCGGAGATCCGCGGGCAGATAAACGACGGCATTGTGCAGGTCGAGCCTCTTGTTATCGGAAGGGAAACGGAGCAATATTTTCTTCAAGGGTGGATCGATCCGACAGAGGACAATTTCCCCTTCGACTTCGAGACGACGATTCGCGGCACACGCGCCGAGTTATTAGCGACCTTTGTTGGCGATATCGATTCTTTGGTGGGGCCTTTTAGTAGTAATTTTAGTTTCAGCGGCTCGAAGGACACGCTTTTTGCCTCGGGACGGCTTTCGTGGGACAAGGGTGTTCTAGGCCTGAAGATGCTTGCCGACCCGATAGAGAGCCTTCATCTTGCGCTAGAACTGACCGGAGACAAGCTTGTTATCGATTCGCTTTCGGCGGTTATCGGAGCGTTACCGGTGGAGGATAAAACCATCTGGGCGCGAATTACGAGTATTTTCCGAAAGGAACGGAAGAAATATGGCAGTTTCGCAGTTGCTGGGGATATCGACATCTCGGAACCAACCTCTCCGGTGCTCGATCTCAGCATTAAAGCGAGAGATTTGCCCCTGAACTTCCCAAACGAGGGAATATTCCTTCGCAACGACGCCGATTTAACAATGAGAGGCTCTGATCCGCTTCGTGTCGATGGGCGTATTCGCGTAAACAAAGCAAATTTGGTCAAGCTTGACACTGGCGGCGGCGGAGACGGCATGGATTTGAGCAGTCTTCCGTTGCAGTTGAATGTCCTATTGGAAATTCCGGGCAACGCGTGGATAATCATGGACATACTCGATTCGGAAATCGGCGGGACAGTCAATATTATGACCGAACAGAACGCCCTCGCCCTTTATGGCGAGCTTGAGGTTCTTCGGGGGAAGGCCTTTTTCCTCGGAAGGACTTTCCAAATTAGGCGCGGGAGGATTTTCTTCGAGACTTTCGAGGGGATTAACCCACGGTTGGATATCGAGGCTGTTTCGCGAGCCGGAGAGGTGGAGATTGTGCTCGAAATATTCGGCGCGATGGAAGAGCCGCAAATTAACCTTTACGCCCAAGATCGCTCCGGCAACCGCATGCAGGGCTATTCTCAGGCTGATGTTTTCTCTTTGCTCGCCTTGAATGTCGAAGGCGAGGGGATTCAGACCGACGTGCTCGAGGACAGGGTTCCGCAGGTAATTCAGAGTTATCTTTCGCGCGAGGTGGAGGATGTGGCGCGAAGGACTCTCGGGGTCGAGACCTTCGAGTTCGAGCCATCAGACGAGGATGTTTTCGATTTCACGCAGGCAAAGGTAACAATCGGAAAATATCTGACCGATAGGCTTTATTTGACATACACGCGCTCGCTTAGTTTCGACGATGCCGCGTCGGATATCATAAATCTCGAATATCGTCTTAGCGACCATATAACAATTCAGGCCGGAAGGGAAGCGGATTTGGAGAACCGCGACGAATATCGGCTGGAGATACAATTCAAATGGGAATATTGAGAAAGAGCATACTCCTATTGTTAATCCTTCTGCCGCTTTTTGCCGAGCAGGTTGTGGATCGTGTGGCGATACATGGGAACGCGCATTTATCGACATGGAAAATCGAGCAGTTAATGCGGACGAAGCGAGCCTCATTTCTCAAACGTGCGGTTGGCAAGGACGAGAAATTCAGCCCCAAGCGTCTCGAAGACGACCTCGGAATCCTTCGCGATTATTATATCAACCAAGGGTATATAGACGCAGTGGTCAAGGCGACCGCGACTCCGCGCCCGAAAGAACCGCAGAAGCTTCTAATCAATGTATTCATAACCGAAGGTCAGCGGTATATTGTCGATGAAATAAGGATTCTGGGGGATTTGCCGCAAGGGATGCCCTCTCAGGAGCTTGTTCGTGAGATGAAGCTGGCGGTTGGAGAGCCGATAACCCCGCGTCTCGTGCGCACCGACTCACGTCATCTACAGAGTTATCTTCGCAACAGGGGGTATCCTTATGCAGAGGTTATAGGGAAACACGAGGTTGCGCAAGATTCTCTCATTATTATTGAGATGGCCGTTACAACCGGCAAAGCGGGTTATTTCGGAGGAATAATCTATGTCGGACTGGACAACACGCGCCAATCGGCGGTCAGCAGAGAGATAGCGTTTAAAAACGGCGATATTTTCAGCGCGGCGAAGGTTACAGAAACCCGTGAAGCGCTATATCGCACCGGGCTTTTCTCGATTGTCAGCGTGGAGGCGATGAACCTTGCGCTTCAACCGGAGACTCTCGATTATAAAATAACCGTTGCTGAAAAGCCTCCAAGATGGGTTATCACCCGTTTCGGCGCAGGCTCGGACGAGAAATATCCTATTTTCATTCGAGGCGGCCTTGGCTGGGGACACCGGAATCTTTTTGGGACCGGCAGAAGTTTCACAATCGAAGCTTCGTCGAAATGGGAAATCGTAGTGGAATCCTCGGGGAAATTCTGGCCGAATACAGCGGTTTACAACATGACGAACCGTTTTGATGTTACCTATCGTGAACCGTGGATTTTCGGCTCGCGCACGCCATTGTCGCTTAATCTATATTTCGAGCCGCTCAATAGGGAGGAAATCGAGCAATATAAACTTCGCACAATCGGTTTTGAGATAGATGTCGAACATCGTGCGAACTATGACTGGCGGCACAATCTGACTTTCAATTACGAGCGGGCGGATATTTACGACATCGAGAACCCGGAGCTTCGTGAAGAAATTCTCCACCGCCGGGAAAAGCCCATAAGCAGGCGAATCGGATATTCCGCAGTGCGGGATAAAAGGGACAATGTCCTCGTGCCCACAGCAGGGAGTTATTTCGTCGGCCAGCTCGAAATGGGGGGATATTTCCTCGGCGGCGATGAAAATTACACAAAAGTCAGCCTTCTAAACAGCCGCTACTGGTCGATTTTCAATAGGTATATTTTTGCCGTGCGAGGAAGGACTTCGATAATCGGCAACTGGAAGGCCGGGGAGGAAGATGTTCTCGAGCATCGCAAATTTTATTTGGGCGGCGCGAACACAATTCGCGGCTGGGGCGAGAGATCGATTGGCCCGAAATTCTCCGATGGGCAACCTCGTGGCGGGAAAATGCTTGCTTTGGCTAACGCCGAGGTGCGTGCTCCGTTAATTTGGAATTTCTGGGGGCATGTATTTTTTGACATGGGGAATCTTTGGGAGTATGCCGAGGCTTTTAACCCTGGCCAGCTTAAGGGAAGCGCGGGATGGGGACTTGCTTTTATTACGCCAATCGGGCCGCTCAGGTTCGATTACGGTTATCAAATTATGAATAAAGATGTTCCGGTCGCAGACGAGAAAATCAGTAATAGTAGCTGGCATCTTTCAATAATGTATGCTTTCTAAATCCCAATTATAATCTCGAAAAACAGGACCTGTTCCTCCGGTGCATTGGCGGAGCGGGTGAATCTGTTCTGCAAACTAAATCACAGGAATATCTGGGATGTTTCGTTTTCGGATTCGTTCAAAATTGGAATAGAAAATCTGAAAAGGCTTCCTTTGCCGATTTCGCTATGCACCGTGATTTCACCGCCCTGAGCCTTTATTGCCATACGGCAGAAGGTTAGACCGAGGCCGATAGACCTATATTGCCCTGCGTGTCTTATCTCAACCTGTGCGTATTTCTCGAAAATAATTTCTTTGAACTCTTCCGAGATGCCCGGGCCTTTATCCAGCACTTCGATAACAGCGAAGTTCCCCTCCCTTTTCGCTTCGATTTTGACCGTTTCTCCGGATGGGCTGAATTTGATGGCGTTACTCAGAAGATTGCACATCACGCGATAGGTGAGGTTTTTGTCGGCGTTAACAATGAGAGCGGTGTCTTGGAATTTGATATCGACCTTTTCGAAAGCGGCGATTGGACGCATCGTGTTTATGGCCTTTGTGATAATCTCCGCGAGGCTTCTTCTGGCGAGGGTAACGGGCATAATTTCCTGTTCCAAGCGCGTTATGTCCAAAAGGGCTTCCACCATAAGGCCAAGCTCTGAGGACGACATGTTGAGCATCTCCATCAGCTCGCTACGAACTTCGTCGGAAAGACCGCCTTCTGAGAGAAGTTCGATACTGGAAGTAATGCCCATAAGCGGCGTGCGCATATCATGGATTACCATGCTCGTGAGATCGTCGCGAAGTTTTTCGAGCCTTTTGAGTTTGTCATAGCTTGCGGCAAGCTCGCGTGTTCTCTCCTCGACAATAATTTCGAGCTTGTCTTTGTGGTCGCGAAGTTCGTTTTCGGATTTTTTAAGCGAGTTGCGAGTTTTTTGAAGACCTTCGATCATAACATTGAAAGACCGTGCAAGTTCGCCAAGTTCATCTTTTGTCCTAATATCTACGCGGTTGTCGAGGTTTCCTGTTTTGTGAATCGTTGTGATGCCCAAAGAAAGTTTGCTTAGCGGTCTTAGAACGAGTTGATTTAATCCTATCAGCAATAGGACACTTACGAGGCCTATCACAATGAAAAGTTGAAGCATTGTGGGTATAACCGCAGTCCGAATTTCCATATTCAACTGTTTTTCTGGTATTATGATGCCGATTTTCAGGCCGATTTTATCGCTCGAATGGAAAAACAGGAAATTATTGCCGCCGTTGAAATCGTAGCTAATAAATCCTTTGGTTGAGTTCAAAAAGACATTGCGCTTATCGCCGATAAGAACACCGAGGTCCTGAAAAAGCAGGCTTGTGTCTCTGCTGGCGATTATTATTCCAACCGTGTCTGTTAAAATTATCTGCCCACCCCTTCCCACTTGACATTCGGAGATATAGTCTGTGAGATTGACGAGCGTAACGTCGATACCAATAACGCCATAAATCTCGCCGGCGCTGTCAGCCAGCGAGCTAACCATTCCAAGGTTGACATCCGGGGTCGTAACCGATTCGTAGGGCGGAGTGCGCAGGATGTGTCCCGGATTTTCCTTTGCGATGATATACCACGGGCGAAGGCGAGGGTCGTATTGTGTCGGTCTTGTGCGAGGATGCGAACGGACAAAGGAGCCGTTTTCCCTGCCCATATAAACGGAATTTACATAGGGGTGAGTTATTCTGAAGCTGTTAAAAAGGCTGATAATGTCTTTTTCAGCTTTGGAATAACGGTATTCGAAGGTGTTTTCGTCGGCGTCGAGAAAGGACGTAAAGTTGTCGTGGTTTTGGTTTCTGACTTCGGGGAGTAGGGAAAGAGATTTTAGATCGCTTTCCACCTCTTCGAAAAACCTGCCGAGTGCGAACTCGAGATGTCCAAGCTCTCGCTCGACGCTTTTGCCGATGCTGTCGAGGCTTTGCGCCTTCAATCTTGCGAATAGCATTATTCCCACTACAAGCGGAATTATGACAATCGCCGCGATGCTTACAAGGAGGAATTTTTGGCTTAGCTTCATCCTCGACCTCATCGACAGGGTTAAAAATTTCTCTCTTTCTTTTAAAAAGATAACATAAAACATTTCGGTTGCAATAAAAAAAGGAGGGTGCGAAACCCTCCTCGATTGCCGATTACCTCTGCAGGTTATTTGATATAGGATATTTTGCCCGAAAGTTCCCTCGATGCTGTTTTGATGCGGTAAAGATACACACCAGCGGGAACGAGATCGCCCTTTTCGTCGCGGGCGTCCCATCGGACGAACTGTGTGCCCGCGGAGACATCCATTGCCGGAAATTCCCTAACCAGAGATCCTCTGATGTCGTAGATTGCGATGTTTGCGCGGGAATCTTCGGTAATGATAAAGCCGATATTCACCATAGAATTGAAGGGGTTCGGGAAGGGGGGCAGAAGTTCCATCGCCGATGGAAGCGCGATTTTGGTCTCGGGGATATCCCAAAGATACTGCAAGCCCGCCCATTGGACAACTCGCTGAATGAAGGTCGCGCGGAGGCTGTCGCTGAACCCCTCGATGCCGAATTCCATCATCACGGTTTTATAACCGGAAATGTCTTCCCTTCGGACTGCGCATGTGGAGTCTTCTAGGTCGCCTGAGTTGTAGAACATAAAGGGAATCCCATCGCCGACAGCCCTGCAACTTCCCATTGAACGCTGGTTTGCGGCGCTTCCGCCTCCAAAAGCGATGTTGACATTTACGAGACCGTTGCCGAGGGTATCGCCCTCTACCCCGGCAATGTTCATCGCGTAGCTGATGGGAAGGCTGTCGATATTATGAACGGCGCTGAAAAGCCCGGAAAGCCACGCCTGAGTTGCATTTTCGGGAAGATCTTGGCCGGAGAGCACGCAGAGTCTGCCATCGCCGAAGGGTGAAGTCAGCCAAGCCTCGATGTCGCTCTCGATTGCTGTGGTCATAACACCGGTGTCTTTTCGAGAGCCGGTTAGATAGAATAATATTCGGTGTTTTTCGAGTCGGTCGAGGGAGAATCCGTCGATGGGGATAATCAGCGTGTCGAAAGGAATGCCGCCGAAACGAAGCGATTCGGTTATTTTGCCGAGGTTAGCGTGGCTGGTGTCCTGAGTAACGACGAGAACCTCCGTGTGGCCGACGAAAATTTTGAAATCGGAGGAGTGGACATATCCCGATTCATCGCGAAGGGTAGCTGTGAATGTGACAGGTCTGCCATAGCGGTAAGCAGGATTCATTTGGAAAACAACAGGGTCGGCGGCGTTGTCCGCGGAAGTTCCCAGTGCGATTCTGCCAATCCAGCCGACGCTGTCGGTAATTATCACGAGGGTGTCATCGCAGGAGAGTATGACCTGCGCGCCTTCGCAATCGGCCCAGATTGTATCTTCGGTGTTCGAGTATGTGAAAACGATTGAGACATCTTCGCCCGGTTCGGGCCTGCCGTCGCCACCGGCATCGGAATATGTATAGGAGTCCAAAGATATTTGTGGGAAAAGGCCAGCGCCGAGAGCGCGGTAAACATCGAGACGCCCCGATCCGAGGCCCCTGTTAATTGTATAAATAATGTTACAGGCTTTGCCATAGATATTTTCGGCGTAATTTTCGAGGCGTGCGCGAATCCAATGGTTGGAACTATCGGGGTAAAAGCTCCAGAGCAGTCCAGCGGCGCCTGCTACCATCGGGGCGGACATACTCGTGCCGCTTTTTGTGCCATACCATTCGGCGAAGTGGGGTGTTCCGGGCGAGGGGTCTCCCGGCGCCGGTCCGTAGTTTCGCGGAACCGGTGCGGCGATATTTGATCCCGGCGCGGAGATATCGACTGTGCTGTCGTGATTCGAACTCGATGTTTTGCAGTCGTCGATATTCGTATTTGCGACCGAAATTGTCGCCGGAAATGTCGATGGGTAATGATAATAGGCCGTGTCTGCCGGGTCGGTTGGATCGACCCATGTCGTGTCGGTGCCGGAATTGCCGGCGGAAGTCGTTATGATGCAACCATAGACATTTACCGCAGAGTCAATTATCTCACCTAAGAAATAGCGAACAGTGGTTGTGTCGAAATTGAGATAACGCTTGTTATAACTGCCGTAGGAAAGGTTGAAGACCTTGCATCCTTTGTTTACGCCATAAGGAATTGCCTGAATTACAGCCTCGTTTTTAATATATCCGCTCCAATAGCGGTCCCAATATCCAGCACGAAGGCACATAATCTGCCCGTTCCAGTTGACTCCCGCGACGCCTTCGGAATTGTTCGACTGCGCGAGCATGGTGCCGTTGACATGGGTTCCGTGGCCGTTGTAGATGAAATCCATCGGGTCGTTGTCGGGCATATAACAGTCGTCGGCGATGTCCGGATCGGTTGGGTGGCGGTAGCAGTTCGCCCATTCACCGTCCACCCAGTCCCAGCCGATGAGGTCATCGACATAGCCGTTGCCGTCGTTGTCTATTCCGTCGAGGTCACCGGGGTCGAAACCAACACCTGGGATGAAGGTATAACCATTGCCGTTAGCGTCCTCGTCGAGGTTTTGCCAGATCATATATGTCAAATCCGGATGGAGATAATCCACGCCGGAATCTATGCCTGACATGATGATGGCGTTATCGCCCCGAGTGTAGTCCCAAACTTTATCGGCTTGGATTCGCGGCAAGTGCCATTGATTGCGGTAATAGGGGTCGTTCGGGGTGATTTCTGCGCTAAAAAGCCAGTTAGGTTCTGCACGAAGGACGCCCTCGATATTGAGAAGAGCATCGCAGGCCGCCATCGCGTCGATTGAGGGATCGAAGACGACCTTGAACCAACGGTGCGTGAAAGCCCATCTTTCGCTGTATTCCGGGTTTGTTGCGATTGGTATAAGGCGTCGGCAGACGATTGTGCCGATTTCTGAGAGATAGGTGTCGAGATTTTCCCATCCGGTGAAGATTTCGTCGTTTTCATTAATAATCGGATCGCCGAATCCGTTATCCGCAATTTCGATTATCAGCTCGCCGTCGGAATACTCCATACTTAGGGCGAATAGCGCAAGCGCCGCGAGGAGAAGGGTTAGTATTACGGCGCTTTTCATTATTCACCCCTGCTTTTTTTGTTGAATATTAATCCCACAACCAACAGAATGATGGACAGGCCGAGGGTTGCAAAGCTAACGACGAATGATTTGCTTAGCTTTGGCGAGTCATAGAAGAAATGGACATCGTGGGAGCCGGCTTTGAGCGGCACCGCGATGAAAGAATAGTTCGCGCGAATGACCTTAAGCTCCTCGCCGCCGGATTCGGCGTGCCATGCGGGATACCAGTTCTGCGAGAGGAACAGAAGTCCATCGCTGGGCATGTCTATCTGGACGCGGAAATCATCGAACTTGTTATCGGTGATTTTGCCGACTGAGTAGCCCTGCGGAATAAGGCTGTCGGTGAAATGGTGAAGGGTCAGCCCGGGGTCTTCTTCGACAAGTAGGACATTACGATAATTGAAATCTGGGTTACTAATGAAAGACTCTGTGCGAAGCATATTCAGCGCGTTTTCGTGATCGACGACCTGCCACATCTCGAAGGATCTCGCGCGCGGAAAGGCGTTTAGGTTTTGGTATAGGAAAAGATTTCCGGTGTTTGCGACGATTTTAAGGCCGGGTTGGCTGATTCTTTGGGGGATCATCAAATATTCGGCGTTCAGAATGTCCCAGAAATGGGGAAATTGCTGAATGTTCATTGGACGCTGAGTTCGTCCGGTGAATTGGTCATACCAAACGAGCTGGTTGCCGTGAAGCTCCGAGAAGGAGACCGCATCGAGGCCGAAACCGGCCAAGTGGGTGTATGTCATCGTGTTAGGCAGAAGGAATGTGCGGAAAGGCCCATTGGCAGACTGTTCTCTCAGAAGATAATCCACGAGTGAGTTTCGCGGGAAAAGCTGGTCTTTCTCAACAGTAACGATGAATGGTTTATCGATGCGCCACAGATCGATGAGAATAAGAATCGCCAGAATTGCTGTTACCAACATGGGAGATATTTTTGCTGACCGGAGCTTCATTCGAAGGATTCCGATTCCGGCCCACATCATGACTATTGCCAGCCATGCGCTTTTAATGAACAAAGGGAAATTCCGCTCGATAGCGGCGGTTTTGCCGGGAATATTGACATTCTGGAAATTCGGCGCGGTTTCGAGCCACCATTTCGAGAGGGGTTTCCCGAAAGCCGAGAGAATCAGAAGCCCCGCGGTAAGTCCAATCGCCACCCATATAATCCAATCGCCGATGTCGCGTTTGTGCTTTTTGGTCTGCTTGGTTTTTGATGTGTCTCGCGGTTCAGCCTTGAGGATGGCGTCCACGGCGAAGGCCATAGCAATACATAGCGAGAAGACCGCGAGGTAGAAAATCATCTCCGGCGCGCGGAAATTTTTCACACCGGGAATCAGATAATAATATAGATAGAAGAAAGGCAACTGTGTTCCTATGGCGTAGGTCGTCGCGAAAACCGCGGCGCCCCCGAAGAAATACAAGATGGGCTTTTTCAGCGCGATTATCCCCGCTATCGCTAATGCGAAAATTAGGATGCCGATATACATCGAGTTGATGCGGAAAACGTTGCGTCCCCAGTAGGTTTGCCGTCCCTGCAGGTCCAGCCCGACGAAATCGGGATAGACAGTCGAGACGAGGTCTTCCATGTTCATGCGCCAGGAATTGCCATATTCGATGCCCTTTTCCTCCGTGTGCACTGTGCGGTGGGAGTATTTGGCGACATAATCGTAGGGCGGATAAAGCTGGACGAAGCAGATTCCCACGCCGAGAAGGATTGCGAGAACGAATAGGCCAACAGTCGATGCTCCTTTCGCGACAGTTATCTCCTTTTTGACGAAACCACGCGTCAATCTGAACACAAAAAGCCCGCCCAGCAACCACGACGCGAAAAATGACATCTGCGGATGGGCAGTGAGTATCATCAGGGCGTAGCCGAGGCCGAAAAGGATGAAATCGGAGAATCGCCGCTTCGCCAAGGCTCTTTCGAGAAGCCAAACCGCGAGGGGCAGGATGGACGTAACCCAGATTTTGCCGTCGTGACCGGCGTAGATAAGGGAGATAAGAATCGGCGACAACATATACGCCAACCCGCCGAGGAATGCGGATTCCCTGCGAAGGCTGTAATGCCGCAGAAGAATGAACATGAACCATCCCGCAAAGAAGATGAACAACACCTCGGAAAGGCCGAAAGAGCGATGCGCGGGCATTGTCAGCCGAAAAAGTAGAGAGGGGGGGAAGAAAATCGGCCCGTGCATTGCCTCGACAAAGGGCATTCCACCGTGAAGGTGCGGTTGCCATTTCGGAAAAGCGCCGAAATCCTGCACATAATCGCGGTAGAACTTCGCCGCGAAATGGCCGAGATCAGAAAAATCAGTGCCGAAAAGGACCTTGTTCGAGAAAATGAAAGACCCGAAAAGCAATAGTGTAAGCGCAAGAAAGATTGCAATATAGACGATGTTTTTGTTCATCTCGACTCCCTGAATATTTTAGCATAAAATATGAGTGCGATTAAAGTGTGAATCAATTCGACAAATATCGACCAAATTCTGAAACCAATCGATACAGTAGCGCGGACGGCCTCTGTCATCTCCGCGGGAAGCAGAAGCATAAGCGAGCCTTCGCGAACACCCAGTCCAGCCGGGACGAAAAAGCTGAGATAGCCCAGCAGATAAGACATACTGAAACTCCCCATGGTTTGCGGAAGAACTTTGATTGTAAGTTCCGGTGCGAAAGCCTTGGCCATGAGGAACATCGATGCGCCCATCAGCGCGAGTGCAAGCCCTTGAATGGCGATTGAATAGACCACGGTTTTGAGAGGCATTTTTGGGACATCAACCGATGTGTGTTTGAGACGAAGCGCCCATATAGTGGCTTTATGAAGGAATTTCGGTTGAAGGACGAAGATAAGTCCTATTCCCACAAACGCCAACATCCATATCGGGATTTCAAATTGACCGCCGCGGGTAAGGGCCACTCCGATTATCGCGGCGCCGACAAGGTTGAAAAGCTGTGTCAAAATCGACGCTACTACGAAGCGTTCCTTCGAGACCTTGTATTCGTGCGCCATCCACGCCATTATCCCGATAAACCAGACCTTGCCGGGGATGTATCTCGATGCGTTGGCGATCATTATCGCCACAAATGAAAATCTAAGGTCGATTTTGTGCCCGTAGAGGTCAAAAACTATATTCCGCCAAACGAGGATGGGAAGGGGGAAACACAAGAAAAGAAGAATGAAGGAGAGTGCAAGATAGAGCGGGTTCCCCGTGAGCAGGGTCTCGCCGACCTGTTCCCAGCTTCCGGAGAGGCGTTTGAAGATGAAATAGAAAATCAGCCCGGCGATTAGAAGACCTAACCCGAGGCGCAGATACTTTTTCCAGCTCGCTTTGGGCGGTTTTTCCGGAATCGGGATGTTGTTTTCGGTGTCGGTATTTATGTCGTGCTCCGTTGAATACTATGGTTGAGTGATTTTATTATCATTTCGTAAAATATTCTCGAATTCTGTCCGATGCGGTTTCGATTACATCTGTCGGCTGGGCGAAGGCGAAACGAGCGTATTTTCGAGCTCTTGCATTGTCCGAGAAGAAAGCGCGTCCGCCGACAGCGCTGACTCCGACATCGCGAGCCATGATTCTGCAGAATTCGAGGTCATCGATTTCCGGGAAGAGGCCGCTGACGTCCGTGAGGATATAGTATGCTCCCCTTGGCGGCGTTACTTCGAATCCTGAATCGATTAGAGCGCTTGTTAGGATTTCAGCCTTTACTCGGTAATCGGTCATCAATTTGCAGAAGTATGCATCGAAATCCTCAGAAAGCCAATATTCCGCGATGGCGTCCTGAAAGGGTGCCGGGGCGCATATCGAAGCGAAATCGTGCGCTTTGCGTATTTGCGAAGACATTTCCGCCGGTGCGATGAAGAACCCGACGCGCCATCCGGTGGTGGTCATTGTTTTCGAGAAAGAGCTTACAATGGCGGTTCTTTCGGCCATGCCGGGGAGTGAGGCTATCGATTTAGGTTCTTCGCCGTCGAAAACCATCGTCCGATATGTTTCGTCGGAAATAACGAAGAGGTCGTTTCGCACAGCGATTTCTGCGATTGCGCGAAGGCACTCTTCGGAAAACACTGCGCCGGTGGGATTGTGGGGAGTATTGATTATCAGGAGTTTCGCCCCGATAGCGGATTTTTCGAGGGCGTTAAAATCCGGCTCCCAGGCTGGCGGAATAAGTGGAACCGTCACAGGCTGGGCTCCCGCGAGAAGGCTTATGCTTCGGTAGTTTTCGTAAAAAGGCTCGAGAATAACTGATTTATCGCCGATGTCGAGGAGGGCGAGAGCGCAGTCGAGCAGGGCTTCGGTAGCGCCGCAGGTTATCGTGATTTCGGATTCCGGATCGATTTTGCGTCCGAGATGTTTGCTCCACTTCTCGGCGATAGCGTAACGGAGGCGTTTTCCGCCTCGATTCACCGTGTATTGATTGTGGCCTTTTTGAAGATATTTCTCCGCGATTCGAACAAGTCCCTCGGGAGCGTCGAAACCCGGGGTGCCGCCTGCAAGCATAATACAGTCGTGTTCCAGCGCGATTGCGGTCATCACGTCGATGCTCGATTGCTTAAAACTTGTTACTCTTTGCGCATAATTCGCCATTGGACTCCTTGCGTCAATCCAATAATTTAATAATCGAAAGGAAATATAACAAGCATTGATTGAGATTCTTGGCGAAAGGGGGCATGGAAAGGGGATAAGTGTTGTCGGCTAATATTCGGCAGAGGAGCTGGGGGACAAGATTTTGCAATCGATGGGAAAATGAAGGACAATTATCCTGTTGCGACCAGAAAAACCCCTGTCATTGCAAGCGCAATTGCGAAGATGCGCATAGGATTCATTTTCTCTTTGAGAAATAGCGCGGCGAAAAGGAAGACCCATATGTGGCTCGTTTGGTTGAGAACTGCGGCTGTGGATGCCTGAGTAAATTTCATACCGGCCAGCCAGAGCGCCATCGCAAGATAGGTGCCTATCATGGTTCCGGAGATTGTCCATCCCCAGCTGTTGGTTTTTGTGAGCGAATCCCATATGGCGACGCGATTTTTTCGTAAAAGCATGATCACGATTATCGTCGCAACGCCTCCAACAAGCCGTATTTCAGTTGCCCATAACAAAGGGGATTTGTCCAAAATAGGCTTTATAAGAACGATACCAACGCCGTTCGCGAGATTCGCTAGTAGCGAGTAGATTACGCCGAGCGCGAGGTCTTTTCTCCCGATAGTCCCGATCCTTATCTCACCGGAGGTTGCAATGATCGCAGAGATAATCATTGTAGTGCCGACGACCTGCAGAAGCGTAAACTTTTCGCCGAGCATAATCATAGAAAGACCGATGATTATCGGGCTATAGGAACATCCGGCGATGGAGCTGAGGCTTGCACCGAGCTTGTTCAAGCCCTTGAAAAACAGTGTGTCGCCAAGGCCTATACCGAGAATTCCGCTGAGGATGAGCATGGCGTAATCACTGAAAGGCGCCGGGTAGTTCAATTTCTCGCCGAAAAGATAGATGGTCGGGACCATAAGGATGAGTGTCAGGCCGCTTTTAAATAGATTTAGGCCGAGTGGATGGACTTTCTCCCCGCTCTTTTTGAAAAGAATGACCGCAAACGCCCATACAAGAGCGGTTACAAGGGCAAAAATCTCTCCGGCATATGGAATATTATCTATCATCAGAATACAGAGGTAAAAGATTCTGATGATAATAGGATAATTTGTGGAAATAGCAATGGTTAAATCGGTCGTTGGTTATTAGGGGAAGAGGATTTTAGCGAGTTGTTTAGCCCATTGGTTAATTTACCGGTTACATCGAGGGGCGTCGCAGTCGGTTGAAAACCGACTCAGCCAGTCCGGCCTAACTTAATAAATCGAGAAGGTTGATTTATGCGCGAATAGCCTTGAAATATGGGGAAGATATATTGCAGAAGCCGGACTGGCTGGTTCCGCGAAGGATCGGGATGAAAGGAGTTATGTCGTGCGAAGAATCTATGTCCCGATCCTTCGCGGAACGCGACGCCCCGGTGCGCGGAGGGATTTATTAAACTAAAAATAAATCCTGAAGCTCGCAAATGCCATGTCGGGGTAATTTCCAAACTCGGAGCGCGCATCTACCGAAGGGAAATAATCTTGAATAGAGGGAGACTCAAAATGCATCGAAGAGCCTGTGCCGACAAATACGCCCGCTGAGACATAGATGTTTTCCGCAATATTATATTCGATGTTCGGTGCAATTAGTGCGGAATAATCTTTCGCATTGAACATTATCTGCCCTCCGCCCGAAATAAGCGGAGTGAACTGATAGGCTCCTCCGGCAATAAAATAGTGTTGACCCATCAGGTAAACACCACCCTGCGAATATGCTCGGTTATCGGCGAGGTTGGCGATATAATCTTTCGAGGAAGAAGCACCGGCGCCATTGTAATGATATTCCCCAAATAGATATGTGCCGTCGCCGAGGATATAGTCCGCTCCAAGAGTGAGACGAAAATAGGGGTCGAGTTCGAGGGAATCAACTGTTAGCGCGGGTTGAACATAGGAAGCCTCGATCCATGCCCCTGCGCCGCCGATTGCTCTCGTGATGTCTATTCCGGCGAGAGCATACTCGCGGAAAAGCATAGCTGTTAGGGCGATATCGATTTGACAAAAATAGAATTTGCCACGCGCAAACGCCGCCATCGAGGCCATATCCCAATCCTCGCCGGGAAGATATCCAAAATCCAGCTCAGACATCACCCCAAGGGGGAATCGCGCACGGATTGCATCGACACCGGGGCGCTCCTCGGTGTCGAGAGCGTCGAATCTGAAGGGGACGAGAACATCGGTGGGATTTACAGCACGCGCATTTCCCCATGCGATAGCCTGCCTGCCGATACGAAAATCCGCGAAGGGGAATTCGAAGTCGGCATAAAACCTATCGAGATTTTGGAAAAGAGCGAAGCCCTCGCCATTATAATCCTCCGGCCAGATTGGCGATTTTGGGTCGTCAACTCGATAGGTCGAGCCGGAAAAGCTTGTGAAAAGAAGACCTGTCGAACTTTGGCCGGAGGTAATCCGCGGTTCGATGTCATATGAAAGGCGAAACGATAGAAAATTAAATGGGTCATAGAAAAGCTTCATATTGAAGCGGTAGTTTGCAGAACCGATGGGTCCTGAATCGGGGATACTTTCAATTTTTGCTGGGTATGCCATCGAAAAGAAATTCTTCCAATAGCCACGAAAATCGAAGGTGTCCGAAGCGGAAAGGCTCGAGACAGCAATCGTTAATAGCAGAGCTGTCCGCAACAATTTTTTCATTTCCTATACTCGTCCTTTTCGACCATGCCGTCGCGAAGAACAATCAGCCGCTCTGCACGCTCGATTACTATCTCGTCGTGAGTCGAAAACACGAATGTCATGCCGGTTTTCTTGTTGAGGTCGTGCATAAGATCGAGAAGACCGCCGCTGGTTGCCGAATCGAGATTCGCTGTCGGCTCGTCGGCGAGGATAATCGAAGGCCGCGATACCATCGCACGCGCAACAGCTACCCTTTGTTGCTGTCCGCCGGAAAGTTGGGACGGACGGCGGTCGTGAAGACCCCCCATTCCAACCTGTTCGAGTATCTCGATTACTCTGCGGTGCCGGTCATCTTTGCCGATGCCCTGCAAAAGCATGATATATTCAATGTTTTCCTCCGCCGTGAGCACCGGAATGAGATTATAGGCCTGAAAGATGAACCCGATATTGTCGCGGCGGAAATTTGAAAGCTCGCCGCCGGACATTTTCGAAAGAAGCTTGCCGTCGAGCCAAACCTCGCCCTCGGATGGTGTATCCAACCCCGAGATGATATTCAGGAAAGTGGTTTTTCCAGAACCGGAAGGCCCGATAATCGCCGCGAAATCGCCCTCGTTTATTTTGAGGTCGATTCCGCGAACCGCATCGACTGGCACGCCGTTGTCGGTATAGGTTTTTCTAACGCCTTTGGCTTCGATGATGATTCTGTCTGACATTTTTCCGTCCCTATTGTAATTCGTTATTTATCAAACACTTCTGCGCATCGCCTCGGCGGGTTTGAGCCGTGCGGCATGAACCGCGGGATAGATGCCCACCAACGAGGTTAGAATGAAAACCCATATTGGGTAGATAATATAATGTTCGAGCTTAATCACCGGGTAGATAAGCTCCTGGACGGTTGTGCCGAGGAACTCCATGCCACGGTAGTCGATACCGATATGGGCAATATAAGAATTAACCGCGATCGAGATGATGCTTCCGATGACCACGCTAATTATCGACAGAAATGCCGCCTCGAATACTATCAACTGGGCGATTTTGAAAGGTCTCGTGCCGATTGCTTTTATGACTCCGAATTCGAACATCCGCTCATGAAGAGACATAAACAGCGTATTGATAATTCCCAGCGCGACAATCGCGAAGAGTATCATGCCCACGATACCCTTGGCCATTTGTGACATCTCGAAAACGGCTTCGAGCTGGGGGAATAGTTTCACCCAAGACTTTGCCTCGTTGCCTCCTGTCGAGAATTTATCCCAAAAGGCGAGGGTGTCTATTCGTGAATATTGGATGTCTTTGAATTTTATAGAAATTTCGTGGACGTCGCCTTCAATTGCGAGCATTTCCTGCGCCACCGGAAGTCGAACGAACGCCAGCGCGGCATCGAGAGCGCGGTCACCGAAATGATAAATGCCCGAGACGCGGAAAAGCTCTTGGGAAAGTTCGCCGGTGTTAGCCTGCGCCACAGTTGCGACTACACGGTCGCCGATTTGCACTTCGAGAAGCTCCGCGAGCTTGCTTCCGATTACAATATCGCGTTTCGAATCGCCGGAGAAGAACTCTCCCTCGATGATGGCGTCGTCGATTTTCGAAAGCTTTGCCTCGGTTTCAGGAACGACGCCGAAAAGCTCGACCGCGGAGACATTGCCCGCCGAACTGAGCATCGAGAAGGCCATCGCGCGAAGGGTGAACGCCTCGACAATTCCCTCCGATTCGAGTTTCTCGACGACACCGTCCAATCCGCGGATTGTCAGCTCGACATCCTGAGTTTCGAGGAACTCTTCGGCGTGTATCTGCGCTTCACCCATAAATGACGAGGTCGATGTGCTAATCATGTTATTCTCCATGCCTATCATCATCGCGTCGTAGAAAATAAGGGCGGCGAGGCCGATGCCAATCGCAGTGCCGGCGATAAAGGTGCGTCGTTTGTTCCTCAGAAGGTTACGCCATGCTAATTTGAGATACATCCCCATGGGTTTTTCCTCAATATTAATCGTTTACATTCGCATTGTCTTCGCCGGTTCTGTGCGTGCGGCGTGAATCGCGGGGAAAACACTTACCACGATAGCAGTTACGAGAACCATAAGCGTCGGTAGAGTGAGGCTTCCGGCGCTGACTTCGCTGAACATTTTTTCCATCGTGAATCCGCCAATTGTGAATTCTGTCCCGAAATCGATGCCGACTTTGGAGAGGATCGAATTTCCGATAATACTTATGATCGCGCCGACAATCACGCTTGCAGAGGCGAGTATGAAAACCTCTGACATAATGAGTTTGATTATCTGCGCCGGTGTTGTGCCCACTGCTTTTAGAACGCCGTATTCGCGTGTGCGTTCGAGCACGGACATCAAAACGGTGTTCAGCACGCCGATCCCAACAATTAATGCGATAATTAACTGCGTGATATAGTTGCCCTGCTTATCGGCGGACATAGCGTCGTAGAAGCCCTTTGCGAACTCCTGCCACGGAAGAACGGAGTATTTCGACGTATCGACCACTCCACGGATATCCGCCGTAATAGACGCCACTTTGCGTATTTTCTCGACAACGATGATGATTTCGTGGATTCTGCCCTCGAGAACGAAAAGTTCCTGCGCATTCTCGATGTGAAGGAACATGGAGCTACGGTCGGACATTTCGTCTCCGGAATCTACAATTCCGGATATGCGGTAAATATCGTTTGCGATAGAGCCGTCGGCGGCCTGCGATACTATGACTATCGAATCTCCAGCGCTTGCGTTGAGAGATTTCGCGAGACCTTTGCCGATAAGGGCGGTGTGGTTCGCTTTGTCAGGGAGCATCTCGCCGATTTTGACTTTTGATGCAAAACCGAGTGCGGAATTTTCGCTTTTCGGATCGATTCCGATGATCTGCACGCCAAAGGTTTTCGTGCCAACCGATGCGAGGCCTCCGGAATAGACCCTCGGCGCGCATCCCTCGACGCCGGATATCCCGGATACGGCATTTTCGATGAAGGCGAAGTCGTCGATTGTATTGTAAAGAGTCGGCCTATCGAGATAACCTTCGCCGTGTATCTGTATATGTCCCATGTTGTTGCGTGTGAAGCTGTCGATTATCTGATTGTAGGAGCCGTCCGCGAGTCCAATAGCTAACGATGCGAGAGTAAATCCGCCGAACATCGCGAGGGCTGTGATAAAAGACCTTCGTTTTTGCCGAAAAACATTGCGGAAGGCCATTCTGAACATTATCGCGGTTTTGTCGCCGAAGATTCGCCCCAGAAAGGTTTTGCCAGAATTTTGATTTATATCGGTCATAATCGCGAAGACCTACATTCGCATGGTTTTGGCCGCCTGTGTTCTTGCGGCGAAAATTGCGGGGAAAATACCTACTAACATCGCTGTGAAAAAGACGATAGTTGCTGGCAGAAATATCGTTTGCGGGGTAATCCTCGACGTCATTTTCTCGAAAATGAATCCGGAGACATCGAATCCTTCGCCGTAGGGAATGCCGACTTTCGAGAAGAAAAAGTTTACGCCTATGCCCAGAACTGCGCCGAGAGCGATGCTTGCGAGGGCTAAAATCAGCACCTCGAACATTATGAGTCTGAAAATCTGAGAGGGCTTTGTGCCGATTGCCTTTAGGACGCCGTATTCGCGGGTGCGTTCGAGCACCGACATCAGCACGGTGTTCAGCACGCCGATACCGACAATAAGGCCGATAATCAAATTTACGATGTAATTGCCGGAAAATTTCGCCTGTATCATTTCGTAGAAAGATTTTGCGAACTCCTGCCACGGCATTATTGAATATTTCGATGTGTCGATTTCTGCACGAAGCACGCGGGTATATTTTGCGACTTTTTCGGTGTTATCGACGACGAAAACAAGCTCGTGGGCGCGATTATCGAGGGCGAACAGCTCCTGCGCGTCTCGAATGTCGAGGTGCACCGAGTTTCTGTCCGCGAGTTCGTTGCCGGAGGAGGTAATCCCCGAAATTACATAAATATCGTTTGCGATCGAGCCGTCGGCGGCCTGCGAGACAATCACGAGGGAATCTCCGACATCGGCTTCGAGGATTTTCGCTAATCCCTTGCCGATCAGGGCGGCGTGGGAGGGCGTAATGGGGAGCATTTCGCCCTCATTGACCTGAGATCGAAAGTTAAGTGTCTGTGTCTCCATCTCGGGATGGATTCCTATGATGCTCGCGCCGGCGGTGTTATTGCCGATTGAAACGAGTCCGCCGGAATAGATGCGTGGCGCCCAGCTTTCGATGCCGTTGAAAGACATCACTTTTTCGGCGAGGGTTTCGTAATTTTCGATTGTGTTGTAGAGAGTGGGTTTTTCGAAATAGCCATGGCTATGTATCTGTATGTGTCCCAAGTTATTACGGGTGAACTGCTCGACCATATCGCCGAAAGAGCCGGAGATAAAGCCCAAAGACACCGACGCCAGCAAAAATCCGCCAAACATAGCAAGCGAGGTTATTAGCGAACGGCGTTTTTGCCGGAAAACATTGCGGTAGGCGATAGTTAGCATCGTGGCGTTGCTCTCGCCGATGATGCTCGAAAGGAGAGGTCGTTTGTTCTTTGGGTTTCTCAATTAGGGCTACCTTGTTTTCTGAAGATTGCGCAATGAGAAGATGTTCGGGTCGAGGGGGATATCGAACTGAACATCGATATAACGGACTATTGTTTTGTGACCCACTTTGTTTTGCGGGATCAGCTCCATCACCGTGGGGATGGTTTTGCCGCCGACATTCTTGATTTCTTTGAACTCAATAATCCGCACAAGCTCGTTTCGTTCGTTGTAGAACCTCTGCCAAACCGGAAGATAATCGCTTTTGCGGACCGCGAACTCGATTTTTCCCCAAACTGTCGGAGTGTCCTCTTTCGGGGTGAGGCGGATGTAGATAAGCTCATCGTCGATTTGTTCAGGGAGGAAGGTTTCGGCGTCGTAATCCTCTTTTAGCGAGGTTTCGCGGACGAGGTCGTCGTTGGTGAAATCGGAGCCCATCCAACTGCTCATCATCATCGAGGGCGGGATTTTCATCACTTTGTCGGTTTTCGGAAGGTAGTTCCACATCTCCTCATCGACTCGCAAAGTGGCGGTTCCCTTTTCTTTGGCGGGCGCGTTTATCACGATGAAGGATTTGTCCATTCCCTCCGACCAAGCCTCCATCTCCAAAGTCCGCTCCCAGTTTGGTGTTGTTATGCTCATCTCCATAAAGGCGTGACTCGTGGAGGATCGATATAGCTCGTCCTGTTTGGCGATGATCTTGTCGAGAATCTCAGAATCGGTCTCCGCGAATGCAAGCCCTGCGATCAAACAGGCTATGGTTATCCATAAAAGCGTCTTTTGCATATCACTAACCCTTTCCATTTTTTTTCGATTCAAAATAGCTATTAATGAACTTTGGGAACTCCCGCGCAAACCAGGTGTAAATATCATGTAGCTCCATAAGGCGGCTTTTTTCGGCTTCGGAGTAATCTTCGGCAAGGCTTATACCCTTATTTGCAAGTTCGACCATCTGTTCGATACCTTTTGACTTGTTCAGCAAAGCTTTTCCGAGAGCATCGCCGTCGATTCTGTAATATGAGCTTCTATCGCCGGGAACACCGATTTTCTCGATGAAACCTATCTGTTGTAGAGTTCTTAGGGAGGTGCTTATCGAGCCAGCACTGGCATCGAGAGCCTCAGCGATTTGTTTTGGGCTTTGATATGGCGGCCTGCAGATGAGCATCCACCCGAAGATTCTTCCAATCATCCTTGTTGTCCCGAAATACTCGAAAAGAACTCCCGCCTCTTCTATGAACTCGGAAAAATTTTTGTTATCTTCAACCATGAAACACCTCCATTGGAAATATAATGATTTCTAAAGTTTCAGTCAATACTAAAAATTCAGAAATTTATATTCGCTAAAACGAGAGGATTATTCGAGAAACACGGCCTTTAATGAGAAATTCTGAGCGCCGACCCTTATCCTTATTAAATAAAGACCCGAAGCTGAATTTGGCGGTGTGAAAATAAATTTGTGTTGTCCGGCGGAAATCGCGCCGTCGTGGATAAGCTGAACCCGCCTTCCGGTGATATTGTAGGCTTCGATACGCATGTCTTCGTGCGAGTCTGGCAAATAGATTTCGAATTCTCCGGAGGAATTGAATGGATTGGGATGAAAGTTTCCAATCGAGATAGATTTCGGGAGGGGCGATTTTTCGGAGATTTGCGAGGGAGTTCCAATTGGAAGGAAGACCTTTATCGCGTGGGAATATCCGCCGGTTGACTCCATGAGGAGAATCGGCACTTCGAGAATGGTGTCCGTCGGCGTATAATGGGCTGTGGAGCAGGTGATTGCATCGAGGGTGTTCGTGATTACGGCATCAGAGGGGATATCGCCAAAGAAAGCGGAATGGCCGTCGGAATAGATAAATGGAGTGGCGGAAATGCCCGCAAACACTTCGTATGCTGTAGCACTTCCGCTGTTTTTTAAGTTGAGGATTATACCGATGCGCTCACCCGGCTCTAAAATGCCATCGCCGTCACCGAGGTCGATAAAAAGCGGCTCGCCGATGTAATGTAGCCACGGAGACACCGAGAGTATGCCTTCGCGGAGACTAAGTGGAACTTCGATAGTCTCGGCGTAAGAGTATGTGTTGCAGTAGGCTTCGAGGTGAAGATCGAATAGTCTAGCCGGCACATAGTGAAGTTCGGGTGAGATATCGAAGGTGAAACATGGGCTAAGAAAACCGGTCTCTAACGATTCCCAAATTCCGGCACGAGCAGTGTTCGAAACAATTGCAATACTGTCGTTATTCGGAAAAAAGCTGGCAAAAAGGCTGTCGCAAACGCCGTTTCCGGGGTTTTTCATTCGAATGCAAATATCCACAGTCTCGCCGGGGTCGATTTTGCCATTGTCATCGCCGTAGGGAGGGTTGTCCGCAATTACAATGCTATCGACTTCGAGCTTGAAACGGTGAACCTTCGGGTGGTTTGGAAATTCGATAAGCCATGGGCCGTCGGGATGATCTTCGATGTAAATTTTGAAAGAGAGCGAACCGGCGGCGGGGTAATCCTCGGGGACAGTGAATGCAAGCGGATTGCCGGCAACAGTGTCGAAAGTCGCCGCGGCAGGAAAATCGCTAAGAGAGTCATCCCAGATAAAATCCCAAGGCATGATAATCCTTCCGGAAAGCCCCAGGGCTGTATCTACGCCGAGGTTAATAATGCGAGGTTGAAAAGAAAAAGTCTCGCCGGGGTTAATGAAAGTGTCGCCATTGCCGGAAATCTCTGAAAACACAACCGGAGCAGGCCATAGAAGGACACCGGGGAGAGCGAGGTCGAGAAAATCGAAATGAGGATAGATATTCGCGCCGGTTACCGCAAGAAGGATCGGCAGAGTGGGATCGGGAAGTGGTGTAAACTCGATTGAAGCACTTCCGAATGCGTCAGTAAAGGCAAAAGACATAAGCGTATCCTGGCTTAACGCGGCTCTGAGACCGCCCCTGGGTGCGCCATCGACATACACGAAAACATCGAAGAAACTCTCTGTCGGCGAGATTGCGGGAAGACAGACCACCTCCGGAATGGCGATTTGGGCAGTCCATGCGCGCATTTCGGGGCTTCCGACAAGTGTAGTCGTCTTATATTCAGCCTCTGCGGCATAAGTTGGTCCGAATTCTGCCAGCATCTCGTTTTTGCCGTAAAGATGCGCCGCAGAAAGCTCGTTAAGGCCGGCCTCGAAAAAACCCTCGAAGATATGTTTAGAAAGAGATGAACGCTCTATTGAATATGAACTGGCGACCCCTTGTCCAATCCAAGCGACAGAACCTTGTGGGTAATCGACTGTGCCGGCACGGGTGCTGACCTCGCAGAGATTATTATCGGACGAATGAAAACCGCCCGTAAAGCAGGTAATGGAAACGGTTATAGGGCATTTAACGCCAGTGGCAAGGCTATGCAGATTACTAAAAGGGCCATACCAATCGGGGGCGGCCTGACCGCGATAAGAAACAAATGAGCAACCCGCAGAAATAAAAGGCTGGACGTTCGTTGAAGTATGCCCGAGAGATCTGCGAAAAACGGGAGACGAAGAAAAGCCGGCGAGAGAGCATTGCTCCATCGCATAACCGACCGCGGCGTTGTAGGAAGAATCCACTGGGCCGTATGGCGGGCCGTCTTCACGAACCACACCGACAGCCCGTGCAAACCAATCGTCGGTCGTATCGGGGGAATTCTCGAAATTTAGGGCTTTTCGGATAAGAATGGCAAGCTGTGTAACGTTATCGCAGGAAAATCTACCTGTAAGAATGTCCGGGAAATAATCGTCACCATCGACGCAACCATAGGGGCCGTCGCCGACTCCGCCGTTTGCCCAACTATTTGTAGGCATTTCATCGGCATCCCCGACGAAAAGAATGTAAGAGGGCGGAATTTCCCAAGTGTCGTAGGCGTTTTGTATGTAAGCCTTTATCAAATCGCGAGTTGTGCCAGTAACAGAGGTTGTAACAACTCGTGTTGGAATTCCGGAGGTGTGCTTCAATTCTGCCCATGCCTCAACACCGGATGCATAGGCTGGAAGGCTTATAACGAGAAGCTCCGCGCCCTGTGAAGAGTGCCATGGGCCTGTGAAATAACAGGGCTCTTCTGGAAGAGCGTCGTCGGGGTTGACAAGAAAAGAGCGAAGAAGTTTCTCAAAAACCGGACTAAGATATCTTTCGTCGAATTCAATCTCAATAGGAGAAAAACTTATGCGCAAAGAAGCCACCAAGGCGAATCTAACGCCGAGGCGAGGATTATACTCGACTGGAATATAATCTATCATGGCGAAATAAACGCCGCGAAATGTTCCGGTTTCTTTCAGCTCGGCGAGAGCATAGGTAGTATTATTATAGGAAGAGGAAGGCGAGACGGAATAAGGAAAATTGGAATCGAAATCTGGAACTGGCGATGGAATGATGTCATACCAATCTGACCAGCAAAGCACATCAAGAAAAACTTCGGGAATTTCTCCCTTTGGAAGAGCCACATAGAAGCTTTTTCCGGCAAGAGATGGCGAGCCGGGGTTTCCTCGATAGCCACAATTTGGAATTGAAATATCGAAAAATTCATCACGAGGTATTAAAGAGAATTCCTCGACAGATAGAGAAATTTCGACCGAGCCGGGATTTGAGAGCACATCTTTTACTGTCAAACCGAACAGAGCTTGAATGAGTAAAAAAAGAAAAAGAAATGGGGAAAACTGCGGAAAGCGCATATATCACCTCAAAGTTATAAATAAAGATTAATGAAATATTCTCATCTGTCAAAAACTTTTTGTTTCACGTGAAACATTCTTGCGAAATGCTTATCCATACGTATTTTAAGGTAATAATGAAGAGATACGATGTTATAATAATAGGCGGAGGGCATGCCGGAGTAGAAGCCGCGGTGGGAGCCTCGAGAATAGGGGCGTCTGTGGCGATAATCACTCTACAGAAGTCTTCTATTGGACGGATGAGCTGTAACCCGGCGATAGGAGGGCTTGCGAAAAGTCAGGTTGTCCGCGAGGTTGACGCTCTTGGCGGATTAATAGGCATTTGCGCCGATAGAACAGCATTGCAGTATCGAGTTCTGAACAGAAGCAAGGGCGCCGCAGTTCGCGCAACGAGATCGCAAAACGACAGGAAAGGCTATGAAACAGTAGTTCAAAGAGAGCTATCATGTTTCGAAAGTATAGACATAATTGAGGCTGAGGCGCAAAGAATAGAAGTAAAAAGCGGGAGTGTAAGAGCAATAGAAACTGATGTCGCAGGAAGAATCGAATGCAAAGCCGCGATAATCGCGACAGGGACATTTCTTTGCGGAAAAACATACACAGGAGAAAAGTGCAATCGGGAGGGGAGAAAGGGCGAAAGACCTGCCGATACAATCGCGGAAAGCCTAAAAGAGCTTGGGATAGGCTTAAATAGATTCAAAACAGGAACTCCGCCGCGAATATTAGCCGATGGAGTAGATTACATTAATATCACAGAACATCGAGGGGAAGAAAGCTATCGCCAATTTTCGATATACACAAATAGTAAATTGCCAATATCCGACCAGATGACATGTTGGATAACAAGAACGAATGAAAGAACGCACGATATTGTTCAGAGAAATCTTACAAAGTGCCCCATGTTTGACGGCAGAATTTCGGGCACAGGCCCGAGATATTGCCCATCTTTGGAAATAAAGGTTGCGAGGTTTCCAGAAAGAAAGTCGCACACAATATTCCTCGAACCCGAAGGACGAAATTCAAAAGAATTGTATGTAAATGGCGTATCCATGAGCCTTCCAGCAGAAATTCAGGAGAATGTATTGCATTCGATTAAGGGATTAGAAAACTGCACGATGTCTCAGCCCGGATACGCTGTGGAGTATGATTGCATAGACCCGAGAGGGCTTCGGAAGTCGCTTGAGCACGCAAAAATTGAAGGCCTTTATTTTGCCGGACAGATAAACGGCACAAGCGGATATGAAGAAGCCGCAGGGCAGGGCGTTCTTGCCGGAATAAACGCCGCATTAAAAATAAAAGAGAAAGAGCCGTTAATACTATCCAGAAAAGAATCCTATATCGCCGTAATGATAGACGACATCACGACATCGGGGGTAGATGAGCCGTATCGATTGTTCACGTCACGTGCAGAGCACCGTTTGCGTCTTCGCGAAGATAACGCGATATATCGCCTTCTCGACATTTCGGAGAAGCATTCGCTTCTAAGCCCAAGATTAATAGACAAATACAGAGAAAACGAAAGGCTTTTCGAGGCCGAGATGCTAAGACTCGATTCAGTTAATGTCCCCGGAGAGCTTGCGGCGAAAATTTCCGGCCCTGTTCGCCCGACAGCGAAGCGATACTTAAGAATACCCGGCACATCGTATTCTGATTTGGTCGAGGCGGGGCTTGATGCGGAGAACATCCCACAAGAAATAGCCGAACGAGTGGAGATTGAAATTTTATATGAGCACTTTTTGAGAAGGGAAGAGAAGCGCGCAGAGGAGAGGCCTTCGATTCACAGGACAAAAATACCGGAAGATATAGATTATAATCGAGTAGATTCTTTGACTTCTGAGGCAAGGGAGAAACTAACTGTTCGTAGGCCATCGACTTTGGGCGAGGCCGCCGAAATCCCCGGAATCTCGCCGGCCTCGATTTTTTCGATCTACATTTCATTGAAAAACAATAATGTTTCACGTGAAACAATTGTATAACATATTGTTATGAAAAGAGATATGCTGACAAAAACGCTCTCTGCATTCGGTCTCGATTTGTCCGGCGAAGCATTAGAAAAGCTCAACGGCTTTGTCGAGATGGTAGGCGAATCGTCGCAAAGCTTGAACTTGCTTGCTTCTGGGGAAATCGAGCATATCTGGGAAAGACATGTGCTCGATTCGTTATGGCCGCTAATTCTGGGGGTCGTTACCTCGCCCGCAAGGATTCTCGATGTCGGCACCGGTGCCGGATTTCCCGGAATCCCTCTCGCGATTGTCGCTCAAAATTCCAAAGTTACTATGGTAGAATCGAACGGAAAAAAGGCGAGGTTTGTCGAGCGCGTTTTAAGCCAGCTTAAGATAGAAAATGCTTGTGTAATCAACCAACGTATCGAAAAGGTTCCCCTCGAAGAACCTTTTGATTACGCCCTTACAAGGGCATTTTCCTCGATCGGGGCAAGCCTTCCGATTCTCGAAAAATTCATGTGCAAAAATGGCTCGATTATATTTCTCAAAGGTCCCGACGCAGAAAGAGAGATTGCAGAGGCCGAAAACCAGCGCCCTTCAGCAAATCTCGCTTCGCCAGAAATAATAAAAATCCCCCCTGAGTTTTCTCCCAAGGGGTTTTGCCTCGTGATTTATCGCCAAAATCAGAGTTGCTGATCCGGTCTGTCGTCTATAACAGTCGGCTCGCCGAATAGAAGCTCGCGGTTTTTCCAAAAATAGTCGATCGCGGTCGCCCAAGCCAAAACAAAAACCAAAATTAGTGATGCGGTTCCAAGCCAAAAGCCCTCGACCGTCCCGCCAAAAGCGATGTAACCCATTATACCTATGATAGATAGCATCTCCACTGCAGTTTTCGCCTTTGCGGCCTTGCTCGGAAGAATCTTCTTCTTTTTGCTTAAGCCCCAAAATCTGAAACTTGTTACGAGGACATCGCGAGTTATAATTCCAACCACCGGCCAGACCGCCGCGTATTCTGTCGCGGCAACGGTGGCTAATGCGAAACCGGACAATAGTTTATCTGCAACGGGGTCCGCGAACTGGCCGAAACCGGTTACCGTTTTGTGCCGCCTCGCAAAATAGCCGTCCATCCAATCGGTCGCCGCGCCGACAATAAACATGAAAAGGCCGGGAATAAGCCATTTACCGCCTGTATAGACCGCTAAAAAAACGAGCGGCGCCATGATTGTCCTGAGAATTGTGAGGATGTTCGGCAGGTTCATGTCAATCCTCGTCGAAGCCCCTCCGGAAAAGATCTTCGATTGCCGTAGCGGCATCGTTTTCGTCGGAGCCGTCAACCTCGATAATAAGGAGACTACCCTTCTGAGCCGCTAAAATAAGCACTCCCATGATACTTTTAGCATCGACGCTAAGCTCGTCCTTTTTAATGATAATTTTTGATTTGAAGCTGGAGGCCGTTTTGACGAGCATCGTGGCCGGTCTCGCGTGAAGACCGAGCCTGTTTACTACTTCTATCTCTTTTTTAATCATGATGTTACGCCGCTATACGTTTTTTGCGAAGTTCATTCCGGGGAGACGCTTCACTAGATCCCTAAGTTCCAGCATGGAAAGCGTCATCAAAACATGCTGGCTATCCATTTTAGTTTCTCTCGCGATAATGTCAATATGTTTTCCATCATAATCGAGCACATCAAATAATACTTTTTCGATTCCCTGTAAGCTGTCTGCGACGTCCAAAGCCTTTCGACGAGCTTCTTTGCTCTTGGTGGGGATATTCAGATAATCGATTATTTGAGAGGGGTCTGTTACTACCGTCGCCCCTTTTTGAATCAACATATTCGGCCCTTCCGAAGTCGGCCGATCGATTGGGCCGGGGATTGCGAAAACCTCGCGTCCCTGATCCAGAGCGTATTTATAGGTAATCAACGCGCCACTTTTGACTCCGCCTTCGATAACGAGAACGCCCAGCGACAAGCCGCTTATAATCCGGTTTCGTTTAGGAAAATTCTCCGGTGTGGGCTGTGTTCCCATTGGGTATTCGCTGACAATCGCTCCATGTTCTACTATATTATCATAGAGCTTTTTGTTAATCGATGGGTAAACTATATCGACACCGCACCCGAGAGCCGCGATTGTTCTGCCGCCAGCATTAATGGCCGATTCCTGCGCGTTCCCATCGATTCCCATCGCCATTCCGGAGACAACAGTCAAGCCTTGGCCTGCAAGGTATTCTGCGAAACGCTTTGCCTGATCGATACCGTATCGAGTAGCTCTACGTGTTCCCACGATTCCGACTGCGATTTCATCTTTCGGCTGAACCTCGCCTCGAACATAAAGAATCGAAGGTGGGTCGAGAATTGAGCGTAAAAGCTTTGGATATTCTTTATCAATAGGAGTTAATATTGTAACGTCTTTATCCTCGATTTTAGCGAGTTCGTCGTTTATAAAAGTGTCCTTTTCGGGGTCGTAGTCAAGCAGGCTGTCGATTGCGTTGGAACGCATGAACTTGCCGAGATTACCTCTGTCCTGAAGGAATACCGTTTTTGGATCGCCAAAATAGTCGAGCAAAGTCTTGACAGTTACCGGGCCGACATTCGGCACCCTTGAAAGCGCCAAGTGCCAGTAAATACGATGTTTTTCTGTGGGTTCCATTATAGTTCGTCGATTTCGATTTCCTTAAGCTTCTTGTAAACCATATTCAAAAGATCAGTCAGGCCTTCGCCAGTAACCGAACTTATCAAAACAGAGTCTTCGCCGAGAATATCTTTCCAATCCTTCGCTTTGTCGGCGATGTCGAGCTTCGTGCCAACTGTGATAATATGTTTTTCACGAAGAATGCCCTCTGCGTAGTTATAGATTTCGTCGAGGAGCATGGCGCGCGTTTCAATCGGCGAATCGGATAAATCGACAAGAAGAAGTATGACCCGTGTCCGCTCGACATGGCGAAGAAACTCGAGACCAAGCCCTTTCCCCTCGCTCGCGCCCTCGATAAGCCCCGGAATATCACATAAAACAAAACTTCTTTCCGTGTCTATCTCGACTATGCCGAGGTTCGGAGACAATGTGGTGAACGGATAAGGAGCAATTTTGGGTCTTGCCTTAGTCAAACGGGAAAGGAGAGTTGATTTACCGGCGTTTGGCGCTCCAGCAAGGCCGACATCGGCGATGATCTTAAGCTCGAGAATCAGCTCGAACTCCTCGCCGTGCTTCCCAAGAGTAGCTTTTTGCGGTGCCTGATTCGATGGTGTTGCAAAACGTGCGTTTCCGTAGCCGCCTTTTCCGCCTTTTGCGATAATAACGCTTCCATCGGCTAAATCGGCGATAATATCCTCCGTTTCGGCATTTCGCACAAGAGTTCCGGGCGGAACATCGATAATCAAATCCGCGCCGTTGGCTCCTGTTTTTCTTGAACCTTCGCCGGCGTGGCCATTTTGCGCTTTGTAGGTGTGAATATATCTAAAGTCGAGCAAAGTAGTCATGTTGTGATCGACTCGAAAAACGACATTGCCGCCTTTGCCTCCATCGCCGCCTGCTGGGCCGCCCCGCGGGACATACTTCTCTCTTCTGAAGGCGACAACGCCGTCGCCACCTTTGCCCGCCCGAACCAAAATTTTCACTCTATCGACGAACATTTATTCTATGCGACCTTTCATAGAGACTTCGAGAAGCTTTCCGAGCTTGTCCGGGGTTAGGTTTTTACGCAAATGCCCGCGCACGGCTAGAGAAATCGTGCCGCTCTCTTCCGAAACGAGTATAATCAGTGCATCTGTTTCTTCCGAAAGCCCGACCCCTGCGCGGTGACGCATGCCCAAAGATCGCTGGTAGCGAGGATTCGAGGTGAGGGGTAGTTCGCAGGCCGCCGCGATAATGCGGTCGTTTTCAATAATTACCGCACCGTCATGAAGTGGAGTCCTCGGCGTGAAAATCGTAACTAAAAGTTCAGCGGTAACCTGAGAGTCCAGCTTTTTACCGGTTTCCTCGTAAGTTTTTAGGCCGACTTCACGTTTGATTGCTATCAAAGCGCCTACTTTTGCCTCGGAAAGCAATTCAACAGCACGCACAACCTCGTCGAGGATTTTTTCGCTACTCGAGGACACAAGTTTCCCGAAAAAGGGGGTGTTTCCAAGCCGGGTAAGGGCATTGCGTAATTCCGGCTGAAAAACAATTAAAAATGCCACAACCCATACTGTTCCAAGGCGAGTTATGAGCCACTGAAGGGAATTCATGTTGAGCCATGTCGATACGAAAGCAAGAAAAAGAAGAACTCCAAGTCCGACAAGCATTGTAACAGCGCGTGAGCCGCGCATTAATAAAAAAAACTGATAAATAATAAATGTTACAATTAATATATCGACTATATCAAGTATTCCAAATTCCATAAAATACAGTTTTGCGAGTGTCAAAGCCGACCCTCCTTGCGAAAACTCGAGTAAATCTCGCTCATTAGTTTGAGCATCTCAATTGTTGGGGCGACATCGTGAACCCGAAGAACATCCGCGCCAAATAGCGCTGACCATGCGAATGTCCCAAGCCCCCCATAGAGCCTCGCATCCGCCGAAACGCCTCCTAAGGCTTTTCCGATAAAAGACTTGCGCGATGTCCCGACGACGAGTTTCGAACCGATTCCGCGAAAATGGGGGAGATGTGCCAAAATTTCGAAATTATCGCGATGCTCTTCTGTTTGACGTTTTCCAAAACCGATTCCCGGATCGACCCAAATTTTGTCCTGCGAAATTCCAGATTTAAGTGCAAAATCCACGCGTCCACGCAAATAAGTGGCGATTTCTTCCAGCAGGTTATCGTAAACGGGATTCCTCTGCATGTCGCGGGGTGTTCCCAAAATATGCATCAAAATCAAGTCGCACCCTGATTCTGCGACAATCCGAGCCATATCCGGGTCGAAAGTCATTGCAGAAATATCGTTGACGATGCTCGCGCCGGCAGAAACAGCCTCTTTTGCGACATTCGATTTGTAAGTGTCGATTGAAATCGGAATGCTCGTGTTTTCAGCAAGGGCTGTAATAACAGGGATTACACGCCGAATTTCCTCGGTTTCGTCAACCGGCTCAGCGCCGGGGCGTGTCGATTCACCGCCGATATCGAGAATATCTGCGCCTTCCTCCGCGAGTTTCAAGCCCTGCTCGACCGCGCGAATCGAGTCGAAAAAAAGTCCTCCGTCCGAGAAGCTGTCCGGGGTAGTATTTATCACACCCATCACTTGGACAGAGGCCGGGTTAAAAAGCTCGGGGTTGCCGTATGGGCTTTTTGCGACGTCCATAATCCTAAAATATATCTAAAATAATAAATTCGACAAGGCATTATTGCAGGAATCGCAATAGTGCTTGTTCAGTCCTTCATTTCGAGATTTCAGGGTTGAAAATTTAGGCCGGTTCGGGTGCGGCGTCTCCGGAAATCGATGTTCCGGGAGATTTTTTAGGTTCGAGTGCGGATTCTACCGCTTTAATTTTCTCCGTCGGTGAGGGCTGAGCCTCATCTCGCAATATTTCGCGTCCCTGAATTATCAGATCGACCTCCTCGCCGGAGAGCGATTCATACTTGAGTAGCGCTTCCGCGATGCCGTCGAGATTGCCGCGGTTTTCGAGGAGTATTTCACGAGCTTTTTCCAGCGCGCCTTCGACGAGAGATGTTACTTCTTCGTCGATAAGTCTGTTAATCTCGTCGGAGTGCCTCGAACCGCGTGTTACAAGTTCCCTGCCAAGGAACACTTCGTTGTCCGACTCGTTGTAGTTCAAAGGCCCAAGCTTTTCACTCATTCCCCAGGAGCAAACCATCTTGTGAGCGAGGTCTGTGGCTTGTTTGATGTCGTTATCCGCGCCCGTCGTGGGGTCATCGAAAACGATAAGTTCTGCGGCCCTTCCGCCGAGGGCATGCACAAGTTTGGTTTTGAGATAGCTCTTGCCGTAAACGTGGCGGTCGCCCTGCGGCAAATACATTGTTTGCCCGATGGACATTCCGCGCGGAATAATCGTTACTTTATGTATCGGATCGCTTCCCGGCAGAAGTTTGCCAACCAACGTATGGCCAGCCTCGTGATATGCGGTAATCTTTTTCTCTTCGGATGAAAGCGCCATGCTACGGCGTTCCATGCCCATCATGATTTTATCTTTTGCGTGCTCGAAATCCTTTTGCTCGACTTGATCGCGTTGGAAACGAGCGGCCATCAGAGCGGCTTCATTGGCGATATTTGCCAAATCCGCGCCAGAAAGACCGGGCGTCCCCTTGGCAATTGAAGCCAAATCGACATCTGAAGCCAGAGGTATTCCGCGAGTGTGAACCCGTAGAATCCCTTCTCTGCCTTTGACATCCGGGCGGTCAATAACGACGCGCCTGTCGAATCTTCCGGCTCGGAGAAGCGCGGGGTCGAGAACATCCGGGCGGTTAGTGGCCGCGAGAACAATAACGCCGGTGTTCGCCTCGAAACCGTCCATCTCAACCAAAATCTGATTCAATGTCTGCTCGCGCTCGTCGTGTCCGCCGCCGAGACCTGTGCCGCGCTGTCTTCCAACAGCGTCTATCTCGTCGATGAACACGATACATGGGGCGTTTGCGAGGGCATTATCGAACAAATCTCGAACCCTGCTCGCGCCGACACCGACGAACATCTCGACGAAATCGCTTCCCGATACACTGAAGAATGGCACTCCTGCCTCGCCGGAAACAGCTTTGGCCAGAAGGGTTTTGCCGGTTCCGGGAGGCCCGAGAAGAAGCACTCCCTTCGGGATTTTCCCGCCGAGTTTCGAGAAGCGTTTCGGGTTTTTAAGGAACTCGATAATCTCCTGAAGCTCGATTTTTGCTTCCTCGCAGTCCGCGACGTCGGCGAACGTAACCTTGGCGCGGTCGGGGGTTATCTGTTTAGCCTTCGATTTCCCGAAGGAGAATATCCCTTTTTGGTTGCCCTGCATCCGCATGATAAAGAAGAAATATAACAGCGGAAGCAACAACCACGGCAATATCGACAGCACGACAGTCCACCAGCCGCCGGAATCGTCCTGTGCCGAAATCTGAACACTAGCCTCTCGAAGCTGAGCGACAAGCTCTGGCGATTCGAAGGGAATGTAGGACTCGAATTTGCGATAGTGAACCTCGCCCTTGCCCACCGAAACGATCTGTTCGAACTTGAAATTCCCCTCGACACGCTTCCCGACAAACTTCACCTTGTCAATTCTGCCGCCCTCCACCGCCTCGATGAACTCCGAATAGCTCATCTTAAGCACCGGATTTCTGTCGCCATAGAACATCTGCGCAAGAAGAATAGCAAGCGCGAAAAGGAGAACCCAAATCGCCATACCTCTTACTTTTGAGCGCCAGTTGCCGGGTTTGGGCGGCGTTTTTTGGTCGTCGAGAGGAATCATTGTTTCCCTTGATTATCTAACGTAATCGCTGTTTTCCAGCGCTTCTTTGCAATCGACGCAATAGGGTGCGTAAGGGATGGCCATCAGGCGCTCCATCGGGATTTTCACACCGCATTCGATGCAATCGCCGTAGGTTCCCTTTTCGATACGCTCCAATGCCTCGTCGATAAGTTCTAAAAGCTCGCTTTCCGTGCATGCGAGAATATAGGCTTTTTCATATTCAGCAGTTTCCGCGCCCATGTCGGCGGGATGTGTCGTGAAACTGGACACCTCGCCGGTGGATTCTTTGCGGTTTTTGTGAAGCATATTATCCTCGAAACGTCCGATTCCGCTTTGAATTTCGGACTTCAACTCCTCGAGCTTCTTTTTGAGCCTTTCGATTTCACGTGTTCTCATAGGTCTCCTCAACTTACGAAAAACAGACTATCTTTTAATAATAACTATTTCGACTCAGATTGCCACTTTCGAAAATCATCGGCTTCTTTTTACCGAAATTTTTGCAGGATAATCATTTACATCCCAGTCTTTGGCGAATTCCGGCGAGCCGATTTCGCCGATACGCAATTCTGTTGCCAGAACCTCCCTGCATATCCATTCGCGATGTTCTTCTACAGCCTCGGTTATCTCCTTCGCCGACTCGATTCCAACCTCGATTCGATCTGTAACCTCGAATCCGGCTTCTTTGCGAGTATTCTGAATGCGATTGACAATTTCTCGCGCATGGCCCTCAAGAACAAGCTCTTTGGTCAGTTCGATATCCAGCGCGACGGTCAAATCCTCCTCGGAGTTCAAATGGAACCCTTCTCCCGCAGAGGTCGAAAGCACTAAGTCTTCCGAGGGGTTGATCGAGAACTCCTCGCCGTCAAGATTCATATGGATAATGCCGTTTTCGAGACCGAGTTTGATTGTCTCGTCCGAAAGGGTCTCGACAATCGCTGATAACTCCTTCATACGTTTGCCAAATCGCGGACCAAGCGCTTTAAAATTGGCTTTCGCAGAATACACTAAAAGGTTCGTCAGCTCGGTCGATTCAACCGCTTTTACATTCAATTCGCGTCGGACAAGCTCCACAGCCCAATTTGGAAGCGATTTCGCCGAACCTCCAGCGACAAAGAGTTTCGACAATGGCTGACGCACCTTAAGATTTGCTGTCTGACGGGCATTGCGCCCCATCGTTACAACACGCTCGGTGAAAACCATGTCCAGCTCGAGTTCACCATCGATAGCACTTTCATCCGGGACAGGAAAATCCGTCAGGTGGACGCTTTGCGCGGCATTTGGAAGGTTAGCGTGAAGCCCGCGCCAAACAACATCTGCGGTCATCGGAATGAAGGGCGCGGAAAGCTGTGAAACAACAGCGAGGGCGTCATAAAGCGACCGGAAAGCCGCGAGTTTATCCTCGCCCATCCCCTCGCCCCAGAACCTTTTGCGCGAAAGCCTCACAAACCAGTTCGAAAGCTCGTCCACGACGAAATTATGTATCTTTCTCGTGGCGTGAGTAAGTTGATAACCGTCCAAATCGATGCGAACTTCTTTTATAAGGCTGTTCAACCGGCTCTTTAACCAAATGTCAATCATCGAGGGGGTTCCTGCAGGCATTTCCGGTGTCCAACGGTCGATGTTAGCATAGAGCGCGAAAAAGCCGTAGGTGTTCCGAAGTGTATCGAAGAAAATCCTCGATACCTCCGAGATTCCGTTCTCGTCGAAACGCTTCGGAAGCCATGGTGCACTGGTGTTCACAAGATACCATCTGAGCGGATCGGCACCGAAATCTTCGATCACTTTCACCGGATCTGCGGCATTACCAAGGCGTTTGCTCATTTTCTGGCCGTTTTTGTCGAGCACGAGGCCATTTACCAAACAGCGTTTGTATGGCGATTTGCCGGTGATATATGTCGAAATCGCAAGCAGAGTATAGAACCATCCGCGCGTCTGATCGACTCCCTCGCAGATGAATTCCGCAGGGAAAAATTCCGGCTCGAAATCGTCCTTGTGCTCGAAAGGATAGTGCAACTGCGCGAAGGGCATCGCGCCGCTGTCGAACCAGCAGTCGATCACATCTGGCACACGCGCCATTTTGCCACCGCAAACAGGACACTTCAGATAAACGCCGTCGATAAATGGTTTGTGGATGTCCATCCCCTCTTTATAGCCCTCGACGGCCATCTCGGCCAACTGCGCTCGCGAACCCACCGCGACATGTTTATCGCAGGACTCGCAAACCCATATAGGAAGCGGCGTCGCCCAATATCTCTCACGCGAAATCGCCCAGTCTATATTATTCCGAAGCCACTCGCCGAACCTTCCGGAACCAATCTCCGGCGGGAACCACCCTATTTTATCGTTTGCGGCGATAAGCTTGTCTTTGAAAGCAGTCGTCTTGATATACCAGCTTCCACGGGCATATTGAATCAGCGGGCTGTCGCATCGCCAACAGAAAGCATAGCTGTGCGTCATCCTGCCGTTATTGAAAAGAAGGCCGCGCGCCTCCAAATCTTCGAGAATCAGAGGGTCGGCATCCTTGAAGAATTTCCCGGCAAAGGGTTTCGCTTCGGGGACAATGAGGCCGTCCGCGCCGACCAACTGCACCAAGGGCAGATTGTGCCGAAGCCCCTCCTCGTAGTCCTCCGCACCGAATGCTGGGGCGATATGCACGATTCCTGTGCCGTCTTCGGTCGTAACATAATCCGCGTTTATCGCAAACCAAGCCTTCTTTTCCGGCTCGATAAACCTGAAAAGCGGCTCATACTCGACTCCTGCAAGCTCCAGGCCCTTTTTCGACTCGACAACAGGAGGGTTCATTTCGCCGAAAACAGCTTCGAGGCGTGGTTTTGCAACCCAAAGGAATTGCCCGCGGTCCTCGACCTTAACATAATCGACCTCAGGATGAAGCGCTACCGCGACATTCGAGAGAAGCGTCCACGGTGTTGTCGTCCAAACGAGAAAATACTCGTTCTCACGACCGGAAAGCTTTATCCGAACGGTGATAGAGGGGTCTTCGACATCGCGGTAGCCCTGCGAAACCTCGTGGTCGGAAAGGCCGGTTCCGCAACGAGGGCAATAGGGTAGAATCTTGTGCCCGCGATACATAAGCCCGTCGTCGAAAAACTTCGCCAACAGCCACCAAACCGACTCCATATAGTCGCTATCGCACGTAACATAGGGATCAGACATGTCGAGCCAGTATCCGATGCGCCTCGTTATCGCTTCCCAGTCGTCCAAATATCTGAAAACGCTGGATTTACAAGCGGCGTTGAAGGTATCCACGCCGCACTCTTCGATTTCATTCTTCGAACATATTCCAAGCTCTTTTTCCGCGCCAATCTCAACAGGAAGGCCGTGGGTGTCCCATCCCGCCTTTCTCTCGACGAGCCTTCCGTTCATTGTTTGATACCTGCAGACGACGTCTTTAAGCGCTCTTGCGAGCACGTGGTGCACTCCCGGAAGACCGTTCGCGGTCGGCGGGCCTTCATAGAAAACGAATTTTGAGTCGTTTTCGCCCTTTTTAAGCACCTTTTTAAAGATTTCCTCGTTATCCCAGAAAGCGAGAACCTCTTTTTCAAGTTCTTGTAAAGTTTTATCCCTTTCGATTTCTCGATATAACTTATTGTTTAACATGTTGATATATCCAGTCTATTCCTCTGTGTTGTTCCAGTTTTTAACTATCGTTTCCACCTCGAAATCCGAGAAGTCCGCCCCGGCGCGAAGCGCAACGCGTGTATAATAAATCCCCGGTTCGACTCTATCGCCCATATTGTCTGTGGCATTCCACCCAATCGACTGCTCTCCGGCTCTCAAAAACATGTCCGGAAGCCTTCTTACCGGGTTTCCCGCGGCGTCCCTGACGACAATAACCGCCTCCGCATCGAACTTGGTCGAAAAGTCGATTGTCGAGACCGGCTCTTCCCAAAAGCCCCTGCTATAGACAATTCTCAGGACACTATCCGATTTTGCGAAGGTTAGCGCGAGGCTTTCCTCGACCGCGTCGATGTTGTTAATCGACAGCTTTCCTATTCGCGGAAGGCCCGAGAAAACAACCTGCGACGGTTGCTCTGGTCTAACAAGATAGATCTGCCATTCGGCGGAAGCCGACGGAGCACGCATATCCTTCCAAGCGGCGGTCAGAAAATCATATTCAGCATCGTCGAGCGGAAAATAACAGTAGAAACCCACAGGCGGAACCGGCGGCGCGGCGATATCGATGTCACGGTCGAAACCGTCCGAAGCTCCATCGGTCATCCCAATAGACATCTCGCGCTGATGCCCGCTATCGACCGTAATTACAGTCTCCCAGCCATAGGCGAACACCCCGGCGATACCTCCCAAAATCAACAGCACGATGTATTTTTTCATAGAATATCCTACCTTCTCCTATATTGACAATCCAAAATTATAGTTTAATACCAGAAGTGTTGCAAGCTAAAAAAATTTCCCACCCTTAGAAACAATTTCAGTTTTTGATGTATCAACTCGAAACATGAACGCTCGAAGTGTCGGCCAAACCCTTAAAACAAGACTCCCTCACAGTATTTCACAATGCGATTGACATCGACGACTTGAGAGTTTATATTCAATCGCGCAAAAAACGCGGGCGGTTTCCGCCCAATACAGATGGAGGTAATTATGGAAGTAAACATAGGCAGAGCGAAGTTCTCGATTGTCCTCGGCGACATCACAAAATCCGGCATGGAAGCCATCGCGAATTCCGCGAACGACAAGCTTTGGATGGGAAGCGGAGTTGCCGGTGCGATAAAAAAGCATGGCGGCGAGGAAATCGAGCTTGAAGCAATGAAAAAAGGCCCCATTCCAATCGGTGAGGTGGCGATAACGGGCGCAGGAAACCTTTCCGCCAAAAAGGTCATACACGCGGTCGTGATGGGGCAGGACCTCAAAACCTCCGAGGAGTTCGTCCGCAACGCCACGCGAAACACCCTTATCGCCGCAGAGAAACTTCCGGTTTCGTCGCTTGCGATGCCCGCTTTCGGCACCGGAGTTGGACATTTCAGTGCTGAAGATTGCTCGAAAATTATGGTCGAAGAGACCGTCAACGCCCTTCTCGACGCAAAAAATCTCACTCAGGTGAAAATCGTTCTAGAGGATCAGGGAACTTTCGAGATTTTCAAACACGCCCTGGACTCGCGTTTCCGTAGAAAGTAGCCAGCTGGAAAATCCAAATCGAGGAGAATGAAAAGCCAAGAAGAGAGGCTTATCGAAGCCGCAAAAAGTGTTCAGGGCGAATTTTGTCTTCGAGGCGACTTCACCGCAGGCACTGTCGCGGCGGCGATTTTGACATCGAAGGGCAACATCTTCACAGGGATTTGTATCGACCTCGCATGTGGCCTTGGATTTTGCGCCGAGGTCGCGGCAATTGCCGAGATGCTGAAACATCGTGAAAAACAAATCATCGCGGTTGTTGCGGTCGGCGATACAGGCGACCTTTTGGCTCCATGCGGAAGATGCCGCGAGACGATCGCTCAACTCGACGAAAGAAACATGGACTGTCGCGTGTTGCTGAGCGGCGGCCGTTCAGTGCCCCTTGGAACCCTCCTGCAGGAACACTGGCTCGACACCCCCCAAAAAAGCTCCTAAATCTCATTTCCTATCGATATCATACCAGATGAGGTTTGCGGATTCGCGAGCCTCGCCCTTTACGAGGCGATAAGCCATCAAAGGATGACGAATAACGAACCAATCGCCCAGCTTATCGAATTTTCTGCTCGACGTTACTACCTTTTTGTCGCGGATGATGCGGTATTTTGACCCATGCGAGATACAATACGCCCGAAGCCTTTTCGCAAAATCGATATCCTCGCCGGCAGGACGGTTTTCGTCGAAACCGCCGAGAGCCTCGAAAACATCGCGCTTGAGCCAAATCACGACCCCCATAATCCCCATAATAGCGGCGAAAAACCGCGTAATTGCCATCGTGATGCTTATTCCAAGCGAGTTTCTGGACAATTCAAAATCCACGCCGCCGCCGAGATATTCGCCGGAATCGAGACTTTGGGCGATATCCGCCAGCAACCCTCGCGGCATAACGCTGTCTGCATCTATAAATACCAGATTGTCCGATGTTGAGGCTTTTGCGCCGGCATTGCGGATTTTGCCCATACTTTTTTCGTCTTCAAAAACCACAACCGCGCCCTTTTGAAGTGCAATTTCCTCGGTTCGGTCGGTGCACCGATTGAGAACGACCACAATTTCTATCGTCCCGGAAATCCCCTCGAAAGCCGCTTTTACGGATTCGACACAATTTCCGATGAATTTTTCCTCGTCGCGTGCGGGGATGATTACGGAGAAGGCGGGTTTTATGCGAAGCTCGGTCATTTCGTGTTAAATATAGCACCCTTTGCGCTAAACAATAGAAAAATCTCTTCCGCTATTTCAGATAGACGATCCGCTTCGTCGCCGCCTGTCCCGTAGGGGCGAGGTCTCCTCGCCCGCCGACCCGCGCTCTGACGAGATAAACGCCGGAGGGGAGGGATTCATGTGGTTGCCAGACGAATTCGCAATTATTAATAGACACGGCGTCTCGCCGTGTGTCGAGCGGGACGCTCGACCTATTATTCGGCGAGATTGCTTCGTTGGGCTCCGCCCTCCTCGCAATGACGTCTATCTTGCGCCCGTTCACATCGTAAATCTCGACGTCGAACGGGACGGGAGACCCGTCCCCTACGCCATCGACGGCGATGGTTACCGCGGAATTGAAGGGGTTCGGGTAGGCGGAAATCTCGATGGCAGAGGGTTTTGCGGGCGCGGTTTCGCCGATGCCGGAGATTATTCGCTCGTCCAGCTCGAACATATACATCCGGCAAATCCCCGTTCTCGGGTGCGCCATGGCGAACATGCGGTTTTCCTTCAATGCGAAGTGCGTGAAGGCAAAAATGCTGTCTATGTCTCGGTAATAGGCCACTTCAAACATCCCGCCTAACTGAGTGCAGTTGATGATGCTGAACCCATGCTCGAATCCAACCGCGAGAATTTTGTCGTTGAGGATATCGACTCCAAACGAAGGCTCGCCGTAGGGATCAGCCCATGTGTAGGAATAGTCCGTCTCCCACACTTT
>Ga0334886_1000229_pt1 | contig 95223 bp, 80 predicted proteins | sample GraSluR1_MG_9_FD_207232 | JGI IMG/M metagenome (GOLD analysis project Ga0334886, IMG submission 207232) | Sludge microbial communities from methane-producing bioreactor in Wageningen University, Netherlands - Granular Sludge_27_06-R1 | ecosystem: Engineered > Bioreactor > Anaerobic >...
GGCGGCGTGAACTTGGCGCAGCTGCTCGCCTGAGACGTTCCGCAGGGAAGGGTACCTGGGTTGAGTGAGTACCTCCCTGCCTCCCTCTCAGGTGCCAATATGCTCCACCAATACTCGAACAATCACTCTACCTCAGGCAGGGCAATTGCATTTGGATCCTTCTAGCTACCGTACACCTTTAGGAACGGCGGAGTCGGGGGATGTGTCTAGACAATATGCTGGACAGTGTTACTGTCTATTGCACTTCTGCAGCCCTCACCCCCTGCGAAACCCGCTCTGAGGGCGGGTTTCGCAGGGGGTGAGGGCAGTCACAGGCATAGCTCCTCTGCTGGACGGGCGGCCAACAGGGCAAATGCGATTGCCCTGCTACCTCAGGCCAGCGCCTTTTTCAGCTCCTGCCCAAGGCTATCCATCGCGGCGACCGATGGACCAGGCGTCGCCCAGAAAGGCGCCAACGCCGAAATAGCGCCGCTTGCCCGGGTCAGACAGCAGAGGCTTGATCAGCTCGATATCCGGGTTGCCTTCGGCGTCCAACACGCTCTCATCGGCGATGACATCCAGCACCTCGCCGACGAACTGGGTGTGCAGGCCCAGCTCGTGGACGTGGGCCAGCCGGCATTCGAGGGCGATGGGGAACTCGGCCACGTAGGGGGCGTTGACGTGCTGGCCGCGCACCGACGTCAAGCCCAGGGCGGCGAATTTGTCCCCGTCGCGGCCCGAATAGATGCCCATATAGTCGGCCTCGCGCACATACTGCTCCGAGGGGATGCTGACGGTAAAGCAGCCCCCGGCCAGGATGCTGCCGTGGCTATAGGTGGCGGCCCGCAGCGAGACGGCGATGCAGGGCGGGCGCGAGCAACATACGCCTCCCCAGGCAGCCGCCATGCCGTTGGGCCGCCCCTCGGCGTCATATGTGCCCACGATCAACATGGGCGTGGGAAAGAGCAGCGTCCGCGCGCCCAATGAGCGCTTGGCCATGATGGTCTCCTTTCAGCGGCGTGTAAGCGTAGTAACCTGACTCCTACCCACTTTCGTAACTGAGTGCCCATCGGGAGTGGTAGAGAGCTTGACGGATACGCTCATCGGTAAGCAACCAGGGCATGAACAGGCTACGTGTTGACTTGGCGTATGAACGTTGCTGGCATCTTAATCTGTGTCGCCATCAGGTTCGTCGTACGGCTCGTCGCTCTCGACCAGCAGCTCGCGGGCGCGCTCGGCGTCGGCGCAGGCCACCAACACCTGCACACGGCCCAGGCCGTCCACCGTCAGGCCCAGGGCCCGCCCGACAGCTTGATATTTGAGCATACAGGGGATTCCGGCGGCCTCCAGCTTGCTGCGCGCCACCTCGGCGCCCAGCGGCCCCTGGGATTCGTACACGACGCAGAACTCGTCGCTCATGCGATGCTCCTTATTAGGTTGCGGCTAGATGATCTCCAACCCATCCCGATCCGGCAGCGGCGGAAAGGGCGCCGTGGGCAACGTCTGGTACCAGTAGGCCACCGAGGCGATGTCATCCTGCAGGGGCAGGTAACGTCGCCCGCTGCGCCAGCCCAGGGCCTGAATGGTCACCCGCAGGTCCTCGCGAAAGCGGATCGGGTCCATGATGTGCCAGCGATAGAGGCCAAAGCGGGTCTGGGAATCGTACACGCCATCGGGCCGGATGATCTGCGGCAGCCCCGAGTAGGGCGTGCTGAATTCCTCGTATTGGTGGGTGACCTGGTTCTCGAAATTGTACGAGCCGCAGAAATAGTCCTCGGTGCCCGTGCCGCAGATGGTGGGCCACCGGTCGCCATCCAGGTAGAACTTGATCTCGCCCTCGCCCCACCAGCCCCGGTTGTTGACGCCCCAGGCCATATAGGTGCCCACATAGTGGCCGCGCCCCCGGACGCCATCCAGGATGGTATAGACCTCTTTGTAGGGCAGGGGGTTCACCCGTCGGAACTGGGCGTGGAAATAGGCCGCGTCCTCGGGCACGTCGGTCAGGGTATAGTTGATCTGGTAGTAGAGGGTCATCGGCTCGGTGTTGATGTTGGTAAAGGTCATGCGGCAATGCTTGCGAAAGGGCATCTCCCAGTAGCAGTTGAACGCGCTGCCCGGATTGACGCACACGGCCAGCGAGGTCAGCGGCGCATAGCGGCCCCAGCCGCACGCGAAAAAGTCGCCCACCGGGCACTCGACCGAGGGCTGCTCCTGGCCGTCCCAATAGATGCGCAGGATGCTACAACGCCAGGCGCCCGTGGCCGTCATCCAGATCTGCTGGATCGCCCCGGGCCCGGCGATATCGGCCAGGTCGAACGTCTCGCCCGGCTGGATGCGCACCGAGGGCGAGATCTTCCAGCCCTGGCCCAGGTCGCGGGCGCACTCGGCCCCTGTGCCCTGGGTGGCCATGCCGCCCTGGCCCCGCGCTCCATCGTAATTCTCCGGGCTGATGGAACGGCTCTCGGCATCCGCAAGCCGCGCCAGGTTGCCCAAGTGCATCCCCAATCCGTTGAACGCTCCCATGTTGGTACCCTCCCTTGGTGTGGCAATGGTTGTCAGCCCATCTCGTCGAACCGCCGAAATGTACGGGGACGGGCCAAGTGCCCTGCATACGCATACATGCGTCTAGCGTCAGTTTCGCCCCTATGTCTCTTTTTGTATGGGCGAATCTTGTATTCGCCCGTTCCTGCGTGTTATCGCGCTCCCCAGCACCACAATGGGCGAAAAGTAATTGATCGTGAGGGGAAAGAGCACGAACGAGAGCGCAAGCAGGGCGCTGCGGACGCGCTGGCGCCGGACCGCTTCGCCCATGCTGCACCTCCTGACAGCTACCAGAGATCCGCTTCCCCCAGCCGCATCGCCAGAGCCATGTATCCGGCGGCGGCCTCCACCAGCTCGGCGATGGGCAGGCGCTCGTCCACTACGTGGGCCATGGCCGGGTCGCCCGGGCCAAAGCCGATGCACGGCACACCCACGCTGTGCAGAAAACCGCCATCGGTATAGAACGGCCACACCTCCACGGGCACCGCGCGCCCCAGCGCCTGAGAGACGGCGCCCTGGGCGGCCAACAGGCGCGGATCATCGGGCGCGATCCAAAAGGGCGTCACGGCGTGCTCAATGGTGGCGCGCAGGCCGGTGTAGGAATGCACCTCGCGGGTCGCGATCCTGATCTCGGCGGTGATATCGGGCTCCAACGTCTCGGCCAGCACGCCCTCGATCCGTTTGCGGGCCTGGGCTACCGTCTCGCCGGGGGCGTTGCGCCAATCCAGGTGGACGCTCACGGCGGCGGGGATCACGTTGCTGCTGGTTTGATCCACATAGGCCAGGGTGGGCGAGACCGTCGTTGCGCCGAAATCGGCGTTCTGGGCCATGGGCGCCTGGCGCAGGGCCAGCAAGAAACGGCTCATGGCATAGTGGGGGTTGCGCCCCTCGTGGGGAGTGCTGGCGTGGGCCGAGCGCCCGTGCAAGGTGACGATGAACTCGAAACGGCCCCGGTGGCCGCGCCGCAGGGTGTTGTTGGAGGGCTCGCCGACGATGGCCAGATCGGGGCGCAGGTGCTCTGTCAGATGGCGGGTGCCCAGGCCGCCGATCTCCTCGCCGACCACGGCGGCCACATACAGGTCGCCTGGCGGCGTTGCGCCCGCCTCGCGCAGCAGCCCCAGGGCATAGACCTGGGCGGCGATGCAGCCCTTGTCATCCACGGCGCCGCGCCCCCAGACCTGCCCGTCGGCGACCTCGCCGGCATAGGGGGCATAGGTCCAATGGGCGGCCTCGCCCGGGTCCACAATGTCCATATGGGCATGGAGCATGACGCTGCGGCCAGGGCCGCCCCGCAGGCAGCCGATGACGTTGCCCGCCGCGTCGGTGGTCACTTCGTCCAGCCCCAGGGCCTGCATCTCGGCGCGCACCAGTGCAGCGATGGCGGCCTCATCACCGGTGATGCTGGGGGCGCGCACCAACCGCGCGCAGAAATCCACCACACGCTCTTGGGCGGCGCGCGTGCGGTCGGCCAGGTCACTCATCGCCATGCTCTCTCCTCGGTGTAGTGCAGCCTCGTCACGTTCCGGCAACCAGGCTCATTATAGCGTTGCAGCAAGCGAGCGCAACACTTGGCGCCGGCGGCAAAGGCATGAGGAAAGATACGGGTATCCGCCGCACGCGCAACATGCACGGAACCGGACTCTTCCGCCCGGCAAGTGCGTGAGAACAGGTCCCCCAAGCCCTTGAGACTCTTGACCCCGGAGACGTGGTGAGATTCGACCAAAAACGCAACATTTGATTGACGCGCCGTCTTGATCCACATATAATGTGGTCAAGAGTTGCCCGAGCTGTCAAGCTGGCGCCAGCCACGGCGTATCGCAGCTTGTTGATCTGCAAAGGGGCCCATCATGGTGCAGACGCGGCGAACCGATCTTGCTTTGATCGGTTCGCCGTGTGTTTTTTGGCTCTAGCGTAGATATATCCCCACTGGCTGTGTTCGCCGACACCTGGAGGCACATTGTGCCCAGTGCGCATCGCAGCAGACGGCGCTCTCGAATGGCGGCAGGTCCTGCAGGAAAGGAGAGGATGCCTATCGGCCGACATCCGCTGACAAGCGGCAGCCTTCGTCACCGCTTCTTCACTCTCACAGGTTGCCCAACGTGGCGCATATGCCTGCCTGTACACGTGGAGGTGTACGATGGATCTGAAGAAGCACACGCGTCGCGATTTTCTCCGCCTCACCGGTCTGACGGCGGCCGGCGTTGCCGTCGCAGCCTGCGTCCGCGAGCCCGAGGTGGTGGAGAAGATCGTCAAAGAGACGGTGGTGGTGGAAAAAGAGGTCGAGAAGGAAGTCACTACCGTTGTCGAGAAAGAGGTCGAGAAAGAGGTCACCGTTGTCGTCGAAAAGGAGGTTGCCCCGCCGACCAGCAAGTACAACGAGGCGCCCATGCTGGCCGCCCGCGTAGCCCGTGGCGAGCTCCCCCCTGTGGACGAGCGCCTGCCGGAGGACGTGCGCGTCTGCCCCGTATACGAGCAGATCGGCGAGTACGGCGGCACCGCTGCCCTATGCTCGCTGTCCATGAACCTCTTTGGCGGCGACGCCGCTCAGGGTCGTTTCCAGGATACCGATCATCTGCTGCGGATTTCGAGCGACGGACGAGAGGCCTCGCCCAACGTGCTCAGGCACTGGGAGATGAGCGACGACTTTAAAGAAGTGACCTGCTACATGCGCAAGGGCATGAAGTGGTCCGATGGTCATCCGTTGACTACGGAGGACTTTCGCTACGGGTACGAGGACATGCTCTTTAACACCGAGATCACCCCGGTGCCGCACATCTCCTTGCGCTGGGGCGGCGAGCCAATGAAGCTGACCATCATTGATGACTATACCTTCAAGCTCTCCTTCGCCCAGCCCCATCCCTCTTTTGTGCTGGTCAACATGGCCCATCGCTACGGTTTTGGGCAAGGACACTTTGTCCCGGCGCACTACCTGAAGCAGTTCCACATCAAGTACAACGACAAGGCCAACGATCTGGCCAAGCAGGCGGGATTCGACTTTTGGTACCAGCTTCACGGACGGGCGAACAATCGCGCCCAGGACGTTGACCGTCCAAGGCTCGAGACATTCGTCCCAGTGCGAGACACGCCCGCGATGTCCTTCCTGGAGCGCAACCCCTACTACAGTGCTGTGGACCCAGAGGGGAACCAGTTGCCCTACATTGACAGAATCACCCACGACAAATGCTCCGATCTTTCGGTCATGGATGCCAAAGTCGTGGGCGGCTCCTATGACTTTGCCTGCTATGAGCTGCGCATCATCTACTATGCCACCTATGCCGAGGGCGCTGCCGCGAGCGATGCCTACATGAAGACCTGGCCTACGGGCAAGGGGGGTGAGTGCGTCTACAACGTCAACATGAACTATGTGGATGATGAGTGGCGCGAGGTGTTCTCCGATGATCGCTTCCGGCAGGCATTGTCGCTGGCCATCAACCGCGCCGATATCAACAACATCGTCTATTTTGGCAATGCATCCGAATCCCAATACACCGTCATTCCGGCCTCACGGCACTACAAGCCCGAGTACGCCCAGGCCTATGCAGAGTATGATCCCGATCGGGCCAATGCCCTGCTGGATGAGATGGGCCTGGAGTGGAACGCGGCCCATACCCATCGCCTCTGGCCGGTGAGCAAGCAGCCGATCATCATCACGTGGGATCTGGTCGAGATCGAGACCCCCAAGGGCCCCATCACCGAGATCGTGGCGGAGAACTGGATGGCCATCGGCATCGAGACGCCGTGGAAGTCCATTACCCGCACCCTGCTGACCCAGAGGATCCTGGCCAACGAGAATCCGATGTCTGCCTGGCACGGTGACGAAACCATTGACACCCTGTTCCTGCGCCGACCCAAGTTCTTTGCCCCCATTGACGGCGACGAGAGCTGCTGGGGTGTGCTATGGGGCCGTTGGTACTATACCGGCGGCGCCCAGGGCGAAGAGCCTCCGGCGATCATCAAGCAGCTATACGACTGGCTGGATGAGTATATGCTGACCGATTCGGACGAGCCGGCCCGCAAGTCGCTGGAGAGCCAGGCCGAGCACGTCTGGACCATCGGCGCCATCGGCAATGGCCCGCACCCGATGTTTGTCCGCAACAACCTCAAGAACATCAGCGACGGCGGCTACTGGACGTGGGATACCTACTGGGCCTTTACCGAGTATCCGGAGCAGTGGTTCTTCGAGCAATAGTCCGTCTCGAGGGACGAACACCGCCGGACCAGGGGCGTGGGCCCCTGGTCCGGTGGTTCATGCTTGGCCTGGCGCCTGGCCAAGGCAAGCCTACGTAGGCGCTTGCGCGACACGGGTTGTCGCGAATCGTGCAAACTGCCCGCGCTGGCGCTTGCTTTAGTGGGCATTCCGTATACGATACAGGCGTCTGACAATTCGCAGTTCGGAAAGGAGCAGTATGACAGACTCACCCACCAAGGTCGGCCTCATCGGATGTGGAACGATCAGCGGCATCTATCTGGAGAACAGCAAAAAGTTCGATGCCTTTGAGATCACCACCGTGGCCGATGTGCGCCTCGATGCGGCCCAGGCCCGCGCCGCCGAGTACGACATCCCCAAGGCCGCCACGGTCGAGGACCTGCTGGCCGACCCCGAGATCGAGATCGTGATCAACCTGACGCCCCACCGTGTGCACGCCCAGGTGGGCATGCAGGTGCTCAACGCGGGCAAGAGCGTCTATACCGAAAAGCCGCTGGCCGTCTATCGCCACGATGCGCAGCAGCTCCTGGCCCGCGCCAGCAGCCTGGGCCTGCGTGTGGGCGGCGCGCCGGATACGTTCTTTGGCGGCGCCTGGCAGACCGCCCGCAAGCTGATTGATCAGGGCGTCATCGGCGAGCCTGTGGCCGCCCTGGCCAACCTGCACGCCCGTGCCGTGCCCCGCCCCCGCGTCGTCCGGCCCGATGGCTATACCAGCTTTTACATGACCGACTTTTTCGAGTATGGCGGAAGCTGGGCCTTTGACCGTGGGCCATACTACCTGCACGCCCTGATCAACCTGCTGGGCCCCGTCAGCCGCGTCACCGGCTCGGCCCGCATCACCTGGCCCGAGCGCGAGCGCGGCGAAGAGATGCGCAAGGTGAACGCGCCCAGCCACATCGCTGGCCTGTTGGACTTTACCAATGGCGCCGTTTGCCAGTTCCTGATGACCGCCGACGTGTGGAGCACCGAGCTGCCCCACATCGAGATCTATGGCGCCGAAGCCTCGCTGCGTTGCATTGACCCGAACAACTTTGGCGGCACCCTGTATCTGCGCAAGAACGACAGCGGCGAGATGATCCCCGTCGAGTCCGAGTTTGGCTACAACGCCAACAGCCGTGGCGTGGGCGTGGCCGACATGGCCTCGGCGATCAAGAACAAGCGTATGCACCGCGCCAGCGGCGAGATGGCCTGCCACGTGGTGGATATCGTCAACGCCATCCACGAGGCCTCGGCGGAGAACCGCCACGTCATGCTGACCACCACCTGCCGGCAGCCCGCCGCCCTGCCCCAGGGCCTGGCCGAGTGGACGATTGACTAACAGGGGGCTGCGCGCCGAGAACGCGCGCAAGAAAGGAAGCCGAGATGCTGAAACTGGGCACCTATGAGAGCTGGTTCGATGGCGAGCCCATCGTCCCCGGCGATACGCTAGAAGAGGTCCTCAAGAACCTGGAATCCTATGGCTACCAGGGCATCCAGATCGGGGCGCGTTTCCGCGATCTGGGCTGGGATGAGATCGGACGCGCCGTGAACGCCAGCAACATCCGCCTGTGCATCGCCGGCGGCGGGGGTGGCCTGTTGGCCGCCGACGCCGAGGCGCGCAAGGCGGGGGTGGAGGCGGTCAAGGAAGGGCTGCGCCTGGCCGCCAAGCTGGGCGCCGTGGGCTCGATCAACGTGCCGATCCGTCGGCCCGAGATGGCGCCCCCGTCGCCGCCCAAGACGCTCTACGAGCTCCAGGAAGAGATCCTGATCGAAGAGCTGAAGGAGATCGCCCCTGTGGCCGAGGCCGAGGGCGTGATGCTGATCCTGGAGCCGCTGAACCGCTACGAATCGCAGTTCATCCAGCGGTTGGACCAGGCGTTCAAGGTCTGCGCCGCCGTGGGCAGCCCCAATATCCGCTTTATGGCCGACTTTTTCCACATGAACATCGAAGAGGTGGATCTGGGCAGGGCCATCGAGGCGACGGCCGAGTATCTGGGTTATGTGCACCTGGCCGATAGCCACCGCTACCAGCCGGGCAGCGGCCACCTGGATTTCCGTCCGGGCCTGGCGGCCCTCAAGCGCATCGGCTATGACGGCTTTATGACGCTGGAATGCAAGATCATGGGCGAGGACAAGGGCAAGGCCCTGGCCGATTCGGCCGCCCTGATCCGCAAGCTCTGGGACGAGGTCTAGAGCGCTGATCGTGGCCTTTTGGCCCTCACCCCCACAGTCGTGACGCGCAGCGAGCGTCCCTGTGGGGGTGAGGGCGACTTGACCGACACGGGGCCGCGTATGGGCCCTCGTCTGCTCCCCTGCCCACTCCAGCCCCGGCTGTTCCGTCAGATCAGGCTCACCACCGCCACCGATTTGCCAGGCAGGCGCACCCGCACGCCTTCGGTCGTAATCTTGACGCCGGTGAGGGCCGTGGGCGCCACCTGGGCGGGCTCGTCAAAGGTGTTGTGGGCCTGCATGGCCCCCGCTGTGAGCAGCCGCCCGCTGGCCTGGGTCAGCCCGGCAGTGGGCAGTTGCAGCGTCACCTCGCAGGCCTTGTCGGGATCCATGTTGACCAGTGAGACGTGGATCGCCCCCTCGGCATCGCGCGAGGCCGAGGCGTGGAGGGCGGGCATGCTCTCGTTCCCCCAGGCATAGTCGTCGCATTCCACAGCCACGGGCAGGTGCGTGGCGCCCTGGTGCACCTGGAACATGTCAAAGACATGGTAGGTGGGCGTGAGCAGCATCCTCTCGCCCTCGGTCAGCACCATGGCCTGCAAGACGTTGACCGTCTGGGCGATGTTGGCCATGCGCACCCGGTCGGCGTACTTGTGAAAGATGTTCAGGTTGAGGGCGGCGGCCAGGGCATCGCGCAGGGTGTTCTGCTGGTAGAGAAAGCCCGGGTTGGTGCCCGGCTCGACCTGGTACCAGGTGCCCCACTCGTCCACGATCATGGCCACCCGCTTTTCGGGGTCGTAGGTATCCATGATCCCGCCGTGGTTGGCGATCAGCTCATCCATGAACAGGCTCTTGTGCAGCACCTCGAACCACTCGGCCTCGCCAAACTCGGTGGCCGAGCCCTTGTTCTGCCAGGGGCCCGGCGCGGTGTAGCAGTGCAGGCTGAGGCCGTGCATATAGCGGCCCGCCACCTGCATCAGCACCTCGGTCCAGCGATAGTCCTCTTTGTTGGCGCCGCAGGCGATCTTGAAGAGCTTGTTGCCCGAGAGGTTGCGCAGGTAGGTCTGGTATTGGCGGTAGAGATCGGCATAGAACTCGGGGCGCATGTTGCCGCCGCAGCCCCAGTTCTCATTGCCCACGCCCCAGAAATAGATGGGCCAGGGCTCCTCGCGGCCATTGGCGCGCCGCAGGTCGGCCATGGGCGAGTGCCCCGCAAAGGTGAGATACTCGACCCACTGCTGCATCTCGCGCACGGTGCCGCTGCCTACGTTGCCACAGATGTACGGCTCGCAGCCGAGCTGGTCGCACAGGTCCAGGAACTCGTGGGTGCCGAACGAGTTGTCCTCGGTGACGCCGCCCCAATGGGTATTGAGCATGGCGGGGCGCTGCTCGCGCGGGCCGACGCCATCCTGCCAGTGGTACTCGTCGGCGAAACAGCCGCCGGGCCAGCGCAGCACGGGGATGCGAATGGCCCTCAGCGCCTCGACGATGTCGGTGCGGATGCCCCGGACGTTGGGGATGGTGGAATCGGGGCCCACCCAAAAGCCGTCATAGATGCAACGCCCCAAGTGCTCGGCAAAGTGCCCATAGATCATGGGCGAGATCTCGGCCCCCGGCTGGTCGGCCAGGATTTTGATGGTAGCCATCGGTCATGCTCCTTTCCGCGCGCGGATGTGGCTTGTGCTCGTGGGCCTATTATGCCCGCTGGGGGGAAGGGATGCAAGGTGGAGGGTTGGGGCGCGGCATGCCGCGCCCCAACCAGTGCCCTCGACGAAACCTGCTCACAGAGCGGGTTTCGTTTACCCCATCCTCACCCTGCCCCCGAACCCCGGCGCGCCCCAGGAATCCGGGTCAATGCGGTGCTCGCGGATGAACGCCTCGGAGAAATGCACCCCGATGCCGGGGATCTCGGGCACGTCCACGAACTGGGGATCGTAGGCATAGCCGTCGGGCATGGTCTCCTCCAGCACGCCCTTGAGCTGGATGTGATACTCGTGCATCAGCAGGTTGGGCATGGCCGCGCCCACGTGGGCGCCCGCCATCAGCGTCACCGGCCCGTTCCACTCGTGGGGCGCCACGGTCACATAGTAGGCGTCGGCCAGGGCCGCGATCTTGTGCATCTCGCTGATGCCCCCCACATGGGCGATATCGGGCTGGATGATGCGGCAGATGCGCTGCTCCAAGGCGTCGCGGAAATCCACCCGCTGGTAGAACCGCTCCCCCGTGGCGACGGGGATGCTGGTTGCCCGCTGCACCTCGCGGGTCTCGGCCATGCTCTCAGGCGCCACCGGCTCCTCGATCCAGAAGGGGCGATAGGGCGCCAACGCCTCGGCGATGCGCAGGGCCGAGGCCACGTTAAAGCGGGCGTGCAGCTCGACGCAGAGCTTGAAATCGGGGCCGCCCCCCTCGCGGATCTGCTCGATGATGTCGGCAGCATAGCGCAGCGCCCAGGGCGAGATCTCGCGGTTGAACCCGGGCTCGTGTGGAAAGGGGTCCAGCTTGCCGGCGATGATCCCCTCGGCCACCATGGCCTGGGTGGCCTCGCGGTAGCCCTGGCGCAGGCGCCCCTCACGGAACGCCTCGGCGTCGCCCACCTCGTCCCAGGGGTGGTGATAGATGGGGACGCGCTGGTTGACCCGCCCGCCCAGCAGGGCATAGACCGGCAGGCCCGTCTTTTGGCCCACCAGGTCCCACAGGGCGATGTCAATGGCGCTGATGGCGGCCTGGGTGGCGCCGCCCCGGGTGAACTCGGTGGCGCGGTACATGGCCACCCAGAGCCGCTCGATATCCCAGGCCGATTGGCCCACCAGGCTGTTGCCGAAATAGCGGATGGCGGCGCAGATGGGGCCGGGGGTGCCGATCCCCTCGCCCAGGCCCACCAGGCCCTCTTCGGTGGTGATGCGCACATGGGTCCAGACGGTGGAGGCGGGGCGGGTGGGCACCCAGAGGGCAAAAGGCTCCACGGCGCGGATCGTCAAACCCCGTCCGCGGGGTCCGCGGCCATGATCGTCGCGGTGTTGCTGCAAGGGCGTAGCGCTGGGCATAGGGTGGTCTCCTTGTGCGGGAAACTGGCGGATGCGGGTACAACGCCCTGAGCATACCACGGCGCGGGCGCGGATGCCAGAGCGCGGGTGTGCATCGCGCTGGTGCGGCGCGCCCGCAGGCGCTACAATGGATGCGGAAGGGTGCATTGCCGCAAAAAGGAGGGAGGGGGCCATGCGTCGCATGCGCGTTCTTATCGCGTTCCTGGCGTTGGTCGTCGTCGCCGGGGCTCTGTTGCTCGCAGGCTGTAGCCCCAGCATCGAACGGCTGCAGCGCGATGAGCAGGCCGCCAAGCTGATCGAGAGGCTGGCAAGCGATAACGTCACCGACCGCATGGAGGCCGCTGTGGCCCTGGGCGAGCTGTGCTTGCGCTACAGCCCCGATTCGCTGCTCAAGGATGGCACCCGCTGCGGCGACCTGGCCACCCCGCTGATCGGCGCGCTGGAGGATCCGCACCTGCCGGTGCGCTATGCCGCCATGCGCTCGCTAGGGTCACTGGGCAGAAACGCCTATGAGCAAGATTCGGCCCTCTATGCGAGGATCGCGGACGCATTGGTAGAGGGCCTCTTGGCGCCGGACGCCTCGGGGGGCGACGCCGCCTCTGCCCTGGCCACCATAAAGTGGGAGCCGGAGCCCGGCGAGGCGGGCGCGCGCTATTACGCCTCTCGCGGCCAGTGGGATGAGTGCGCGCGGATGGGGCCCGAGGCCGCGCCCCTCCTGGCCGAGGCCCTGGCGCGGCCCAATCGCACCACAGAGATGATCCATGCAGCGGGCGATCTGTGCGCCCGCCTGGAGGATGGCGACCTGTGCGCGCCTCTGGCGGCGCCGCTGGTTGCGGCCCTACGGACCGGGCAGGCGGCCTCGGCAGCCTATGCGCTGGCCACAGTGAGCCGCGGCCTCAGCGCTGACGCCGCGCGAGCCGAGATCGTGGGCGCCATGGGCGCCGCGCTGGAGCGGCTCGACCCGGCGGCCCCTTCTGGGGGCTATAACGACGTGCTCGCCGCCCTGGGGCAGGCAAGAGATGCCGGGGCGATCCCTCTGTTGGTAGCTGCCCTGCCCGTGCAGACCAGGTGCGACGCCGAGCTTGCCCTGGCGCAGCTCTGCGGCGATCTCGACGATGCCTCGCTCTGCGAGCAAGCCATGGAGCCCCTGGGCGCGCGCCTGGCAGGGGATTGCGGCGGTCGCGCGCGGGATGCCCTGGGGAGTATTGGGCCGCGCCTTGCTGATGCAACGGCGCGCGCCCGCGTGGCCGAGTTGCTGGCCGCCGATCTCGCCGAGCGCTGTCGCGCGCGCTCGAGCGGCGCATCGTCTACGGCCCTGGCATCCCTGGGCAGCGATGCGATCCAGCCGCTCAAGGCGCTGCTGAGCGAAAGCGAACCCCGCTGCCAAGGGCTGGCGATCGAGGGGCTGGCCGCTCTGGGGCCTATCCTGCCCGAGGGCAGGCAGCGGAACGAGGTGAGCCAGATCCTGAGCCAGTTGCTGGCCTTTCCGGATCTCCGTTTACAGGCATCGAATGCCCTAGTCGCCTTTCACCGGGAAGAGGTTCCGCGCCTGCTGGCCTTTCTCAGGAGCCCGGCTACCCTCTACATCTATCGGGGGCTGATCACCTATGGCGTCAACGAGGCAGAAGAGGCCCTGGTCGAGGCTCTTCAGCGATTTGGGGACAAGACAATGGCGCTGGACTATGTGAACAGCGGCAACGAGGCATTGGGAGCAGCGGGGCGCGCATGGGCCAAGGACAACGGCTATATCATCATCCCCATGCCGGGCAGCGGGGGCGGCCCTGCCTGGGGAAGCCGCAAGTAGCGGGGTTGCGCCGCTGGCCGAAACCGCTAGAATAGCCTCATCCGGCTGGGGGGATGCACCGTGGGGAGGCCAGTGATGCACAACGGGCGCAAGGCGCACGATAGCTCTCTGAACAACGACGTGGCCGAGGTTTTGATCTGCCAAGAGCGGCTGCAAGAGCGGGTGCGCGAGCTGGGCGCCCAGATCACGCGGGACTATGCCGATCTGAACCCCATGCTGATCTGCGTGCTCAAGGGAGGCTATCTCTTTTTGGCCGATCTGACGCGCCAACTCGCCATGCGCCACGGCGTGGATTTCATGGCCATCTCGAGCTATGGCGGCGGCACCGAATCCAGCGGCGTGGTGCGCATCCTCAAAGACCTGGATTCGGACATCAGCGGGCGGCATATCCTGGTGGTCGAGGACATTATTGATACGGGCAACACCCTGGCCTACCTGCTGGAGAACCTGCGCTCGCGCCAGCCGGCCAGCATCCGCATCTGCACCCTGCTGAGCAAGCCGGCCCGCCGCCAGATTGACCTGCCCGTGGATTATGTAGGGTTCGAGATCCCCGACGAGTTCGTCGTGGGCTATGGCCTGGACTATGCCGAGGCCTACCGCAACCTGCCCTTTATCGGCGTGCTCAAGCCCGAGATCTATAGCTGAGGTGACACGGGGCGTTGGCCTCGCTCAATCCTGCTGGCCCCTCAAGTAACGATCAAAGAACGCCAGGCACTCGGCATTGATGGCGCGGAGGCCCTCTGAGCTGTCTTTGGTCGCCTTGGGACCATCCAATAACCAGACGAGCCAGGGATTGGAGATGGCCAGATCGGTGAGCGCAAGATGCCCGATCCCGGCAATGTGCACGTTGCGCACTGACGCCTTGCTCTCCACAAGCAGGGCGTGGTTCCGAGCATATTGCGGCCACTCGGCGAGGTGTTCCCACGAAGCATCCGAGTAGACATTCAGTACGGGTGCGGGATAGTCTGCGCGGATGAACACAAACTCGTCATTCTCGACGCCGATGATATCGTACATAAAGGGCGCTTCGAGCGCGATGACCGCGCCGATATCGCCACGCTGCCTGCCAATGCCCAGCGCGGCTGCGCCCCCAAGCGAATGCCCCATCACCCCGATCCTGGTTACATCCAGCAGACCCCAGACACTATCCGCGCCATCGGCTGCGCCCGCCAGCATGGTATCCAGCACAAAGTTTAGGTCTCCCATACGGGTGGCCATCCACTTTTGATAGTATGCCAGGCTTTGCTGCTTGTCGGTCTTGGCGTCTTCGCGGCCAAGCTCCGCCATATAGCCCATATCCAATAGGGTGAGGCGTCCGCCCAAGCCTTTTGTCCAGAGCGCGTGATAGGGATGATCTATCGAACAGACCAGATAGCCGTGGCTGGCAAGCTCGGTATACAGGGAGACGTTGCTGGTCCTTAGCCCAAAAGCGCCATGTGAAAAGACGACCAGCGGAAGAGCGCCGGCGCCGGCCTCGGGATACCAGCATGTAACGTTGACTCGTCTGAATGCGCCAGTATCGCTCAATGCCTCAATGCGATCCTCATCTACAAGCGTATACTGGGCGGTCGCCACAGCATAGTCGCCGGTTGGCGCAAGCGGCCCTCTCTGGGGGACCAGCAGAGCAAAGGAGACCAGCAGCAGAAGCAAGAGCAGCAAGCCGATGGCCCTGAAAGCAAAGCGAATGGCGCGGCGCCCATTGACACGTTTCATGGAGACCTAACCAGGCGCTCGATGATCGTTACCCCAGGCGCAGCGGCAGAGACCGGCGTTGATCTCTGCAAGCCCGCTACCGCTCGCACCTCAACGATCCTCAATGCAATCCTGCCAGCGCCGCCCGGATGCGCTCCACAGCCTTTTCCAGGTTCTCCACCGAGTTGGCGTACGAGAGCCGCAGATAGCCCTCGCCATAGGCGCCAAAGGACGATCCGGAGAGGGTCGCCACCCCCGCCTTTTGCAGCAAAAGATCCTCGCATTGCGCGCTGGTCAGCCCCGTGGCCTTGATATTGGGGAACACGTAAAAGGCGCCCTTGGGCGTGCGACAGGTGATGCCGGGGATGCTGTTTAGCCCCTGGACGATGACATCGCGCCGCCGGTGAAAGGCCGCTGTCATCTCGGCCACCGGCTCCTGGGGGCCGCGCAGCGCCTCGATGCCGGCCCACTGGGCCGCCGCATTGGTGCACGAGTTCGAGTTCACCATCAGGCGCTCCACCTGGGCGGCCAGGGCCTCGGGCATGACGCCATAGCCCAGGCGCCAGCCGGTCATGGCGTAGGTCTTGCTAAAGCCGTGCAAGATGATGGTGCGCTCGTGGGTGGACATGCCCGGGTACGAGGCGATGCTGTGGAACGCGCCTTCATAAAGGATCTGCTCATAGACCTCGTCCGCCAGCACGGGCACATCGTATTGCACGCACAGCTCGGCGATGGCCGCCAGGTCGGCGGGTTCCAGCACGCCGCCGGTGGGGTTGTGAGGCGAGTTGAGGATGATCAAGGCGGTGCGCTCGTTCACCAACGGGCGTAGCTCGTCCACCTGAAAGCGGAAATCCAGCTCCTCGCGCAAGGGCAACGGCACCGCCTTGGCCCCGCAAAAATCAATCATGGATTTATAGATGGGGAACCCGGGATCGGGATAGATCACCTCTCTGCCCGGCTCGGCCAGGGCCAGCAGGGTGTAGAACATGATCGGCTTGGCCCCCGGCGTGATCACCACCTGGGCGGGCGTCATGGCGTGGCCGCGCCGCGCGCCGAGCTGCTCGGCGATGACCTGGCGCAGCTCGGGGATGCCCTGGGCGGCGGTATAGTGGGTGGCGCCGCCCCGCAAGGCGCGGCAGGCCGCCTCGGTGATGTGGGCGGGCGTGTCGAAATCGGGCTCCCCGATCTCCAGATGGATCACCTCGCGGCCCTGGGCCTCCAGGGCGCGCGCCTTGACCAACACCTGAAAAGCGGACTCGGTCCCCAGGCGTGACATGCGTTCGGCCAGTTGCATCATCTTGCGCTCCCTCGGAATTAACTTGATGGGCGAATACAAGATTCGCCGGCACGCATCCATCGTGTGCCATCGCGACCATACGGGCGAAGACGAGCTTCACCCGCCTTCTCTGTGGCTTGGCGTCTCTGCGCGAGACCCAAAAGGCGCGCATCGCCCTTTTTGCCAGGCGAGAGCCCCGTCAGCGCCCGCCCGCCAACTCGCCATAGCACGCCAGCAGCCGTTGCGCCGAGGCGCGCCAGGTGAACCGGCGGCACTGCTCGAACCCCCGGGCGCGCAGCGTCTCTCGCAGCGCGGCATCGTCCAACGCGCGCCAAAGGGCCTCGGCCAGGGCGCCCACATCGGTCGGGGGCGCCAGTAGAGCGGCCTCGCCCGCCACCTCGGGGATGGACGAGGCCGCAGCGGCCACCACGGGCGTCCCGCAGGCCATCGCCTCCAGCACGGGGATGCCAAAGCCCTCATAGAGCGAGGGAAAGGCGAACAGCTCGGCGCCGGTATAGAGGGCAGGCAGGTCGCCGTCGTCCACGAAACCGATCAGCAGCACGTCGTCTTGCAGGCCGTGGGACTCGACCGCCTCGATGATCGGCTCATAGAGCCAGCCGCGCCCCCCGCCGATGACCAACTGGTGGGGGATGCCGCGCTCCTGCCGCAACAGGCGGTACGCCTCGATCAGCCGCACAAAGTTCTTGCGCGGTTGAAGGGTGCCCAGCCCCAGGATGTAAGGCCGCCGGATGCCATAGCGCCGCCGCGCCGCCGCCACCTCGGCCTCGGGGCGGGGCGTGAACGCGGGCTCTACCCCGGCGTACACCACGCGGATCTGTTCCTGGGCCACGCCCAGCAGCTCGATCAGGTCGTCGCGGGTGTTCTCCGAATCAGCCAGCACCAGATCGGCCCGCTCGATGGAGCGGGGCACGGCGTTCAGCAGGTAACGCAGCAGGGGCGGCGAGAAACACTCGGGATAGCGCAGGAACGAAAGATCGTGGATGGTGAGGGCCGCGCGGGCGCGCCGCACCGGCGGCAGCACGAAATCGGGCGAGTGGAACAGGTCCAGCGGGCCGGTGAACCACTCGACGGGTAGCGGCAGGCGCAACCTCTGCCAGAGGATGGCCAGGTGCCGGTCGCTGAGGGGCAGGGCGCGCTGGTGGAAATTGGCGGGCCAGGGTCGCGGGTCGGGGTCGCGCCCGGCGCTGAACAGCACATAGGGCGTCTCCTGATCCAGCTCGGCCAGGGCGCGGATCAGCCCCCGGGTATAGCGCCCGATGCCGGCGCCCTGGCGCACAGCGGCGGTATAGTCAATCCCGATGCGCATCACTTGACCTTTCGATAGGTCCACACGCGGTTGACGCCAAAGTTCCAGAACAGCACGACTCCGATGGCGATGGCCTTGGCCAGGTTATAACCCCAGGGGCCCCAGGCGTCGAACACATAGGCCGAAAGGGACAAAAAGATCGCCTGGTTGATCAAGTAGCCCGCCACATTGACCAGCAGGAATTGGCCCAACTGGGGGCCGATGGGGTCGCTCTTGGTCTCGGGATAGGTCCACAGGCGGTTCCAGGTAAAGTTGCTCAGCACGGCAGCGAAAAAGGAAAAGGTGTTGGCCAGCCACTTGGGCAGACCGAACACCTGGATGCCCAGGTTCAACAGAGAGAAATCCACCAGCGCGCCGATGGCGCCCACGACGCTAAATTTGCCAAAGCGGATCAGCTCGGCGCGATTCGCATCCATCAGGGTGCGCAACTGGCGCGGCAATGAGATCATCGGGGTTCGTCCATCCTGGGTTGCGTGGCGGGCAAAGGAACCACGAGCATACCCAGGATCATGGCAACCAGCAAATAGAGATCCTGGACGTAGAGGTTGTCCACGGCGCTGTGCACCAGCAGGTGGCCGAGCATGCCCAGGGCGCCCAGGGCCAGGGCGCGGGGCCAGGGCCCTGCCGCGCGGGTGCGCCGCCAGGCCAGGGCCAAAGCGCTGGCCAACAGGGTCAGGTAGGCGGCCAGCCCCAGCAGGCCGGTCTCGGCCAGGGTGTGCAGGTAATAGTTGTGGGCGTGGCCCAGTGGGTCCTGCCAGCGGGGCAGGGCCACCTCCGGATACACGACGGCATACTGGCCGATGCCCACCCCCAGCCAGGGCGAGCGCGAGAACATCTGCCAGGCGGCGTCCCAGTGGGCCAGCCGCTCGATGATGGCAAAGTTGTCGTCGTCAATCTCCACCAGGGCCAGGTCCTGGCCCAGATAGGCGGTGGTGTTGTCCAGGCGGGCCAGGTACGAGGTGGGCGCCAGAGGCCCCCAGATGGGCAGGGTGGCCAGCAGAAGCAGGGCGACGCCCAAGAACGCGGGCCAGGCCCGGCGCGCCAGGGCCAGCGCCGCCAATCCCGCGCCCGCGATAAGGCCCAGGAGCGCCCCCCGCGACCAGCTCATCACCAGGGCCGCCGCCATGATTGCGCCGGCGGCCAGGGCCAGGGGCCAAAGCAACCGGTCAACCAGGGCGGGACGCCCCGCAGGGCGCAGCCAGGCGCGCCATTGGGTCAGGGCGATGGCATAGGCCAGGGGCAGCAGCAGCCCCAGATAGCCGCCATACGGGTTGGGCTGGGCAAAGGTGCCATAGGCGCGCATATAGCTGCCAAAGAGCAGGAATCCCCGGGGGCCCACGCGAAAGAGGAACTGGTAGATGCCCAGGAGCCCCTGGGCCAGGCCGCCCAGCAGCAGAAACAGGGCCAGCCAGCGCCGCTGGGCCCAAGAGACCCGCCCGGCGACATAGAGAAACAGCGCGGTGAACTCGATCCACTTGAGCAGCTCGCTCAGAGCCGGGGGCAACGCCTGGGCGCGCAATAGCGAGAGGGCCATGACACCCACCAGCGCCAGGGCGGCCCAGGCCAGCCGCGAGCGGCCCACCCGCAGGTCGCGCAGGGCCAGGCTCTGCAACGCCCAGGCGCCCAAAAAGGTGATGAACACCAATTGGGCGGCGCTGGCGGCGAACCCGCCCAGGTTGATGGTGCGCAGCGAGCCAAAGGGGACGGCGATGGCCAGGGCATAGAGCGCCAAGGTGGGGCGACGCAACAGGAGCACACCGCCTGCCCCGCCAAAGACCAGCAGCAGCGCCAGGGTCAGCGGCGCGCGCGCCATAAACACCCCCAGGGCCAGCAGCGTGCCCAGGGCCAGCGCAGCGCGCAAGGCATCGGCTATACGGCGCGCCGGGCGAGGCCAGGGCAGAGACGCGCCGGTCACCCTACGCCTCGCTCTGAACGCGCGGCCGGAAATAGGCGATGGTCTGCGCCAGCCCCTCTTCCAAGGGCACCCGGGGCTCCCAGCCCAGCAGGGCGCGGGCCTTGGTGATGTCGGGCTGGCGGGTCTGGGGGTCGTCCTGGGTGCGCGCGTCCTGCGGGGTCACCAGCACGATCTCCGAGTCGCTGCCGGTCAGCGCGATCACCAGTTTAGCCAGGCCCAGGATGGTGATCTCGCCCGGGTTGCCCAGGTTGACGGGGTACACCTCATCGGACATCAGCAAGCGATAGAGCCCTTCGATCAGGTCAGAGACGTAGCAAAAGCTGCGGGTGCGCGAGCCATCGTCATACACGGTCAAGGGCTCGCCCTGGAGCGCCTGGCGGATGAAATTCGGCACCACGCGCCCATCGTGGAGGCGCATGCGCGGCCCATAGGTGTTGAAAATACGCGCGATGCGGGTTTGCAGGCCGTGGGCCTGGTGATAGGCCATGGTCAGGGCCTCGCCAAAGCGTTTGGACTCGTCATAGACGCCGCGCGGCCCCACGGGGTTCACGTTGCCCCAATAGCTCTCGGGCTGGGGATGCACCAGCGGATCGCCGTACACCTCCGAGGTGGAGGCCAGCAAAAAGCGCGCCCCCTTGGCCCGCGCCAGCCCCAGGGCGTGATAGACGCCCAGGGCGCCCACCTTGAGGGTCTGGATGGGCATCTGCAAATAGTCCACGGGGCTGGGGAGCGAGGCGAGATGCAGGATGGCGTCCAGCGGGCCGTCCACATGGATCGGCTCGTTGACATCGTGGTGAACAAAGGCAAAGCGGGGCTGCTGGCGCAGGTGGGCCAGGTTATCCAGGCTGCCGGTGATCAGGTTGTCCATGGCGAGCACGCTATCGCCGCGAGATAGCGCCAGGTCACTCAGGTGCGAGCCGATGAATCCGGCGCCGCCGGTGATGAGCACACGCATCGAGAGCCCCCTTGCCGATGGGATATGCGCCAGTATAGCGCAGCGCCCAGGGCGGGTCAAAGGCCGGGCAGGGCCGGGTGTCCGGTATCAGTTCAGCTTCAAGGGGGCGAGTTCCTAACTGATCAGGAAGTGGTGCCAATATCCTACAAGCGGTGAGCACACAGCCTCGCTGTGGACGCATACATGCGTCTAGCGTCAGTTCTGCAAATACATGTTTAATACATTTTTCTATTGTTTTATGGTAGGGGCGCGGCATGCCGCGCCCCTACAAGGCGGGCGAGACGCCCGCCCACGAAGGTTTGCCGCCGCCGTCCGTGGCGTGTTGGCCGCTTGCGCAATTCCGAGCCAGCGCCTGTCCGCGCCTCTCGTGGCCCTGTGGTATAATGCCCCCAGTGTGAGCGAGCGCGATGGGAGGCGCCATGCGCATTGTGGATTCCATTGATACAGGGCTAGACGAGGCGACCTGGGATCGTTTCGTCGCCAGCGATCCTGAGGGCCATCTGTTGCAGACCTGGGGCTGGGGCGCGCTCAAGGGCGCCTTTGGCTGGAGCCCCCTGCGGGTGGCCGTCGAGCAGGATGGGGCGTTGCTCGCCGGGGCCCAGGTGCTCTACCGGCGGTTCGGCCCCCTGGCCCTGGGCTATATCCCCAAGGGCCCGGTGCTCCCCTCACGGGACGCCCAAGCGCTGGAATTGCTCTGGCGCGCCATCCGCCAGCGCTCGCGGCGCCTGCGCGCCGTGGCCCTCAAGGTGGAGCCCGAATGGCGCGATGATGACCCTGGGCGACATGCCTGGCTGCGCGGGCAGGGCTTTTGCCCCAGCGCCAACACCATCCAGCCCCGCCGCACCATCCTCCTGGATCTGCGACCGAAGGAGGACGAGATCCTGGCGCGCATGAAGAGCAAGTGGCGCTACAACATCCGCCTCTCGGAGCGGCGCGGTGTAACCGTGCGCCAGGTGGGGCGCGAGGGGCTGCCCGCCTTTTACGACCTGATGCGCATCACCGGCGAGCGAGACGGGTTCGGCGTTCACAGCTATGCCTATTATGAAAAGGCCCTGGAGCTATTCCAGCCCCAGGGCCGCGCCGCACTCTTGATGGCCTATTACGAGGGCGAACCCCTGGCGGGCCTGATGCCCTATGCGTTCAACGGCCAGGCCTGGTATATGTATGGCGCATCGAGCAATCGCCGCCGCGAGCTGATGCCCAACCACCAGCTTCAATGGCGCGCCATGCAGTGGGCGCGGGCACAGGGCTGCACCCAGTATGACCTGTGGGGCATCGCCGATGAGGACCCGGATGCGGCCACTGCCGATCTGGGCGGCGTGCAACGCTTCAAAGAGGGGTTTGGCGGCCAGGTGGTACGCTATGTGGGGGCCTATGACCTGGCGTATGCGCGCCTGCTGCACCGGCTGCTGGAGCGGGCCTGGGCCTGGCGCCGCTCGCGCGGCCAGGCGGCGGATAGCTAGCTCTCTGCCGCAAATGCCAAGAGGCGAGACCGGGTTGGTCTCGCCTCTCTTTTCAGCCAGCTAGTGCGATGGGTGCGGGCTAGAGGCCCCGCTTGCCCATGTACGCGACGAGGTCGGCCACGCGGTTCGAGTAGCCCCACTCGTTGTCGTACCAGCTCACGACCTTGACCATGTTGCCGGCGATCACGCTGCACGAATCCGCATCAATGATGCTGGAGCGGGTGTCGCCCAGGAAATCGGTCGAGACCAGAGGATCGTGGGATACGCCCAGGATACCCTTCATGGGGCCGGCGGCGGCCTCGTCAAAGGCAGCGATCAGCTCTTCGAGCACGCAATCGCGGCTCAGCTCGGCCACAAAGTCCACGATCGAGACCGTGGGGGTGGGCACGCGCAGGGCCATGCCATCGAACTTGCCCTTGAGCTCGGGGATCACCAGCGCCACGGCGCGGGCCGCGCCGGTGGAGGTCGGGATGATGTTCAGGGCGGCAGCGCGGGCGCGACGCGGGTCCGAGTGCGGCGTGTCGTGCAGGCGCTGGTCGCCGGTATAGGCGTGTACCGTGGTCATCAGGCCCTTGACGATGCCCCAGCCGTCGTTGACGACCTTGGCAGCGGGGGCCAGGCAGTTGGTGGTGCACGAGGCGTTGGAGATGATCACGTGGTTGGCGGGATCATACAGGCCCTCGTTGACGCCCAGGACAATGGTGATGTCCTCGCCCTTGGCGGGGGCGCTGATGATCACCTTTTTGGCGCCGGCGTCAATGTGCGCCCTGGCCTTGTCGGCATCGGTGTAGAATCCGGTGGATTCGATCACCACATCCACGCCCAGCTCGCCCCAGGGCAGGTCGGCGGGGTTGCGCTCGGCGGCAAAGTGAACCTTCTGGCCGTTGACCAAAAGGCCGCCCTCAGTCTCCTCGACGGTGCCGGGGAAGCGGCCATAGATCGAGTCGTACTGGAGGAGCAAGCGAAAACTCTTGGGGGGAAAGAGGTCGTTGACGCCAACGACCTGCATCTCATCGGCATAGTTGGCCACCATCGCCTTGAACACCTGGCGTCCAATGCGTCCAAAGCCGTTGATGCCTACTCGGATTGTCATGTCGGTCTCCTTTCGTATCCCTGGAGTCGTATAACGGGTTTCTGTCGGCGCCGACAGTGTGTTCTGCGGCGAGATGGCCCGCGTACACAAGAGCGGAAAAACCCGCACCCTAAGGGCCATGCTCACAGGACTGCCTTGTCTGCGCCAGCAGTCTACAGCCATATCGAGTATAGCGGATGTGCAGAGGGCTGTCAAAGCATTCGAGCAGCGAGCAGTGACAGCGCATCTGCCGGATGCCGCGCCCCTTACCGCGGGCCTTGTTGCCAGGGCAGGAGGCTGCGAGTGAACGAGGTGAACGAAAGCGGGCTCGTGCGATTGACGGGGCCAAGCGGCTATGGTAGACTCTGGCCTGCCAGTGTGCGCGTCCGGGCCCATAGCTCAGTGGTTAGAGCAACCGGCTCATAACCGGTCGGTCCCTGGTTCGAACCCAGGTGGGCCCACAGTTCGTTTTTTTTCGCAGCGCAGTCGGAACGCAACGTACCCTCCCCCATGTAGCGCCTTGAAACGCACCCATCGCGTCATTGACGGAGCAGCGCACGTTGTGCTATGCTGTACTTGAAGAGTCGGGGTGCAGCATGCACCCGCGCCCACGCAACAAGCGAGACAAGATGGCCAAGTACATCATTCTCACCTTTTCCACAGAGCGCGAAGGCAAGCATTACGTTGCCCGCTGCGAGGAGCTGGGAACATCGAGCTTTGGCGAATCCAAAGAGGCCGCCTACCAGGCGCTGCTCGAAGCAACGCTCCTCTATCTTGATACCCTCGATGAATTGGGCGAGTGCGCCCAGTTCCTGCAGGCCAAGGGCATCGTCGTCCATGATGGTCACACTGCCAGCAAGGATATGCCGCGCTGTCGGAGGGCCGATATTCGCTCTCAGGTTGTCTCACTCGACGCCGTCGCCGCTCTCTAGCAGCGATGCGGCACAGGCTATTCTCCAGCGACCAGGTAATCAACGCGCTGGAGCGTGCGGGCTTTGAGCTCAAGCGAACGCGAGGCAGCCACGCCGCCCTGATAAGACAGAAAAGTGACGCCAGCCATGCCGTCGTTATCGTGCCTCTCGGGAAGAGTGCAATCCCCAGGGGCACGTTTCGCTCAATACTCGCACAAGCCGAGCTCGAATACGAAGAGTTTCTCACGCTGGCAGAGATCAACGAAAAGGGGTTCAAGAAGAGGCTGCCCAAGTGGTTGCTTGGCGCCTTGGTCTGGGGATAAGCGTCACGCGCTGCCCCGAGGCGACTGGCAGGTTTTGACGGCTCCTTCCGAGGCGGCTACAATCCCCGAGCAGCCAATTTCGGCGCCGCGCTCATTCCTGCGCCGCCCGCTCGATAGGATGGCCGACCATGCCCACCAGCCGATACGACGTCATCATCATGGCCGGCCACGATGCAATGGCCACCCCTCTTTCCGAGGCGACCGGCCAGCCCTGCAAGGCCCTGATCCCTATCGCAGGGCGGCCCATGATCCATTACCTGATCCAAGCGCTGCAAGCATCCGATTGCATGGCGCGCCTGGCCGTGGTGGGCGTCAGCCCCGAGGAGATCGCTCCGGACAAGGCGACGGTCTTTGTCCCCAACCAGGGCAGCCTGGTCGCCAATCTCTCGGCGGCGCTGGACGCCCTGCAGGCCTCCGACCCGGTGTTGGTGGCCTCCACGGATATCCCGCTCCTCACCCCTCAGGCCGTGCGCGACCTGGTGGAGCGTTGCGAGGGGCAGGCGCTGGATCTGGGATACCCGATTGTGGAACGCCAGGTCATGGAGGCCCAATACCCCGGCTCGGGGCGCACCTTTGTCCCCCTGGTAGAGGGCAACTTTGCCGGCGGCGACCTTTTCTACTTGCGCCCCCCTGTTTTCAGAGACAATGCGGCCATGTTTGCCAGCCTGAGCGCGCGGCGCAAGAGCGCCTGGCAGTTGGCCCGCCTGATGGGGGCGGCGATCCCCTTGCGTTACGCCCTCAAGCGTCTGCGCATTCGCGACCTGGAGCGGCGGGCCCAACGTCTGCTGCGCGCCGATTGTCGCGCCATCATCTCCCCCTTTGCCGAGCTGGCCATGGATGTAGACAAGCCCCATCACCTGGAATTGGTGCGCCGTGCCCTTACTCCCCAAGAATGAGCCGACAGCCCCGGCCCGCGCCACCCTCGCCACGGTGGACAACCGCCTTTCGGCGTGGATTGTCCGCCAGGCAGAGGCGGCGCCCGGCCTGCGCCGGGTAGCTCGGCTATCCGCCCGCGCCGGCGACGGCATCGTGTGGCTGGGGATCGCCGCCGGCGCCATGTTGGCGCCCCCGCTGCGCAGCGCCACGGCCCAGATCGCCTTGGGTGCCCTGGCCGCCGGCCTGGCCGTGGCGCCGGTCAAGTATACCGTACGGCGCACGCGGCCAGCCGGAGCGCGCTATCGCAGCAGCGCCATCTGGGCGCACTATGACGCCTACTCGTTTCCATCGGGCCACGCAGCGCGCATGGCTGCTCTGGCAACAGGGGCCGCGCTGTTGTTCCCGGGCTGTTGGCCCCTGTTGCTCATCGGCGCCGCGCTCGTCTGCTGGGGCCGCGTAGCTACCGCCGCTCACTTTGTGGGAGATGTGCTGGCCGGGGCCTTGCTGGGCGCCGTGGCCGCTGTGCTCATCTACCTGCTCGGGCCCGGGGCCCTGATCGGCTGAGCCTGACGATGGTTCCCATGGCCGTTTTCTCGATTTGATGACTCTATGGTAGAATGTGTTATGGTCAATAGTACACTCAGATACGGCGCCCAGGCGCTGACGTGGCCGTTCGTTCTGGAGGGAAAACGATCCAATGAAACCTGTCTGGCCCAGGAATGCCTTTATCTATTTATTGATCCTTGTAGCGAGCATAGCCCTTTTTTCGAGTTTTGTCTCTCAGAGCGAAGCCGTTGAGGAAATAGATCTCGCCCAGGTAGCCCGCCTTGTCAAGGCGGGGCAAGTCGAACGCCTGGAGTTCAATAACGATGGCGTGATCCAGTTGGAGATACGCGATGGATCCAGGACCGTCTCGTACACATCTCGCAAAGAAGTGAGCGTCGGCATTGGCGAAACCCTGATCAACCTGGGTGTGACGCCCGAGCAACTTGGCTCCATCGGCGCCCTGGTGACCCAACGTCCCAGTATGTGGGACAACTGGGGCCTGATCCTCATCCAGGGCATCCCGCTGTTGCTGATGTTCGTATTCCTGATGTTCATGCTGCGCCAGGCCCAAAGCGGTAACAACCAGGCCCTCTCGTTTAGCAAGAGCAGGGCCCGCATGTTCTCGGGCGACCGGCCCTCGGTCACCTTTGACGACGTGGCCGGCGCCGAGGAGGCCAAGCAGGAACTGGTAGAGATCGTCGAGTTCTTGCGCGATCCGGACCGGTTTACGGCGCTGGGCGCCCGCATCCCCAAGGGCGTGCTGCTGGTGGGGCATCCTGGCACCGGCAAGACCCTGATGGCCCGCGCGGTGGCCGGCGAAGCGGGCGTGCCCTTTTTCTCCATCAGCGGCTCCGAGTTCGTCGAGATGTTTGTGGGCGTGGGCGCCAGCCGCGTGCGCGACCTGTTTGATCAGGCCAAGCGCAACAGCCCCTGCATCGTCTTTGTGGACGAGATTGACGCCGTAGGCCGCCAGCGCGGCGCGGGCCTGGGCGGCAGCCACGATGAGCGCGAGCAGACCCTCAACCAGATCCTGGTGGAGATGGACGGCTTTGATACCGATACCAAGATCATCATTCTGGCGGCCACCAACCGCCCGGATATCCTGGATCCCGCCCTGTTGCGCCCCGGCCGGTTCGACCGCCGCGTGGTGATCGATCGGCCTGACCGCCGGGGCCGTGAGGCGATCCTGCAGGTACATACACGGGGCAAGCCCCTGGCCGACGATGTGGATCTCGAGGTGCTGGCCAAGCAGACGCCCGGCTTTACGGGCGCCGATATCGAGAACCTGGTGAACGAGGCCGCCATCCTGGCGGCGCGCGCCAACCAGAGCAGCATCACCATGACCGAGTTCCAGGAGGCGGTCGAGCGCGTCATCGCGGGGCCGGAGCGCCGCAGCCGCCTGATCAGCGAAGAGGAAAAAAGGATCATCGCGTTCCATGAGGCGGGCCACGCCATCATCCAGGCCAAGCTCGAGCACACCGATCGGGTGCACAAGGTGACCATCATCGGTCGCGGCCAGATGGGCGGCTATACCATGACCCTGCCCGAGGATGACCGCACGCTCTACTCCAAGGCCAAGTTCGAGGACGAGATGGCCGGCCTGTTGGGTGGCCGCGCCGCCGAGGAGATCGTCTTTGGCGACGTAACCACCGGCGCCAAGAGCGATCTCAAGCGCTGCACCCAGATCGCGCGCGCCATGGTGACCGAATACGGCATGACCGAATCCATGGGGCAGCGCACCTTTGGCCAAAAGGAAGAGCTGATCTTTTTGGGGCGCGAGATCTCGGAGCAGCGCGACTATGGCGAAGAGATCGCCACCCAGATCGACCGCGAGATCAAGCTGCTTGTGGATCGCGCCTATGACCGGGCGCGCCAGGTGTTGCGCACCTATCGCGAGGAGCTTGGTCGTGTCGCCCAGGCCCTCATCGAGGAAGAGACGATTGATGCAGATGCGTTCCGTGCCCTGTTGGGCCAGGACGCGACCCAGGAAGAGCCGGAGGCCGAGCCGGTCGGCGTCTAGCGCCAACTCGTACGTCAGCGCCAAGGCCGGGGAGCAATCCTCGGCCTTGGCTCATCCAGGGCTACGCTCGCCGCCTGCTACTCCTGCTCCTCGATCTGCACCGGCGTCAGCCGTAGCGCATCCTGTCCTTGGCCCGTAGCCAAGCGCCGCAGCGTTGTCTCCTCGTACATCCCCACGATCAGGCCATACTCTCCTGGGGGCAGCGTTTCCGGCAACGCCAGCCGGTGGGTATCCTCGATGAACTCGCCCGGCGCCCAGCCGGTGGTGGGCCGGAGCCACCCCGCAGGCACGGCATCGCTCCCCGCAACCCATTGTCCCTGGCCATCCACCAGGTGCACAAAACCCTTGTAGCTGGCCGGCGTCACTTCCTGGGCCTGCCAGACCAGGCGTACCTCAAGCGCACCGCCCGGGCGAGCCGTCCCTTGCAGCGTATAGCCAACAAGAGTCGCCAAGCCACCGAACGTCTCATCTGCTGCGTATTGATAGGGTGGGGCCTGGTAGCGCCGCTCCGGAGCCTGGATCCAGAGTTCTCCCACCGGTATCGGCGCCGCCCCGGCCTCTCCCTGCAGCTCCAGGCGATACAGGCCGCTCTCCAGGTGCGCCGGGATCGCGATGGTGTGCAGCCCTCGCCAGATCTCCTTGCGGCGCCAAGAGCGCGTGGGCCAACCGGGCGCCGGGGGCGCTCGGCGTTCCCAGATGACCCCGCCCGCAGCATCGAGCATACGGATCGTTATGTCGAAATCACTTTGCAGATTGGCTTGAGCCTGCCAGTAGAGCGCGAGATCCAGGCCCTGGCCCGCCTGGGCTTCCTGGGGCAACTCGGCCACGCCCAGCAGGACCAGGCCAGGGCGCACCGGCTGCTCGATCCGTTCCAAGAGGGGTAGATCCGCCACCTGGACCGGGCGCACCGGGCGGATAACAGCCAACTCGCCGAGGCTGAGCGTATCCCCCAGGGTGGCAGCAGGCTCTCCCCGGCGATAGACCAACAGGTGGAGGTGATAGACGCCGGGGGGTAAGCCCGGGGGCAGTGCTACCTGGAAGGCTTCCTCATAGACACGGCCCGCAAGCCACCGGGTGGCCGGATAGCCCGCGATATCTACATGGTCCTCCTGGGCCACGGTGCGCCCGCTGCCATCCAGCACCCGCAGGCTGGCGCTCAGATCGTTGGCCAGCAGAGGCCCTGCCTGCCAGTAGAGCCAGATGATTGCCTCTTCGCCAGAGCGCGCCGCATCCGGCCATTCCAGCCCCAGCAGGGTCACCTGTTCCTCAAAGGTCGCGCCCAGGGCGCGATCGAGGGGCAGTGGGCCGCCGGCCCGCACCTGGAGATACCCCAGCAGCAGAGGCGCATCCAGGGGGCTCCCATTGGCGCGCCGCGCATCCAGCACCGCCTCCGGTTCGCCATAGCGGTACGCCACCAGTTGCAGCGCATACGCGCCCGGCGGCGTGCCATACGGGATGCGGAGCACGTGCCTGTCGCGGGTGTAGCAGGGCTGGGGGAGCCATTCGTCGGTGGGTACCCCGCCGGGGTGCTGGTTGTCACTCTGGGCGATGATGTGCCCGGTGGGATCCAGCAACTGGACGCTGGTGCTGTAGCGCTCATCCGCAGGCGCGACAAGCTGCCAGTAGAGGGTGACGGCGCCCGTCTCCCCCGTCGTCAGAGAGGGCAGGTCCTCTGCGCCCAACAGGGTGAGGTTGCCCCAAAAGGTTGCGCCAGCATACGCGAGCGACTGCGCCAATTGATGGGAGTTTGGTATTCGCCCAGGCAGCCGGGCCAGGGCCAGGGCAGCCGCGCCCAACAGCGCAATCAGAAGCATCTGTCGCAGGGTCAGGTCGTTGTTCACAGGAGAGAGGCTCTCTGGCGCAGCCTGCCCACGTTGTCGAACTGCAACGCAGAGCCATACAATAGCCAGCCCAAGACCGGCCAGCGAGACCGCCTTCGCAACGCGCCGGACCGGGGTGGAGCCAAAGGCCAGCGAGATGGTGTGCATCCCCGGCGGAACCGCAACGCTGATGAGCCCGTGGGGCTTGGTGGGTTGGATCGGGACGGACTCGCCATCCAGCTCGGCGCGCCAGCCGGGAAAGTAGAATGTGTTGAACACCAGATCGAACGCCGTCTCGGTCTCGACTGTCACCGTCTCGCGCAGCGCCGAGTAGCGCACCTCACTCAGCGCCGCACCGGCGGGCAGGGATGCTCGCTCCACCCGCGCCGCCCGCTCCTCGGAAACCACGCGGGGCTCGGGCAATTCCTTGATCGTCACAGGCAGGTATTCGCCGGTGGTGGTGGTGCCGATATCGCATACGCAGGCGCCATGCGTGCGCACAGCGCCGATGGTGGCCGGGCCGAGATCCGTGTGGCGATAGAGCGTCCTCTGCCAAGGGGCCGTGTGGCCGACCAGGCAGGCAATCAGAAGCCCTGGCAATAGCGCGCGCGTCCATGCCTGGCCGGGCAGGCGGGCCAGCCAACGATCCAAAACGGGAACGCTGGCCCCCGCCAGGGCGGCGAGGGGGAGCATGGCGAGCCCCAAAAAACGCCAGGGAAACTGGAGCATCCGCATCGGTTCGATGCGCTCCCAGATGGGCGCGGAGAGATCCACAGCCAGCAAGAGGGGCAAGAGCGCTGCTCCCAAGAGCAACAACCAGAGCTTGCGATCGGTGCTGCGCGATGGTAGCCCCAGGGCCGAGACGCCTGCCAGAAGCATGAGGAGCACAAGGCTTGCCCTGGGAAACGCCAGATCTTGGTTCAGGAGGCGCGGGCTGATCCATTCCGGCAGGGTGAACAACTGCGATGCAGGGATCAGATGGCGACGATAGTCGAACATCTCCCATAAGGTCAGACGTTCGAGCTGGACGAGGTTGGACTCGGCCAGAGCGGGGAGCCAGTGCCAGGCCGAGAGGGCGAGGCCAAGGGCGATGCAGAGACCATAGGGGACGAGGGCGCGCCAGCAGGGGCGTCCGTCGCGTGCCCCGCAGGCCAGGTACAAGACATAGGCCGCCACGAACGGGGTCGCCAGAAGAGCGGTGGCACTGTGGGCCAGGATCATGGCCGCATAGACAAGCGCCCCGCAGACCCCAAAGAGCGACCGGCGGGTGCGGGATAGCCTGGCAAGGCAGTATATCGCCAGCGGCAACAGGGCCAGGGCAAGCTGCTCGGCGATGGCATAGCGGCAGAAGGTGTTGGCGATCAGATAGGGCGAAAAGACATACGCAGCCGCAGAGACGAGCCCACCCCGGGCGCCAAACAGCTCTGCTCCCCAGAGGTACATGGATAGCGACGCGATGGCCGAGATCACGACCAGGGAAAGGTTCGCCGCCGCGACCGGATCGGCGCAGACGATGCTGACCAGATGGATGAGGTAATACGCCAGGGGCGGGTAGTAGTTGAAGAGCGGATACCCATAGCCCCACACCATGTCCGGCGCCCAACGGGAAAAGAGGATGCCGTTGCGCAACAACTCGCCCACCTGCACCGACCGGAGCAGGTGGTACATCGAGTCATCCGATGTGGGCAGCGCGGCGCCCAGGACAGGGTAGGCGGCAGCCACTCCCAGCGCGGCGGCCAGGAGCAGCGGAGCGATCCTGGCGTAGGGAGTTGCGCGTAGCTCTGCCGGCTGCGGTGTCGCACTCGAGGTTATGTCGCCCATAGCGTGCCCATCGTGCTCCAAGTGATCCCGACATAGCTTTGAGGGCTGCCCCAGGCGCCTGGCCGCACCATCGGGCCGCCCGCCCATCGAAGCGCCTTCGATAAGTAGCATAGGGCAGAATGCGCCACGCTGCAAGAGCCTGGCAGCGCATTAACAAAGCGCTGCGCCTCCCCGCGCTCCCCGCCATTGACGCCCGCCCCCTCCCCCGCTACAATCTGAGCAACACCACAAGGAGGCGCGCGCATGGGCAACGTCGTCGTTCTGGGCAGCCTGAATATGGATCTGATCGTCCGCACGGAGCGCATCCCGCGCCCCGGCGAGACGGTGCACGGCTCTGACTTTCGCACCGTGCCCGGCGGCAAGGGCGCCAACCAGGCCGCCGCCGCCGCCCGGCTGGGCGCACGCGTCGAGATGCTGGGCCGCGTGGGCCAGGACGCCTTTGGCGAAGAGATGCTGCGCAACCTGGGCGAGCAGGGCGTGGGCGTGGGCCGCGTGCAGCGCGACGCTGCGCCCAGCGGCATTGCCCTGATCACGATCCAGGCCGATGGCGATAATTCCATCGTCGTGGCCCCAGGAGCCAACGGCCAGGTCACCACCCAGGATGTGGACGCCGCCGCCGACCTGCTGGCCCAGGCCAGCTATCTGGTCATGCAGTTCGAGGTGCCCCTGCCTGTGGTGCGCCACGCCATCGCCCGGGCCGCGGCCCTGGGGGTGCGCGTGGTGCTCAACCCCGCCCCCGCCTATCCCGTGGACGCCGCCTTTTTGGAGGGCGTCTACTGCTTGATCGTCAACGAGACCGAGGCCGAGACCCTGACCGGCCTGAGCGTCAGCGGCCTCGAAGCGGCCCGCGAGGCCGCCCGGGCGCTGCACGGCCTGGGCGCGCCCGTGGTGATTGTGACCCTGGGGGCCGAGGGGGCGCTGCTGCTGGCCGAGGGCACGTTCACCCATGTGCCCGCCCGCAAGGTGCAGGTGGTGGATACCACCGCCGCCGGAGATGCCTTTATCGGCGGGTTGGTGGCCAGCCTGGAGCGCGGCCTGCCCCTGCCCGAGGCCGTGCGCTATGCCGCCTGCGCGGGCACCCTGGCCACTACCGTGCTGGGCGCCCAGACCTCGCTGCCGCGCCAGGCCGAGGTGGACGCATTCTACCGGGAGGGGTGACCCTGGCAGAGCGATCGGGCGCCGTCGGCATCATCGCCAATCCCGCCTCGGGCAAGGACATTCGCCGCCTGGTGGCCCAGGCCACGACCATCGGCAACCAGGAAAAGCTCGCCATTGTGCGGCGGGTGATTCTGGGGCTGGCGGGGGCGGGCGTGGCGCGGGCGCTCCTGATGCCCGACCCGCAGGGGCTGGCGCGCCAGGCCGCCCGGCTGCCCCAGAGCGCGCCTTTGCCCCTGCCCGAGATCGCCTGGGTGGATGTGGCGGCGCGGGGAACCGCCGAGGACTCGCGGCGCGCCGCCGCCCAGATGGCCGCCGAGCCCGTGGGCTGCATCGTGACCCTGGGAGGCGATGGCACCGTGCGCGCCGTCTCGCAGGGGGCGGGCGAGACGCCCCTGCTGGCCCTCTCGACAGGCACCAACAATGTCCTGCCGACCTTTCTGGAGGCCACCGTGGCCGGGCTGGCCGCCGGCGCCGTGGCGAGGGGGCGCGTGGCCCTGCCCGACGTGGCCTATCGCCACAAGTGGCTAGAGGTGAGCGTGGACGGCCACCCGGTGGACCGGGCGCTGGTGGATGTGGCCCTGCTGCGCGGGCGGTTCGTGGGGGCCCGGGCCGTGTGGGAGCCGGGCAGCCTGTTGGCCCTGGCCGTCACCCGCGCCGACCCGGCCACCATCGGCGTCTCGGCCATCGCCGGTGCGCTCTGCCCCATCGGCCCACGGGAGTCGCGCGGGCTGGCCGTGTGGCTGGCGCCCGATGCGTCGCGCCGGATCATTGTCCCCCTGGGGCCGGGGCTGCTGGCCCAGGTGGGGATTGCGGCCACGCAAGAGCTGCGGATAGACCAGGAGCTGCGCTGGCCCATCGGCGAGCACACCATCGTGGCGCTGGATGGCGAACGCGAGTTGGCCCTGGCGCCGGGCCAGCAGCTCGGCGTGCGCCTGCGGGCCGATGGCCCCTGGATTGTCGAGGGCAGCCAAGTCATGCGCGCCCTGGCGCAGATGGACTCTACCCATAGCACGGAGCAAGGAGAAGCACCATGATTCGCACCCAGATCGCCATTATCGGCGCCGGCCCGGGCGGGTATGTGGCCGCGCTGCGCGCCGCCCAGTTGGGCGCCGAGGTCGTCTGCATCGAAAAAGAGGCCGTAGGCGGGGTCTGCCTGAATTGGGGCTGCATCCCAACAAAGGCCCTCTTGCGCACCGCCGAGGTGTACGATCTGGCGCGCAAGGCGGGCGAGTTTGGCGTGCTGGTGGGCGAGCCCCGGCTGGATTGGCAGGCGGCCCAAAAGCGCAAGGACGAGGTCAAGGCGCGGCTCACCCGGGGCGTCAGAACGCTCCTGAGCCAGGCAGGGGTGCAGGTGGTGCAGGGGCAGGCGCGCCTGGCGCGGGCCAATACGCTGCGGGTCACCTCCAGCCAGGGAAAAGAGACCATCGTGGCCGACGATATCCTCATCGCCACCGGCTCGCGCCATCTCGACGTGCCCATCCCCGGCCTGGACGATCCCGGCATCCTGAACTCGACCAGCATCCTGCAACTGGAGGCGTTGCCCGCCAGCCTGTGCGTGGTGGGCAGCGGCGCCATCGGCGTCGAGTTCGCCTGCCTGATGGCCACCCTGGGCGTGCAGGTGACCCTGATCGAGATGCTGCCGCGCATCGCGCCCTTGATGGACGAGACCATCGGCGACATGCTGGCCCGCAGCCTGCGGCGGCGCGGCATCACCATCCACACCAACACCCGCGTCACCGCCGTGGCCAAGACCGAGGCGGGCTATCTGGTCTCCATGAGCTCGGAAAAGGATGGCGACGCCCAGGTGGAGGTGGAAAAGGTGCTTTCGGCCATCGGGCGGGCGCCCAATGTCGAGGACCTGGGCCTGGAGGCGGCGGGCATCCGGCCCACCCGCCGGGGCATTGCCGTGGACGACCGGATGCGCACCGTGGCGCCCCACGTGTACGCCGTGGGCGATTGCGCCGCCGAGGGGCCCATGCTGGCCCACATGGCCTCACACCAGGGGATCGTGGCCGTGGAGGACGCCCTGGGCCGCCCGGCGCACGTGGATTACAGCGCGGTGCCCAGTTGCATCTTTACCCTGCCCGAGGCGGCGGGCGTCGGACTGACCGAGGCCCAGGCCCGCGAGCAGGGCTATGCCGTGCAGACGGGCATGTTCGCCCTGGCGGCCAATGGCAAGGCCCTGGCCTATGGCGAGAGCGAGGGGTTCGTCAAGATCGTCTCCGAGAGCGAGAACGACGCCATTCTGGGGGTGCACATCCTGGGGCCCCACGCCAGCGACCTGATCCTGGAGGGCACGTTGCTGCGCCAGTTCGAGGTGACGCTGGACGAGGTGGAGCAGGTGATCCACCCGCACCCGACCCTGGGCGAGGCCGTGGGCGAGGCCGTGCTGGCCGTGCGCGACCGAGCGCTGCACGCCGCTCCGAGACGGAGGCGCTAGGGCGTCAGTTCTCGATCACCACGCGCACCCGGTGCGGCGTCGGGAAATTGCCCGTGATGTCCACCACCGTCAGCCTGAGCCAGTAGACCCCGTTGGGCAGCGCCCGCGAGTCGAACTGCATCAACACGCCATCGCTCACCTGTGAGGACACCGTATCGCCGATCGAGTGCCAGCCTTGCGGGTCCTCGCCTGCGCCCTGCTCGATCTTGTAGAACTGGAAATTGCCGTGGCGCGCGGTGCCGCGAATGGTCACCACGCCGGAGAGGCGCGCGCCAGAGCCGGGCGACGTGATGCAGGTATTGGGGTCTGCGCAGGCAGCGGCCGGCGGCGGAGGCGTTGCCGTTGGGTTCGGGTCGGGCGTAGACGTGGGCCGGGGCGTGGCCGTCGGCGGCGGGGGCGTGGCCGTAGGTTCAAGCGTCTCGACCAGCTCAGGCGTGGGCGTCGCCACTGTGGGTGTGGGGATCGGCAGCGTGATGGTGGGCGTCGGCCCAAGCGCCTCCAGCACATCCACCGAGGGCAACACATAGTGCTGCACACCCAGCACCACGGCGATGATGCCCAGCATCACGCCGATATTGGCCATCGAGCGCCCCTCCCGGTGGGCCGAGACCTCGCGCTCGACGGAAAAGATGGTGTTGACCCGCGCGCGGCGCGCGATGACATAGTTTCTGAGGTTGTACAGGATGACGACAAAGCAGACCAGGTACAGCCAGATGATGTAGCGACCGATCAGGTCGAAAAACGAGACCAGGATATTGAACACTCGGTAGTCATTCTCCAAAGAAACGTATTGCACCGGCCCGTCCATCGGGCCGGTCGCCACTGTATGTGTGTATCCTGTGCATTGGCGATGCCACCGCCCAAGAGTCCCTCTTGGGACAAGACTACCGCAGTATGCTCCTAGCCCTGGGGCGGCAGGCGGCCCAGCACGCCCATCAGCAAGCGCGCCAGGGCTGGAACGGCGTGTTCGCCCACGGCCAAAACCTGCTTGTGCATCGCCTCCGGGTCCTCGTCCTCGCCCAGGAAATCCTGGGGCACATTGGTGATGAGCGAAAGGCCCAACACGCGCATGCCGGCATGGCGCGCCACCACCACCTCGGGGGCCGTGGACATGCCCACAGCATCGGCGCCCACGGTGCGCAGAAAGCGGATCTCGGCGGGCGTCTCGTAGCTGGGGCCCGCCACCATCGCATAGGTGCCCTCCCAGAGGGGCACCCCCTGGCTGCGGGCCTCTTGGCGCAGCAGATCGAGCAGCGCCGGGTCATAGGCGGGCGTCATATCGGGGAAACGCGGTCCCCAGCGTTCGTCGTTGGGGCCGCGCAGCGGATTGTGGCCCGCCAGCCCCGCCAAGTAGAGATGATCTGTGATGGCCATCAGGTCGCCGGCGGCGAAATCGGGCCGCAGACCGCCAGCGGCGTTGGTCACGATCAATATCTCGGCGCCCAGGTGGCGCATCACCCGCACGGGAAAGGTGATGGTGGCCGCGGCATAGCCCTCGTAAAAGTGCAGGCGCCCCTGCATGACCAGCACGGGCTGGCCGTTGAGGCTTCCACCCACAAAGCGGCCCGCATGTCCCGCCACCGTCGAGGCCGCCATATGGGGCACATCCGCATAGGGAACCACCACAGGGTCGGCGACCTGATCCGTCAGGTGGCTCAGCCCAGAGCCCAGGATCATGGCCACGCGGGGGCGGGTTCTCAGCCGTCCGGCGAGATACGCCGCGGCATGGGCAACCATCTCATAGTTCACGGCGGAACTCATGGTAACAAACACCTCTTCGGGATTGCATGCGCTGGCAGGGGCCTGGGCAGGTGCATCGCCAATAGCCCCCGGTCAGTGAGCGCGGGGGTGGGCCTCGTCGTATACTTCGCGCAGACGTTCCTGCCCGGCCTGTGTATACACCTGGGTCGTCGAAACGTTGGCATGCCCTAACAGACCTTGCACCTGGCGCACGTTGGCCCCGCCGTTCAGGAGGTGGGTGGCAAACGAGTGGCGCAGCGTGTGCGGCGTCACCTCGGCTGTGATGCCTGACTCGCTGACGTACTTTTTGATGATCAACCAGAGGCCCTGTCGGGTCAGGCGGCGTCCGCGATGGTTGACAAAGAGGGCGCACTCGTCATCTTGGACGAGTTCAGAGCGGCCCTCTTGGAGGTAGGTCTGCAACGCCTCGATGGCCCGGCGGTAGACGGGGATCTCGCGCTGGCGATTCTGCCCCGAGCCGCTCACACAGCGGACATAGCCCTGCTCCATATCGAGGTCCTCGACATTGAGCGCCACGACCTCGCTCACACGCATGCCGGTGGCATAGAGCACTTCGAGCAGGGCGCAATCGCGCAATCCTCGCACCGATGGGTTGTTGGCCGGGGCTTTGAGCAGACACTCGACCTCTTGCTCCGAAATGGAGGTCGGCAGATACTTGCGTACCTTGGGGCTATCCAGCTTGGAGCTGGGGTCTTGGTGGAGTTGGCCTTGCTCTAGCAGGTGGCGGAAGAAGGATTTGGCAGCGGCCACCTTGCGCGCCACCGTTGCAGAGGCGTATTCATGATCGTTTCGCAGGCAATCCACATAGCTGGATAGATGGTTGGGGGTAACGTGATCCCACGAGACGATGCCCTGAGCCTCGAGATAGCCGTTAAACTGGACCAAATCATTACGGTAGGCGACAATCGTGTTGCTAGAGTAGCCCTTTTCCTCCATCAAGGAGGCCAGGAACGCCTCAATCTGAGCTCTCATGCCCTCTTCTCCTCAGTTGATGCCCATCAGCGGCTCCGGCGCTATTGTACCATCACTTTACATAGGGGCAAAACCCCAGCGATCCCGGAGGGTTTCGGCCAAGACCGACATCGGGGGCCAGCGCACGCCTGGTCATTCGACAAAGTCTCCCATCATGGCTACAATGCCCACGCTTGCCGGTTAAAAGCACTCGGGATTGCCAGCCCATGCCAGCGTCGCAGGGAGGATAGTTGCCATGGATCTGTTTGAAAAGTGCAGGAACTTTACCCGCGCGGAAGAGGCCCGCAAGGGGGGCTACTATCCCTACTTTATTCCTCTGGAGGATACCGAGGGCACCGAGGTGGTGGTCAACGGCAAGCGCATGATCATGATTGGCTCCAACAATTACCTGGGGCTGACCACCCACCCCAAAGTGCGCGAGGCCGCCATCCAGGCCATCCAGCGCTATGGCACCAGTTGCACCGGCTCGCGCTTTCTCAATGGCAACCTGGCCATGCACAACGAGCTGGAGCAGGAGCTGGCCGATTTCGTGGGGCACGAGGCGGGGCTGGTCTTTAGCACCGGCATGGGCGTCAACCTGGGCACCATCTCGGCGCTGGTAGGCCGGGGCGAGTATGTGATCACTGACCGCGAGGATCATGCCAGCATCATTGATGGGTGCAGGCTCTCCTTTGGCGAGATGAGGCGCTACCGGCACAACGACATGGAGCATCTGGAGCAGGTGCTGGCCTCATTGGAGGACAAGGCCAAGCTGGTGGTGGTGGACGGCGTGTTCAGCATGGGCGGCGACATTGCCCCCCTGCCCGAGATCGCGCCCCTCTGCCAGCGATACGGCGCCCGCCTGATGGTGGATGACGCCCACTCGCTGGGCGTGCTGGCCGGGGGCCGGGGCACCGCCGCCCACTTTGGCCTGGATGATCAGGTTGACCTGGTGATGGCGACCTTTAGCAAGGCGTTTGCCTCGCTGGGCGGCGTCATCGTCGGTTCGGCCCAGGTCATTGATTATATCAAGCACAACGCCCGGGCGTTGATCTTTTCGGCCAGCATGCCGCCCTCGAATGTGGCGGCGGTCAAGGCGGCGCTCCAGGTCATCAAAGAGGAGCCGGAGCGGGTGGAGCGGGTGCAGCAGATCGCCGAGCGGATGCGCGCAGGCTATCAATCGTTGGGGTTCAGCACGGGCAACAGCCAAACGCCCATCATCCCCATCCTGATCGGCGACGAGTTCAAGACCTTTGCCTTTTGGCGGGCCTTGTTCGAGGCGGGCATCTATGTGAACCCGGTGGTGCCACCCGCCGTGCCGCCCAACCTCTCGCTGTTGCGCACCAGCTATATGGCCACCCACACCGACGAGCAGCTCGACCGGGTGCTGGAGACTTTTGCCCTGGTGGGCAAGCAGCTAGACCTGATCTAGCTCGTGTAACGCTCGCTCTTGCGCGCCACGGGGGAACCTGTGGCGCGCTTTTTGCGTGCTAGAGGGGGATGCCCTCCGGCAGGGGGCCCTCCTGCAGCGCGCGCCAGAGCGAGTGCACCGTCCAGACGGGCTCCAGCAGGGCGTGGGGCGGCAGGGGCGCACGGGTGACCAGCCGCACACCGTTGAGCGCGGCCAGCTCTCCTGGTGGGCAGGGAAGGGCGGCCAGGGCAGGCCGCACCTGTTCCAGCGGCAGGGTCAGCATACCATAGAGATCGCCCAGGCGGGGCGCGCCATCCAGCCGCGCCCAAAAGGTCGCGATGGCCAGGGTGCGGGCCGCCGGGCCCAGCTCGGGGCGGTAGAGGTTCTCGCTGACGGTCAGCAGCGCAGGCAGCGGATGCCCGGCCTGCAGCAGGCCCAGGCGCGTCACCTGCTCCCGCTCATAGACGATGGCCGTCTGGGCAGAAGAGAGGGTCTCGATCGGAGCGCCCAGCTCTTCGTGGGCCTCGCGTTGCAGGCAGGCCAGCAGCGTCTCGCCCGGCTCCAGCGAGCCGCCGATGGCCCCCAACCCCACGATGGTAACCCCGTCCTCGCGACGCTGCCAGTGCTTGGGCTTGGTCAGCTCCAACACCAGGGCGCCCTCGGAGACCACCAGCGCCGAGGCGCCGGTCATCTGCCAGGGGGGCAGCTCGCACAGCCGATCTATGGCGCGGGCCAGCTCGGGATAGGCGACAAAGAGCGGATCCACAAACGGGCCGGTTCCTTTTCCCATAGGCGTGCCGTTACGCGGCAACGTTCGAACGTTCACACGTTGAAACGTTCATGGGCGTCAATCGCCGCGTTGCCATCCAGCACGCCGATCTCCAGCTCATAGCTGCGGGTCTCGCCCGGCTCCAGGAACTGGAGGATGCCCCGCGCCCGGTCCTTGTCGCGGCCCTCCACCTGGCAGTTGGCGGGCTCCAGCCCGGTGACGTACTCGCCCTGGCCCACCATCTTCCACTGGGTAAAGCAGGGCAGGGTATCCTGGCGGTAGCGCACATAGGCGCCCAGGCCGCGCCCGCCATCGAATGTGCGGTTGGCCAGCAGCACGGTGACATAGCCCTCGGCGTCGGGGGCCATATCGTGGTAAAAGCACTGCTCGGCATAGCCGGCAATGGGCGCCTCGTAGCGGGCGTGGCCCGCCAGCCCGGGGGCCGCCACGGCGTCGCGGGGCGTCACCGCGCGAGAGGGGGCGATTAGCTCGGCGCCCTCATCCAGCAAGGGGTAGCCGAAATTGCAGTGGTAGAGCAGCATGTGGGGCGTGGTCTGGAACCCCTCGTTGGCCACCGCGTCGCGGATGAACAGGCGCGCCTCGCCCAGGCGGGCCGAGACGCGGCGCGTGAGGGTGATATGCTCGCCAAAGACCGCCGCCTGGCGCATGCGGCCCCGGGCCCACATCTCGTACTCGTCGCCGCGCCAGGCGCCATCCACCCAGGCGCCCTCGGCGGGCAGGTGCGAGAGCCTCCCGTGCAGCCCCAGGGCCTGGCCCTCGTCCACGCTGGGGGCCCCCGCCGTGGTCAGCCCACAGCCGGTGACCAGCCCGCCATGAAAGGTGCGCAGCCAACCCAGCCCCTCGCGCTCGAAATAGGCGGGGTGGGCGGGGCCTGTGGCCGATTCCCAGGCCAGCGAGGCGCCCTTGTACTTGGCCGCGCCGATATCCAGGCCGCGATCCAGCAACACGGTAAAGGATAGGCCCGCGCCGGTCTCGAACTGGGCCGCCCGGACGCCCCGGGCGGTTCCATCCTGCAAGACCACCTCGCGCACCCCGCCCACCTGTGAGAGACTGCCCACATGGGCCAGCAGCTCGCGCTGGGTATATGTCCGACTATAAAGTGTGACCATCTCGCACCTCCGCGTGTGTGAGAACATAAAAACGTTTGCACGTTCTCATGTTTCGACGCATTAGGCCAACAGCAGATAGGGCGACTCGATATAGCGCATGATGCCCTGCAAGAAACGGGCGGCGGGCGCGCCATCCACGAGGCGGTGATCCGCCGTCAGGCTGAGCCACATGGTCTGGCGCACGGCCACCTGGCCATCCACCACGGCGGGCACGGCCCGGATGCGCCCCACCCCCAGGATGGCGCACTCGGGCAGGTTGATGATAGGCGTGAACATATCCACCCCAAACATGCCCAGGTTGGTGATGGTAAAGGTGCCGCCCGTCAGGTCGTCAGGCAGGGCCTTGCCCTGGCGCGCCCGCTCCACCAGATCGCGAAAGGCCAGGGCGAACCCCTTGACCGAGAGCCGGTCGGCGTTGCGCACCACGGGCACCAGCAGGCCGCGCTCGCTATCCACGGCCAGTCCCACGTTGACGCTGGGCATCTGGCGGATGCCCTGTGGGGTGAGCTGCACGTTCATATAGGGGTACTCGGCCAGGCAGCGCGCCACAATGACGCCCAAGAGGTCATTATAGCCCACGTTGAACCCCAGCTCCTTGGCCAGGGCGTCGCGCAATTGCTCGCGCAGCGCCACAAATGCGGTGGCATCCACCTCAGATTGGAGGGTGATGGCCGCCGTGGTCTGCGAGGAGGCCGCCATACGCTCGGCGATGATGGCCCGCAGGCCGCGCATGGGCCGCACCTCGTCCACAGCTCGCGCTGCGGCCTCGATCGGCGCTGCCGCAGCGGTGGGAGCAGGCGTTGACACGGCTGTTTGCACGTCGGCGGCGCGGATGCGCGCCCCGGCGGCGGGCGTCTCATCCAGAGGCAGGCCCACGCGGGCCGCCATGCGAGCGGCCAGGGGCGTGGCGGCTGGTTGGGCCGCCAGGTGGGCCAGCACATCCTGCTCGATGATGCGCCCGCCGGGGCCGGTGCCCGCGAGGCGGCGCAGGTCCACCCCCGCCTCGGCGGCGCGCTTGCGCGCACGCGGCGAGGCCACCACCCGGCCCTCGGCCAGGGGCTCGGCCTCCGGGGCGGTCAGCGCTGGCTCCGCTGCGGCTTGTGCGGCCGGGGCTGTGGCGGGCTCTGCCGCTCCGGTGCCGCCCGTCAACTCGGCCAGCAGCGGGGCAATGTCCTCTTCGGGCTCGCCGATGATGGCCACAGGCGTGAGTACGGGTATGGCGATGTCGGCCTCCACCAGGATTTTGCGTAGCACGCCCTTTTGCCGCGCCTCCACCTCCAGCACGGCCTTGTCCGATTCGACCTGAAAGAGGATCTCGCCCCGCTCGACGGGGGCGCCCTCCTGCACCAGCCACTCGACGATGGTGCCTTGGTTCATGGTTTCGCCCAACTGGGGCAGGATCACGGTGGTTGCCATGGGTCTTGTCTCTCTCTCGTATGGGGTGGGCGCTATCGCCTGGGCAACAGCTCGTTGCTCTGGATTCGTTGTCCCTATGCTACTTGGGAACGGGCGAGATGTCCAGAACGAGGGGATGAGCTCCAGGCTCTTGCAGGTCCCGATTGCGTCATCTACCCTTTCATCCGGAATGTGCCTCGCTCTCCGAGGGGCGAACGGCGCATGGCTGCGCGAGAGTTTGCTCACCATCGGCGCGGCCCCGGGCGGCGGATGGTCGTCCCGGTCCTCGCTGTGCATCGAGAGTCGCTATGGCGAGCGAGCCGGCCCGATCACCTGTGCCAGCAGCCCACCGGCGGCCTGCAGCCGCGCATCCGCCTCCGGCGCGGTGAGGCCCAACAACGCCATGACGATGGCCGGCTTGACGCGCCAGTCCGTCTCGGCCAGCAGGCGGGCGGCCTCTGTTGCCTCCACGCCCGTCACCTCGCTGACGATGCGCACCGCCCGCTGCACCAGCTTGTGATTGGTGACGCGCACATCCACCATCAGGTTGCCGTACACTTTGCCAAGCCGGATCATGGTCGCGGTGCTGAGCAGGTTGAGGGCCATCTTTTGGGCCGTGCCCGCCTTGAGCCGGGTGGAGCCGGTGATGGCTTCCGGCCCCACCACTAAGGGAATGGCGATCTCGGCGGCCTCCAGCAGCGGCGAGGGCCGGTTGCAGGCGATGGCGGCGGTGCGCGCCTCGGCGTCGCGGGCAGCCTCTAGCGCGGCCAATACATAGGGCGTGCGCCCGCTGGCCGCCAGCCCCACGACAAAGTCGCGTCCCGTCGGCCCCAGCGCTTCCAAGTCGCGTCGCCCCGCCTCGGCATCATCCTCGGCCCCCTCCACGGAGCGGACCAGCGCCTCGGCGCCGCCTGCGATGAGGCCCACCACCTGCCAGGGCTCGACGCCAAAGGTGGGCACGCACTCGACCGCATCCAGCACCCCCAGGCGGCCGCTGGTGCCCGCCCCCACATAGATCAAACGCCCCTGGGCGCGCAGCGCAGCCAGGGCGGCCTCCACCGCCAGCGCCAGTTGCGGCAGCGCGCCGCGCACGATCTCCGCCACGGTGGCATCCTCGGCCTGCAACAGTTGCAGCACGCCCAGCGTATCACACCGGTCAATGGCGGCGGTGCGAGGGTTGCGGGCCTCGGTGGATGGAGAGGGTAGGATCATGTTGCAGCTCCCTTGTCGTCAGCTCGACTCGCGGGCCAGCAGCACGGCGCCGATCACCGGCGGGTATAGGGGCTGCGGCGTGCGATCCAGGGCCAGCAGTTGGCAGAGGGCGTCGCTCAGCGGATTGGGCGCGCGCAACAGCCCGCCTGCAAACGCGATCTGTGGAGCCGACATCGCCAGGCGGCGCATCACCGCCTGGGCGGCCTGGGCCAGTTCCCCGGCGCCCGCCGAGATGATGGCGGCGGCGCAGGCATCCCCCTGGCGAGCGGCATCCAGGACCCGTGGGGCCAGGCTCGCCACCTGAGCGGTGCGCGATGCGGTCGCGCGATAGAGCCAGGGGATCAGATCGCGGGCCGCATCCAGCCCCAACGCGGGCAAGAGCCCGGCGCTGAGCATCGTCTCCGGGCCGCGCCCATCCTCGGCCCGCAACACGGCGCGCAGCCCCTCCAACCCCAGCCAATAGCCGCTGCCCTCGTCGCCCAGGAGATAGCCCCAGCCGCCCGCCAGGGCGCTCTCGCCCAGGTCGTTGACGCCGTAGGCCAGCGCGCCCGTGCCCGCCAGCACCAGCAGTCCGCGCTGGCGGCCCAAAGCGCCCACCAGGGCGATCTCGTAATCGGCGCTGGGCGCCACGCGGGCCTCCGGCAACACCACGCCCACTACCTCTCGCAGCCAGTCTCCCGAGTGGCTGGCCGCCGCACCCGCCAGGCCGATCCCCACCGCTGCGACGGCCCGGGGCGGCAGATCGCCCAGGGCGGCGCGCATGGCGGCCTGCACGATGGCGGCGGCGCGCTCGCGCCCCACCGCCGAGGGGTTGGCCGGGGGGCCCTCGGCCTGGCCATAGAGCGTGAGCTCGGCGTCGGCTATGGCTACACGCAGGCCGCTGCCGCCGCCGTCAATGCCCATGTAGAGAGAGGGCATGGCCGCGGGGTTGCGCATTGACATGGCTGCTGGTGGACCTCCTGAACGGGACACACAGATCGCCTGGCACAGGGGAGGATAACGCCTGGCGGCAGGGCGGTCAAGGGCGGCGCGATCCTGGCGAGCGGCATCGCCCCTTGTCGCCACCTGTTGCCCCGGCTATACTGAGCCCGGCCTAATGGGAGAAAGGGGGAGAGGATGTCTATCACCAGCAACTATATGGCATTCGATCTGGGCGCAGAGAGCGGGCGCGCCGTGGTGGGCTGTTTCGATGGCGAGCGGCTCTCGCTGGCGCCGCTGCACCGCTTTGCCAATGGCCCTGTGCGCGTGTTCGACGGCCTCTATTGGGACGTGCTCTACCTCTGGCGTGAGATGCAGACCGGCCTGCAGAGCTATCGCCGCGCCTATGGCGCCGCCCTGGATGGCATCGGCGTAGATACCTGGGGCGTGGATTTCGCCCTGCTGGGCCCCCAGGGCGATCTGCTGGCCAACCCGCGCCACTATCGCGACCCGCGCAACGAGGCCATGCTGCGGCTGGCCCTGGAGCGGGTGCCCCGCGCCGAGATTTTTGCCCAGACGGGCATCCAGTTCATGCAGCTCAACTCGCTCTACCAGCTTCTCGCCATGCAGCAGCATGGCGACGCTGCCCTGACCCAGGCCCACACCCTGCTGATGATGCCCGACTTGTTCCATTACTGGCTGACGGGCGTTCAGGCCAGCGAGTTCTCTGTGGCCACCACCACCCAGTTCTACGATCCCACCCGCCGCGATTGGGCCCGCGATCTGCTGCGCGCCCTGGATCTGCCCACCCACATCCTGCCCGAGATCGCGCCGCCTGGCGCCGTCCTTGGTCCCCTGGATGGCCGTCTGGCCGAGGAGGCCGGGCTGGGCGATGTCTCGGTGATCCTGCCCGCCAGCCACGATACCGGCTCGGCAGTGGCGGCGGTGCCCGCCAGCGTGCAGGACTTTGTCTACCTCAGCTCCGGCACCTGGTCGCTGATCGGGGTCGAGATACCCAAGCCGATTCTGACCGCCGACGCCCTGGCGAACAACTTTACCAACGAGGGCGGTGTGTTCGGCACGTTCCGGCTGCTCAAGAACATCATGGGGCTCTGGCTGGTGCAAGAGTGTCGCCGCACCTGGGCCCAGGAGGGCGATGAGCTGTCTTATGATGATCTGACGGCTCTGGCCGACCAGGCGCCCGCCTTTGGGCCCCTGGTGGAGCCGGACGCCGCCGAGTTCCTGCCCCCGGGCGGCATGCCCGAGCGCATCCGCGCCTACTGCCGACGCACCGGCCAGCGCGTGCCTGCGTCTCAGGGGGAGATCGTGCGTTGCGCCCTGGAGAGCCTGGCATGCAAATACCGCTGGGCCGTGGAAAAGCTAGAAGAGATGCTGGGGCGTCGCCTGCAAGTGATCCACATCGTCGGCGGCGGGAGCCAGAACACGCTCTTGTGCCAGTTTGCCGCCGACGCTACCCGGCGCCCGGTGATCGCCGGGCCCGTCGAGGCCACGGCCATCGGCAACGTCATGCTGCAAGCCATCGCCCGGGGTCGCATCGGCAGCCTGGCCCAGGGTCGCGAGATCGTGGCGCGCTCCTTCGAGAGCCTCACCTACGAGCCCGGCGCGGTCGGCGGCTGGGATGAGGCCTATGGCCGGTTCCTGGCGCTCCAGCAGGAGACCGAGGTTCTCTGATCACGAGGAGACGCAACGATGAGCACAGCAACCCTCTTCCACAGCGCCCGCATCTATGCCCTGGATGGCGTCATCCCCGATGGCTGGCTGTTGGCCGACGACGGCCTGATCGCGGCCCTGGGCGCGGGCGCGCCGCCCGCCGGGGTTGCCCCTGGCGCAACGTGGAACGACCTGCAGGGCGCGCTGCTGGTCCCCGGGCTGGTTGACCTGCACGCCCACGGGGCTTTGGGCTGCGACACGATGGACGCCGACCCGGAGGCCCTGCGCACCATGGCCCGTTTCTATGCGCAGCACGGGGTCACCGGTTTTTTGGCCGCCACCATGAGCGCGCCAGCGCCCGAGATCCAGGCTGCACTGGGCGCCATCGGCGCAACGATGAGGGCCGGAACCGATGGGGCCACTCTGTTGGGCGCCCACGTCGAGGGGCCCTATCTGGACGCCGCACGGCGGGGCGCCCAGGATGCCCGCTGGCTGCGCGCCGCCTGCGCTGACGAGTACGGCGCTTTTCTTGACAGCGGCGTGGTGCGCCTGCTCACCCTGGCCCCCGAGGCCCCTGGGAGCCGCGACCTGATCCGCTACGCACGGCGGCGGGGGGCCGTGGTCTCCATCGGGCACACCGGCGCCGATTACGACACGATGCGCGAGGCCGTGGGGCTGGGCGTCAGCCAGGTCACGCATCTGTTCAACGGCATGGCGCCGCTGCACCATCGAGAGCCGGGCGCCGTGGGGGCGGCCCTGCTGCTGGAGGCCCTCACCTGCGAGTTGATCGCCGACCTGGTGCATGTGCATCCGGCCGTGCTGGCCCTGGCCTATCGCTGCAAGGGGCCCGAGGGCATTGCGCTGGTGACCGACGCTATGGCGGGCGCGGGCATGCCCGATGGCGACTATACCCTGGGGGGCGCACAGGTGGCCGTGCGCCAAGGGATCGCGCGGGATGTCAGTGGCGCGCTGGCCGGCAGCACCCTGACCCTGGAGCGCGCCGTGGCGAACATGGCCCAGGCCACCGGCGCGCCGATGGAGGGCGTGCTGCCCATGGCCAGCCGCACGCCGGCCCGTTGCCTGGGCCTGGCCGCCAAGGGCGATATCGCCATAGGCCGCGATGCCGACCTGGCCATGCTGGACACGGCGTTGCAGGTGCAGTTGACGATGGTCAGGGGCAAGATCGTTTACCGAGGATAGGGGCAGAGAACAAGCGCCCGTAGAGGGGTATACCCTCTATGGGCGCTCGGCATACGCAGGCAAGATCAGTCCCCCGCTGCCTCGGGCGCCGGGGGAACCCAGGGCTCGCCGGGCGTGTACAACATTGAGGGGCGCTGGTGCTTGTGGCGGATCAGGAGCAGCGCGCCGAAAAAGACGACAAAGACCACCGATACGATCTGGGCCGCCGGGATATTGCCGATCTTCCAGGCGTCAGGCCGGAAATAGCCCTCGAGGAAAAAGCGGATCACGGGGTAGATCAGGCCATAGACGAAAAAGATATCGCCCCACAGGCGGTCGCGCTTCCAATTGCGCGCCAGGTAGAGCAGGATGGCAAAGCCGATCAGGCAGAGGGCCGACTCGTAGAAAAAGGTGGGGTGAAAGCGCTCAAAGCCCTCCAGGCCGGGCAGCCGGTTCCCCGGGGCGATATAGATGCCCCAGGGCAGATCGGTGGGCGGGCCATACAGCTCCTGGTTGAAAAAGTTGCCCCAGCGGCCGATGGCCTGGGCCAGGATCAGCCCGGGCGCGCAATAGTCGGCCCATTCGAGAAAGCGCAGCTTGTGGTACTTGGCAAAGGCCCAGACCCCCAGCAGCCCTCCCAGCACGGCGCCATAGATGCCAAACCCGCTCATCTGCAGGCCAAACATGCGGCCGGGGTTCGCGATATAATAGTCCCAGCTCGAGATGATGTGATAGATGCGGGCGCCCAGGATGCCGGTGAGCAGCACCACGATCAGCAGATTCCAGGCGATCTCGGGGTCATGGCCGTTGCGCGAGGAGAGCTTGCTGGCGATGTAGGCGGCCAGCATGGCGCCCGAGATGATCAACAGGCCGTACCAGTAGATGGTGATGGGGCCGAGCCGCAAGAATACGGGGTTAGGCTGCATAGGTACCTCCCTGGGCACCCCGGCCCGTGGCCAGAGCGCATGTCAGAACTGGCTCCATTATAGTCCAATAGGCGACATTTCCAAGAGGGCCAGCATCCCCAATCCCAGAGCCAACGCTTCTGGAAGGAGACACCCTATGTTGGTTATCAGACCATGTGGTGCACGGCATGACACCCTGCCACGCACCGTATGGAGCGCAGGCTTTAGCCTGCATCAGGTTAGAATGTCGTGTATCACTTTTTCTATCAGTCCCTTTCGAGTGCATTGCCCGATGATCCGGCGCTAACGCGCTGGTGCGGGATGAATCCCGCGCTCCATGCGATACGTGGCATCGTCACGTGGCGCAAGCTCCCATGCCTGTTTTGGAACCGAAATGCGATTACGCTGCAAACTCCGCTCCTACCCCACCTGGCAGAGAAACCCCTTGAGATAGGCCCCCTCGGGAAAGGTCAGCGCCACGGGGTGATCGGCGGCCTGGCCCAGGCGCTCCAGGATGCGCACCTGGCGCCCTGCATCCAGGCTGGCCCCAAAGAGGATCTTTTGGAACAGCGCCTCGTCTATGGCGCCGGAGCAGGAAAAAGTGGCCAGGATGCCGCCCGGCCGCAGCAGGTGCAGGGCTTGCAGGTTGATGTCCTTGTAGCCGCGCGAGGCCGACTGCACCTGGGCCTGGGAAAAGGCGAACTTGGGCGGGTCCAGGATGATGACATCGAACCGCCGCGCCTGATCGCGCATGGTGCGCAGCACGCGAAAGGCATCCCCCGCGATGGTCTCCACCCGCTCGGCAGGCACCCCGTTGAGGGCCATGTGCGCCTCGGCGGCGGCCAGCGCCTCGGCAGAGCTATCCAGGTTGACCACTCGCCGGGCCCCCGCCGTCCCGGCATACACGCCAAAGCCCCCGGTGTAGCCAAAGGCATTCAACACATCGGCCCCGGCGCAGTAGGCCGCCACCCGCTGGCGGTTCTCGCGCTGATCCAGGTAAAAGCCGGTCTTGTGGCCGCGCAACAGGTCCACCTGGAACCGCCGCCCGTGCTCGACGATGCCAACCTGGGGCGGGGGCGCATCCCCCGCCAACACGCCCACGGCGTCGGCCAGGCCCTCGCGGGGGCGCACGTCCACATCACTGCGCTCATAGATCCCCTTGGGCGCCAGCAGCTCCATCAGCAGCGCGGCCAGCAGTTCCTTACGCTGCTCGATGCCGGCGGTCAGGGATTGGAGCACCAGCCACTCGCCGTAACGGTCCACGATCAGGCCGGGCAGCCCGTCCGATTCGGCATGCACCAGGCGGCAGGCGTCGGTCTCGGCCAGGCCCGGCAGCGCCGCCCGCCGGGCGATGGCTGCCTCCAGGCGGCGCCGCCAAAAGGCCGCATCTATCGCCTCGTCGGGGTCCCAGGTCAGGATGCGCACGGCGATCTGGGAGCGCGGGTTATAATAGCCGCGCCCGCAGGGGCGGCCCGCGCCATCCACGATCTCCACCAGATCGCCGGGCTGGGCCTGGCCCTCGACGCGCGCGATGGCCCCGCCAAAGAGCCACGGGTGGCGGTTCTGCAAGGCGCGCTGCGCGCTAGCGCGCTCGCGCCCGCGCTTCAGGTGTACGGTAATCACGCTCTCGCTCCTAGCTTCGCTGCGCGCCCGCGTTTGAGATGTACGGTCGTCATGGTTGGGCCTCACTTCTCTCGATAGGCTCGAACCGCAGCCAGAGCACCCGCACGGTCTCGCCCGTGATGGCATAGCGGGCATCCACCCTCACCCCGGCCACCCAGGCCACCTGGTCATTGCAGACCAGCAGGGGCACGGCGTCGCGCTCGTGGCGCGGCAGCTTGGCATTAATCAAGAGCTCCTTGACCGATTGGCTGCGCCCCAGCCCCAGGGGGTACAGGGCATCCCCCGGCCGGCGGGGGCGCAGGAGCAGCGGCCCGCGCAGCCTCTCAGCGTCGAAATAGCCGGTGTAAGGGTCGGGGTTCGACTGCCACCCGGCGGGCAACGCCTGGCGCGGCGCGACCCGCGCCGTGAGCCGCCAGCGCCCATCGGGGAGGGGCGTCTCCCCCGGCAGGGCCACCGGCGTGGGCGCCCCCACCCGGGGGCGCTCCTCCGGCGGCCAGCCCACGCCCTGGGCGGCCAGCAGGGCGGCGTCATAGCCCAGGGTGAGCAGCAGGCCCCCCGGCAGGGTGGCGCGGTCGCCCGTGCGCCCCTGACGCACGATCTCCAGCGCTCGCTCGGTGTGCTCAAAGGCGATATCTCGCAGCGACCGGCGCAGGCGGCGCACCGCCTCGCGCAGCAGGGAGCGTTGCAGCCCCACGGGCAGCGCCCGCAGGGCCGCCAGGTCCAGGAGGATGCGCTCGCCCGCCTCCTGGCGCACCACCGTGGGCCAGGTCTCGGCCAGCAGGCCGCGCAGCAGGTCATCGTCCCCGGCCAGGGCCTCGGCCATGCGGCCCAGGGCGGCGCGGAGGTTCGGATTGTAGCCCTCCAGGTAGGGGATCAGCTCGTGGCGGATGCGGTTGCGGAACAGGGTCGTATCCAGGTTGGAGCGGTCGTACAGGGGCTCCAGCCCCTGCTCCTGGCAATAGGCGACGATCTCGGCCCGCGTCACGCCCAGCAGCGGGCGCGCCAGATATATGCCCTGTAGCGCAGCGTCCGCAACGTCCGGCCCCAGGTACAGCTCGCCCAGGGGCGTCAGGGGGCGCATCCCGCGCAGCCCCGCCAGCCCGCTGCCCCGCAGCAGGTGCATCAGCACCGTCTCCACCTGATCGTCGGCGTGGTGGCCCACGGCCACGGTGTGTGCGCCCAGGCTGCGGGCCAGCCGCCCCAAAAAGGCATAGCGCGCCTGGCGGGCGGCCTCCTCCAGCGAGAGGCCCTGGGCGGCGGCGCGGGCGGGCACATCCGCTGACTCTACGGTGCAGGGCAACCCCCACTCACCACAGAGCCGCGTCACATAGGCCGCCTCGGCCCCGGCCTCTGGGCGGATGCCGTGGTCCATGTGCGCCGCGTGCAGCGTTGCACCATAGGCGGGCGCCAGGGCGCGCAGGGCATGCAGCAAGCAGAGGGAATCGGGGCCGCCGGAGACGCCCACCACCACGGGCTCGCCCCTGGGCAGCAGCCCATGCTCGTCAATGGCGGTTCGCACGCGCTCAACAAGAGGCTTCTGCAACACCGGCCTGCTCCAAGGCGCTGCCCAGCTGCACGCAAGAGCCCGCCCGCAACCGCGCCTTGTCCAGGATCCGTCCCGCCGCCCTCACCCCCGCTCCAGCGCCGTGCAACCGACGCGTCGCCGCCCCCTCTCCCGTACCTGCGGGAGAGGGGATTGGGGGTGAGAGCGACAGCGAGGGCTGCTGCCCTGTGCGACGAGCCGCCCTACCTCTCATGGGGGCTACAACTCTTGCAAAAGCTGGCGCGCCAGGGCCTCGGGCGCATCGCCCGCGCCCAGGGGCCGCAGCCGCAGGGTATAGCTCATGGGCGCCAGGCGCAACAGGTACTCGGGGCGGGTGCCCGGCCCGCAGCTCGCGCCGCCCAGTCCCGTCTGCCCATAGTCCAGGTTCAGCGTCACAACCGGCTGCCGTTCCAGCTCGTTGGTGTGCTCGGCGGCCGTCAGGTTCTCGGTGCTATAGTGGTGGGCGCTGACCTCCAGCAGGGGCAGGCCCACGGCCAGCAGCCCCACGCCCTCTGCGTCGGTCAGGGCCGCCCAACGCACATCGGTCTTGTTGCCGTTCTCCTGGGGCACCACATAGGGCACATACTGGTCATCCACCGAACCGGCATAGCGGCCCACCTGGGCGCTGGCCTTGCGATCCACATAGGACTCGTGGGGGCCGCGCCCGAACCAGGTCATGGCGTCCAGCCCGGGGGCCAGGCGCAGTTGCAGGCCAAAGCGGGGCAGCACACCCATGCGCAGCGTCGGATCCAAGGCGGTGTCCAGGATCACGTCGCCGCTGCCATAGATGGTATAGCGCTGGCGGCAGGCCAGGCCAAAGGTGGTCTCTGGCGGGCTGGTGAAGAAGCGCACCTCCACCTGCACCATCTGGTCGGCCACCTGTTCCGCCGCGACCTGGCGCACCAGGCGGGTCAGGCGATCCAGGCCCATAGCCCGCCACAGAACGGCCATGGACTCCATGCGGCCCCGGGCCATGTCGTTATCGGTGGGGGCGCGCCACAGGTTCAGCCGGGGCCCCTGCGCCAACAACTCGCGCCCGTGGGCCTGCCAGGAGACGATCTCGCCCAGGGCGCGGTCAATCGCCAGTTCCCAGCCCTGGCCGCAGATCGTGATCCGCTCGGCGTCCTCACGCAACTCGAGGGCGGGCATGGCCGCAAGGCACAGCTCTTGGGCGGAGGCTTCCCACGGCATGCGGAACTGCTCCCAAGCCACAAGATGCCCCGCCTCGGCCCAGGGCGCGGCCTCGCGCCGGGTAAAGGTCAGGTTCAGCCAATACTCGGCGCCGGGGGCCATCTCGGGCTGGGTCAGATCCAGGGTCACCCGCTGCGACTCGCCCGGCCCGATCTCCAGGCTGGGCGTCGCGCCAGAGTCAATCACCACGCCATCCTCGGTCAGGCTCCAGGTGATGGCCAGCCCTTCCAGCGACAGGAAATCATAGCGGTTGGTGATCAGCAGCTCGCCCGCGTCCAGATCCAGCGGCTCGACCACCACCGGCTGGAGCAGGTACTTGTACTCGATCAGCGCAGGGTGGATGGCGCGGTCGGGGCCCACCAAGCCGTTGCAGCAAAAGGGGCCGTCGTTGGGCACATCGCCGAAATCGCCGCCATAGGCATAGTAGCGCTGGCCTTTTTCATCTACCTTGGCGAGACCCTGGTCCTGCCAGTCCCAGATGAACCCGCCGATCAGGCGCTCGGTGTTGCGGATGGCGTCCACATACTCTTTCAGGTTGCCGCAACTGTTGCCCATAGCGTGGGCATACTCGCACATCATCACGGGGCGCGGGTCATCGGGCACGGTGGCCATCTCGATGATGCGCTCTACGCTGGGGTACATGGTCGAGACCACGTCCACATAGGGCTCGCGGCCCGCCGATTCGTAATGCACAAAACGGGTGGGATCGTTGGCGTGGATCCAGTCCGCCATCGCCTCGTGGTTGGGGCCATGGCCCGCCTCGTTGCCCAGCGACCAGCAGATCACGCTGGGGTGGTTCTTGTCGCGCTGCACCATGCGGATCGCCCGCTCCAAAAAGGCGGTGCGCCAGACGGGGTCGTTGCTGGGCTTGGCCCACACGCCGTGGGTCTCCAGGTTGGCCTCGTCAATGACATACAGGCCGAACCGGTCGCACAGGTCCAGCCAGTAGGGGTCGTTGGGATAGTGGGAGGTGCGCACGGCGTTCAGGTTGTGCTGCTTCATCAGGGTGATGTCGGCCAGCATCGCCTCGCGGGTGACCGACTTGCCGCGCTCGGGATCGTGGTCGTGGCGGTTGGCGCCCAGCAACAGCACCGGCGCGCCGTTGATGAACAGCTTGCCCTCGCGCAGCTCTACCTGGCGGAAACCGACCCGGCAGCTCTGGGCCTCGATCAGGTCGCCATGGGGGCCATAGAGGGAGAGCACCAGGGTATAGAGGTAAGGCGTCTCGGCGGTCCACTTGTGCGGGTCTGCGATGAGGCGCTCGAACTCGAATACGCGCTCCTCGCCATACCCCAGGGCGGCCCCCTCGGCGATGGGGGCCTCGAACAGGGCGCGGCCCTTGGCGTCGTGCAGGCTCGCCCGCAACGAAAGCTCCGTGGGCGCATCGCCGACGTTCTCTACCCAGGCCCGCACCTGGAGCGCGCCATGGCGATAGTCGGCGCTCAGGGGCGTCTGCACGGCGAAATCGCGCACGTGCTGGCGGGGCATGGCGCAAAGATAGACGTCGCGGTAGATGCCCGCCAGGCGCCAGTGGTCCTGGTCCTCCAGGTAGGTACCGTCGGACCAGCGATAGACGCGAGCCGCCAGCAGGTTCTCGCCCGGCTGCAAGTAGGGCGTCAGGTCGAACTCGGCGGGCAGGCGGCTATCCTGGCTATAGCCCACAAACTGGCCGTTGAGCCACAGGTAAAAGGCCGATTCCACGCCGCCGAACACCACCGCGATGCGCCGCCCCTGCCATTCGGCGGGCACGGCAAAGGAGACCCGGTAGCTGCCCACCTCGTTGGTGTCATGCGGCACCCGGGGCATCTCGTCCGGCGGAAAGGGATACTGGACGTTGGTGTATTGGGGATAGCCATAGCCGTGCATCTGCCAGTTGGCGGGCACGACGATGGTCTCCCAGTCCGATGCGTCATAGTCGTGCTGCTCGAATCCCTCGGGGGCGTCGCCGGGCATGGGCGCCCAGTGGAACTGCCAATCGCCGTTCAGCAGGCGCGCCCAGGGCGAATCGAGACCCTCGCCCTGCAGCGTCAGCTCGATGCTGGGGTAGGGCACAGCCGTGGCATGGGCCGGGGCCTTGTTGATGCCGACGACCTCGGGGTTCTCCCAATCATGCGGTTGATCCAGATTCATGGCGCTCCTCCTGCCTCATCATGGCTCGTCACCGGCGCGGCCCCATTGCCGCGCCAGCTTGTTCCTGCATGGTATGCTGAACTGCCCCGATTGTAGCCGCAACCCGGCGGCGCGGCAACACGCAGGGGATGGGGGGCTCAAAACAAACAGCCTCCCGAAACATGCGTCTCGGGAGGCTGGAGGGTGAGCGGTGGGATTCGAACCCACGGTCTTCTGGGCCACAACCAGATGCCTTGACCACTCGGCTACGCCCACCACGGCAAGCGAGATTCTACCATAGGCGCCCTTGTGCGCCAAGTTTGGCTTGGCAGCGTGCGCTCTGTCCTATGCCAGCGGCTCGTCCCGCACCTTGAGATAGACCGAGACCATGCGATGCGCAGCCGTGAGCACGCTGCCCACGGCCAGGATCCAAAGCACGGGCACGATCCAGCCGGTCACCAGGCCGATAAAGAGGGTCAGGGTGCGCTCGACGCGGGTAAAGAGCCCCTCTTTGCATGCCAGCCCCAGGCCCTCGGCCCGCGCCCTGGCATAGCTCACCATCAGCGAGCCCACGATGGCCACATAGATCAGCATCTCCTCGGTGCGGCCCGGCTGCCCCATATAGTACCAGGCCAGCCCCAGGAGCACCCCCGCCTCTGAGACGCGGTCCAGGCTGGAATCCAGGAACGCGCCGAACTTGGAGACCAGGCCCCGCTGGCGGGCCAGGGCGCCATCAAAGGCGTCGAACACAGAGGTGACGGCCAGCAGCACGCCGCCCAGCCGCAGCGCGCCCGTGGCCAACACCGCGCCCACACCCACCTGCAGCAGGCAGCCAAAGATGGTCAGGGCGTTGGGGTGCACCCCCAGCCGGTTAAAGAAACCGGCAATCGCCTCGATCGCTTTGCGAAAGACCTTCCTGAGCCAATCGGTAAACATGGCGCCTCTTTCGTTCTAGAACCCTTCCATCTGGCCCAGATCCACGATCCCTTCTGCCAGCGCGCCGATGGCCTGCAAGAGCGCCAGGCGGTTCTGGCGCACTGCCGGATCCTCCGCCATCACCAGCACGTCGTCGAAAAAGCGAGCGATCACAGGGCTGAGGCCCTCCAGCGCGCGCAAAAAGGCCGTCACGCTCGGGGTGTCCTGCACCTGCTCCGCCGCTTGCAGGTAGGCCGCGTATAGCTCTCGGCTGGCCTCCTCGGTGAACCGCTCCGGCTCGATGGCGTAGCGGGTTTCCAGGTTACGGGTGATGCGCACGCAGCGGGCATAGTTGTCCAGCAGGGTTTCCCAATCCGCGCGGGCCAGCCAGGGGGTCAGCTCGTCCAGGGCGCGGCGCGCCGCCGAAGGATCGTCGCCCTGCGCGGCCAGCACCGCCGCCACGGCGTCATAGCGATAGCCCGCTTCGCGCAGATAGCCCTCCATGCGCCGCTGCATGAACTCGTCCAGGTCGCGCAGGGTCTCGGGCGCCACCGGCATGGGCAGCCGGGCCGCCGCCAGGGCGAACGCCTCGGAGAGCGAGAGGGAGAGCTCTTTTTCTAGCAGCAGTTGCAGGATGCCCAGGGCGGCGCGCCGCAGGCCCCAGGGGTCCGCCGCGCCGGTGGGCCGCATGCCCACGGCAAAGAGCCCCACCAGGCTATCCAACCGGTCGGCCAGGCCCAGGGCCAGGCCGATGGCGCCCTCAGGCAGGCGGTCGCCGGCGTAGCGCGGCCAATAGTGCTCCTCGATGGCCTGGGCCACTGCCTCGGGCTCGCCGGAGAGCCGCGCATAGTGGGCGCCCATGATGCCCTGCAGCGAGGTCAGCTCCACCACGAGCTGGGTGGCCAGGTCGCTCTTGCAGAGGGCCGCCGCCCGCTGCGCCAGGTGCTGTTGGCTCTCGTCCAGCCCCAATTGCGCGGCCAGGGCGGGGGCCAGCGCCTCCAGCCGGCGCACCTTGTCCAGCACCGAGCCCAGCCGCTCTTGAAAGGTCAGGGTATCCAGCTTGGCCGTGAATTCATCCAGGGGGGCGCGGGTGTCGGACTCGTAAAAGTAGGCGGCGTCGGCATAGCGAGCCCGCAGCACCTCCTGGTTGCCCTGGCGCACAACGTCCTGGTCCAGGTCGGCGCCGTTGGCCACGGCGATGAAACAGGGCAGCAGCTTGCCCTGGCGCACCACGGGCAGGTAGCGCTGGTGCTTGCGCATCACGGCCAGCAGCACAGCATCGGGCAAGCGCAGATAGGCCTCGTCAAAGGCGCCCAGGATGGGCAAGGGGTGCTCGACCAGGTTGGCGACCTCACGCAGCAAGGCGGCATCCACGCCGGGCTCGCCGCTCGCCTGGGCCGCCAGCTCGCGGGCGCGCGCCATGATCTGGGTCTCGCGGGCCTCCACATCCAGCACAATGCCCGCCTGGGCCATGCTGGCGGCATACTGCGCGGCGCTGCCAATCTCGATCTCGGGCGAGCCCTGGGGGCGAATGCCCCGGGAGATGCGCCCGCTGCGCACCCCGGCGTATGCAAAGGGCACGACCTGATCCTCCAGCAGAGCGACGATCCAGCGGATGGGCCGGGAAAAGGCGATGCCGCTCTCGTTCCAACGCATGCTCTTGCCAAAGCGCAGCCCGGCGATGACCTGGGGCAGCAGCTCGGCCAGCACGGCGGCGGCCTCCCGCCCCTCCTGGCGCAGCACGGCCACCACATAGGCGCGCCCGTCCATGTCGCGCTGTTGGAGCTCGTTCACATCCACGCCCCGGCTGCGGGCAAAGCCCTGGGCGGCGCGGGTGGGCGCGCCCTCTGCGTCATAGGCGATCTCGACGGCCGGGCCGCGCAACACCTGCTCGCTATCGGGCTGGCGCGCCGCCAGGCCGCGCACCGTGGCCGCCAGTCGGCGCGGCGTCCCCTGCACCTGCACATCCTGAAAAGCGAGGCGCGCACCCGCCAAGGCTTGAGGCAGAGCGGCGCGCAACTGGGTCAGGACATCGTCCAGGTCACCCACGGGCAGCTCCTCGACGCCCAGCTCTAGCAGCAGGTCAAAGGGCCCCTCGCTCGCGGGCTGCGCCGGGGCGGGGAGAGCGGGCTGCTCGGGCATCGCCACGGCAAAGGCCTCGCGCAGGGGATAGGCCAGCTCCTCGCGCTGCCCGGCCATGAGCTGGGCCACCTCGCGTGCCAGGTCGCGCATGCGCACAAAGTAACGCGCCCGCTCGGTAACGCCGATGGCGCCCCGGGCGTCCAGCACGTTGAAAATATGGGAGCACTTGAGCACGTAATCGTGGGCGGGCAACACCAGGCGGCGCCCCAGGGCCAGCTTGGCCTCGGCCTCGCACAGATCGTACATCTGGCGCAGGTTGCCGACATCGGCCACCTCGAAATTGTAGGTGCAATGCTCGATCTCGGGGCGCAACAGCAGGTCGCCATAGGTCACATCGCCGTGCCAACGAATCTCGGGGAACGCCTTGGCGCCTTGCAGCACCATGACGATGCGCTCCAGGCCATAGGTGATCTCGACGGAGACGGGCTCCAGATCCAGGCCGCCCGCCTGCTGGAAGTAGGTGTACTGGGTGATCTCCTGGCCGTCCAGCCAGACCTCCCAGCCCAGGCCCCAGGCCCCCAGGGCGGGCGACTCCCAGTTGTCCTCCACAAAGCGCACATCATGCTTGGCGGGATCGATGCCCAGCGCCCGCAGGCTATCGAGATAGAGCTCCTGGGGGTTGCCCGGGTCCGGCTTGAGTATCACCTGGTACTGGTAAAACTGTTGCCAGCGGTTGGGGTTCTCGCCATAGCGCCCGTCGTCGGGGCGGATGGAGGGCTCGACATAGGCCACGTTCCAGGGCTCTGGGCCCAACACGCGCAGCACGGTGGCGGGGTTCATGGTTCCGGCGCCCACCTGCACGTTGTAGGGCTGCCAGATCAGGCAGCCGTGCCCCGACCAGAACTCTTCCAGGCGCATAATGACTTGATCGAAATCCATCGCTCCCCCTCGGCATGGCCTTGCACAAACTTGACAGACTCTAGGCACAAACGGGGTTGGCGTCAAACAGAGGCAGGCGAGTCCCGGCCCGCCTCGCGCATGGCCAGCTCGCTGCGCAACTGCCGCAGGAACGCCGTGGATTTGAGCTCGCGCTCTAGCGTGTACTGGAGGAACGCCTGCAAGAGCTCCTCCAACTCGCGGTGAGTGGCCTCGTGGAGGGCCAGCTTGGCGATCTCTTGGGGCTCGCGGGTGGACAGGTAGCGCAGCACCTTTTGGGCCGCCAGCGAGACGGGCCGGGCGCCGGGCGCCTCGTGGGCGCAGCGGGGGCACACCAGCCCTCCCTGGGTCACGTCAAAGCGGTTGGCCTCGGGCGCAATGGGCTGGCCGCAGAGGACGCAGGAAAAGAACTCGGGGTGATAGCCGCACAGCCGCAAGAGGGTCAGCTCGAAATAGCGCGCCCACAGCCGCAGGTCGGGCCCCTCGGCCAGCACCTCCAACGTCTGGGCCAACAGGTCATAGACGGCGGGGTTCTCGTCTTCCTCGGGCAGGAAATGATCCACCAGCTCGGCCGCATAGCAGGCATAGGTAAAGCGCAACAGGTCGTGCCAGAGGCCCTCGTGGGCATCCAGGCTTTCGGCCTGGGTGACGATATCGAGCTGGCGCCCCTGGGCCAGCATCAGCTCGACGCGGGCGAATAGCCCCAGGTGCCCGGCCCGGCGGCTGGTGGGCCGCCGGATGCCCCGGGCCAGCACCGAGCGCTTGCCGCCCGGGGTCAGCAGGGTCAGGATCCTATCCGCCTCGGCATAGTCCTGCTGGCGCAGGACGATGGCTTGCGTTCGATAGACCCTCGGCCTGGGCACGGCTCACCCGCCTTTACTCTACTGTGGGATGCCCTGCAGGATCTGGATGCCCGCGCTGGCGCCGATGCGCGTGGCGCCGGCGGCGATCATGGCCAGGGCGTCGGCATAGGTGCGGATGCCGCCCGCCGCCTTGACGCCCTTGGTCGGCCCCACCACATGGCGCATCAGGGCCACATCGGCCACCGTGGCGCCACCGGGCCCAAAGCCGGTGGAGGTCTTGACATAGTCGGCCCCGGCCTCGGCGCAGAGCAGGCAAGCGGTGGCCTTTTCGGCATCGGCCAGCAAGGCGGTCTCGAAAATGACCTTGCAGAGCGCCCCGCCCGCATGGCAGGTCCGCACCACGGCGGCGATGTCCTCGTACACGCCGTGCAGGTCGCCCGCCTTGAGCAAGCCCACGGGCAGCACCATGTCAATCTCGTTGGCGCCCGCCTCGATGGCCAGGCCCGCCTCTTGGGCCTTGGCCGCGCTCAGCATCGCCCCCAGGGGAAAGCCCACCGTCGAGCCCACGGCCACGCCACTGCCCTGCAGCCGTTCGGCGCACAGGGCCACGTGGCTGGAATTGACGCACACCGAGGCGAAACCGTGTTCCGCCGCCTCGGCGCAGAGGGCCTCGACCTGGGCCGGGGTGGCCTCGGCCTTGAGCAGCGTGTGGTCAATATAGCGGGCCAGCTCGCGGGCGGTCAGGGTGGGCGCCTCGCCTGGGGCGGGCGGGTTCGCGGCCCAGGCAGCGGCGATCTCGGCGCCGCGCCAGGCGACCTGGGACATCCAGACATTGGAATGCTCGCGCATGATACGACCTTTCTATGCGTGCGGGCTCATGGCCCTACTATACCCATGCGATCTCGAAAGTAGATCGAGTGAGCCAAGTACGCTACGTCGCGGGCGAGACGACCGCGCTCCCATGACCCGTCACCCCTTCAAATGCCATCACTCCGGCCCATCCCCATAGCTCACGTGGGGAAAGGCGTCGGGCAGCAGGGCGGCCAGGGAGGTCAGCCAGGCGCGCCCGGCGGTATCGGCCACCAGAATGGGCAGGTCCGCCTCGAACTCGGCCAACACCTGGCGGCAGGCGCCGCAGGGGGTTGCCCCCGGCTCGGTGATCAGGGCCAGCGCCTCGATGCGCCGCTCGCCCTCAGAAACGGCCTTCCAGACCGCCACCCGCTCGGCGCACACGGTCAGCCCGCTGGAGGCATTCTCCACATTGGCCCCGGCATAGATGCGCCCGCTGCCCGCCCGCAAGGCCGCGCCCACCAGAAAACGGGAATAGGGCGCGTGGGCCCGCTGGCGAGCCTGGGCGGCGGCCTCTAGCAGCGCGCGCCACTCGGCGGATAGCTGCTCCTGCAAAAGCGTCTCAGGCGGCATCGTCGTCCTCGATCTTTTTCTTGGGGCGCGCCGGCACGCCATAGGCGACCGTGTCCTCGGGGACATCGTGGGTCACCACGGCGCCGGCGCCGATCTTGGCCCCCGCGCCGATGGTCACCGGCGCCACCAGCATACTGCCGCTGCCGATAAAGGCCCCCGGCCCGATGACGGTGGTGTGCTTGTTGCGGCCATCATAGTTGCAGGTGATGGCGCCCGCGCCGATATTGACGTCCTCGCCCACGCGGGCGTTGCCGATATAGGAAAAGTGGCCCATCTTGGTGCCAGGGGCCAGATAGGCATCCTTGACCTCGCCAAAGTTGCCCATGTGCACCCCCGCGCCCAGGTGCGCCTTGGGGCGCAGGTGCCCGTAGGGGCCGATCTCGGCGCGCTCCTCCATGATCGCTTCCTCCACCACCGAGGCCAGCACGCGGCAGCGGTCGCCGATGCGCGAATCGCGGATGATGGTATTGGGGCCGATGGCCGCGCCCTGGCCGATCTCGGTCTCGCCCTGCAAGATGGTATTGGGATAGATGACGGTATCGCGCCCGATGCGCACCGTGGCGTCAATATAGGTGGCGGCGGGATCGAGCAGGGTGACGCCCGCCAGCATCAACTGCTCGTTGATGCGCCGCCGCAGCACGGCCTCGGCCTGGGCGAGCTGCACCCGGGTGTTGATGCCCAGCGCCTCGTCCGCATCCTCGATGCAGAGCGCCTCGACCGCCAGCCCATCCCCTATGGCCAGGGCCGCCATGTCGGTGAGATAGTACTCATTCTTGGGGGGCGTGGGCGCCACCAAGGGCAGGCGCTCCCAGAGCCATTCGCCATCAAAGCAGTAGACGCCGCAGTTCAGCTCGGTCAGCGCCAGGATCTCGGGGGTGGCCGCCTCCTCCTCGACGATGGCCTCTACCCGACCTTGGGCGTCGCGCAGCACGCGCCCAAAGCCCATCGAATCGCGCGAGCGCACGGTCAGCATGGTGATGGCGGGGCCCTGTTCGCGGTGCAACGCCAGCAGGCGCGCCACGGTCTCTGGGCGCAAGGTGGGCATGTCGCCATAGAGCACCAGCACGGCCTCGGCGCGGCTCCGCAGCAGGTCGCGGGCCTGGAGCAGGGCGTGGCCCGTGCCCAGGCGCGCCGCCTGCACGGCGTATTGGGCGCGCGCGCCCACGGCCCCGCGCACGGCGTCGGCGCCGTTGCCCACCACCAGCACGATGGGGTCGGCCCCCAGCGCCTCGGCCTGGGCGATGGACCAGAGCACCATCGGCTGGCCGCAGACGGGGTGCAACACCTTGTTCAGATCGGAATGCATGCGGGTTCCCTGACCCGCCGCCAGGATCGCTACGCCCAACTTGTTCACAGAGATCACCTCATGGGAGGGGCGCCAGGCCAGGCTCGGCCCCTGGATTCTTGTAGTATGCTCTATTCTAGGCTGAGGGGACGTCGCTGTCCAGCGGTGGGCAACCGCATCGGGGCGTTTCCAAAGTCGTGGTTATGGTAAAGCGAGCTGCTTTTGCTTTGCTGAGGGCCTCACAGAGCACCGAGAGCATCTCTCGCCGAAGGGATCTGTACATAATACCGACAATGAAAAGACCCTGGGGGCGCATCGGCGGCAATCGCATTTGCCCTGTTGGCCGCCCGTCTGGCAGAGGAACTATGCCGGTGACTGCCTTCCCTCTCTCCCGCACGTGCGGGAGAGAGGGCTTTATTGCTGTCTATTTGTATTTTCTCGCTTGGGGGTGAGGGCCGCGAGAGCCGCTCCGCGTGACCTTGCTCTGAGAAGGACCCAAATGCAATCCCCCTGTGCAGCGCATCGGCGCAGGAAGAGCGCTCAGGCGGGCGCCCCGTCTGCCGCAATCTCGCCGATCAGGTCATATGGTTGGGCGCCCACGATGCGCACCGGCACAAAGCCCAGCGCGGCGTGTTCCCCCTCGATCAGGATCATGCCGTCAATCTCTGGCGCATCGCGATAGCAGCGGGCCACCGTCAGCCCCTCGCCCACGCCCTCGATCAACACAGGCAACTCGCGTCCGACCTGTTCCTGGTTGCGCCGCAGCGAGATCTCTTGCTGGGCCAGCATGGCCTCCTCGTGGCGCCGGGCAACGATCCTCTGCGGCACCTGGCCGGGCATCTCGGCGGCGGGCGTGCCGCGCTCGCGCGAGTAACTGAACACCCCCACATGGTCGAAAGCGATCTCGTCCATGAGCGCCAGCAGGGCCTCGAACTCGCGCTCCGTCTCGCCTGGGAACCCGACGATGAACGTGGAGCGCAGCGCGATATCGGGCATGGCGGCGCGCAACGCCCCGATCCGGTCATGGATCATGGCCAGATCATGGGGGCGGCGCATGCGGCGCAGCACGTCGGGGTGGCCGTGCTGCAAGGGGAGATCGAGATAGTGGCACACCTGGGGCAGCGCAGCCATCGCAGCGATCAGTTCGTCGCTGATGTGCTGTGGATAGGCGTACAGGATGCGGATCCAGCTCGGCTCCGGGGCGATCTCGGCCAGGCGATGCAGCAGGGTCGGCAGTCCATCTGCCATGCCCAGGTCACGGCCATAGGCCGTGGTATCCTGGGCGATGAGCACCAGCTCGCGCACGCCCTGCTCGATCAACTCGCGGGCCTCGCGCAGGATGCTCTCCAGCGGCTTGCTGGCCTGCGGCCCTTTGATCAGGGGGATGGCGCAAAAGGCGCAGCCCGCATCGCAGCCATCGGCGATCTTGATATAGGCCGTCTGGCCGCTGCGCGCCCGCCGCCGTGCTGAGGCCACCAGGTCGCCCTGCTCGCTCACCATGCGGGCCACACCTCGCCGCCGCTGGTTCAGCCCATCCACCACCGCCACAATCTCACTCCACGAGCGTGTGCCGATCACGGCATCCACCTGGGGCACCTGCTGGCAGAGGGTATCGCAATCGCGCTGCGCCAGGCAGCCGGCGGCCACCAGCGCCTGGTGTGGGGCCTTGTGCCGGGCCAGCTCCTGGAGCGCGTCATATGATTCCTGGCGCGCATCGCGAATGAACCCGCAGGTGTTGACGATCAGGATGTCGGCGTCCTCGGGACGCTCTACAAACCGATGGCCCGCCTCGACCAGCAACTCGGCCATCATCTCCGAGTCAACCTCATTTTTGGGGCAACCCAGGGTGACCAGGTAAACGTTCATGGCGTGATCCTCGCATGATGCAAGAGGCCCGCGCCTGGGGGCGGGGCCTGGGGTGCGCGGGCGGTCGGCCCACGATCAGGGCAGTTCGCCGGCGCGGTACTCGACGTTGATGACTTGGCCGCTCTCGCCCAGGGGGCCCACATCGCGCCCATTCACCAAGAGCTGCAGCCCGCCCGCATTGCCGATGCGCAACTCCATCAGTTCCTCGGCGCTCCATTCGGCGTTCTCGGAGGTGCGGAGAATGCCGATCCAGAGCAATTCGCCATCGGCGCGGATCTCCAGGTAGGTATCGGCCTGGGCCAATACCTCGATGGTGATCCCAATGAAGGGCGTCGGCGTGGCTGTGGGCGTCGGTGGCCCTGGCGTGGCGGTGGCCCTGGCCGTGGGAGTAGGCGTTGCCGTGGCCTGGGGCTCTGCCTCGGCGATGGGCTGCGTCTGTGTGGCCTCAGGGCTCGCGGCAGGGGTGTGCGTCTCAGCAGGCAGGGTATCGGTCGGATCGGGCGCAGCCTCAGAGACCGGCTCGGTGGGGACGCCAATGGCCGGCGGCCAAAGGCTCTGGATGCGCCAGCCCTGGCCCACCCAATAGGTGTCGTACAGATACCAGATGCCGGCGGCCAACGCGCCCAGAATCAGCAAGGTCAGGATCCAGCGGGTCAATCTGTGGGCGAGGGGGGTAAGAGGCTCGTCCAGCATCTCGGGCACATGGACCGGCTCATGGCGCGCAGCGCGCGGATACTCGTCAAGCAGCGCGTCGGGATCCAAGCCGAGAAAGCGGGCATAGCTGCGGACAAAGCCCCGGCCATACACCTCGCCGGGGAGATCGTCAAAGCGCTCATCCTCGATGGCCTGCAAAAAGACGCGCCGAATGCGCGTAGCCTGCTCGGCTTCGAGAAGCGAGAGGCCGCGATCCTCGCGGGTCTTGCGCAACAGCGCTCCGAGTTCTGCCACCGGTTGCCACGCCTCTGATCATGGGCTGCGAATCCGCTACCTACTATACATGGCGAGTTATGGCCTGTCAAAGCTGCTTGCTCTTCACAATTCGCATATAGTCATTCCGAGAATAGACAAGGCGGGCAACACGCACGCCCTCCGTGGTTCGTCGCCGCCATCCACAACGTGTTGGCCGCTTCCCCCCAATTCTGAACTGGTACATTCGCATTTGACACCGGCGGCAGCGCACGGCTACAGTCTGGACACAGGCCCGTTCCATATTTGAGAGGAGCAGCGAGGCCCGATGCGCCCACTGGAAGCGTTGCGCCACCTGTTGAGCGCCGACTATCTATACGCCCCGGCCCCTCTGGCGGGCGGCCAGCGCATGGCGCCCGTGCTCGCTTGGGCTGCGTTCTGGCTGGCGGTCTGCGGCGCGGCCTGGCTCTGGCGGCGGAGGCTGGCGCTTCGGGGGCGCTCGCCCTGGGCGGCGCATCTCTTGGCGCTGCTGGGTCTGCTGGGAGGCGCGGCCCTGGCCGCCCAAACGCTCGGCCAGGGGCCCTTTTCGGCGCGCATCTGGAACCTGTCTCTGGCGGCGCTGTCCCTGGCGCTGCCCGTGGCGCACTGGCTGGCGGGGCGCCCCTGGCCCGCCTGGGCAACGCCCGTGGGGCGCGCCCTGGCCGCCGCCCTCTCGCCCGACGACCCGCCGCTCCCCTGGCGCTGGCGCGCGCCCTGGCTGCTGTTGCACGCTGCCGGGTTGCTGACCCTGATCCTGACCGATGGCATCGGCGCATGGCTGCCGCTGGCGGCCATTGCCTGCCTAGGCCTCGCGACGCTGGCCGGGCGGCGGCTGCGCGCCGAGATCCTGGCGCCCCTGCTGCTCGCCTATGGCGCGGCCCTGGTCGCCGGGCTCCTACGTGGCGCCCTGGGGGTGGATATCGCCCTCTATCGGGCCTACCCCTATCCCGACCCCTGGTCACTCTGGTTCGATGGCCGCACGCCTGTGGCGATGGCGGCTGCCTGGATGCTGATCACGGCCCTGGCGCTCCTCTGGCGGGCGCGCCCCCGGCCTGGGCTGCTGCTGGCGGGCGCGTCCACGGCGGCGCTGGCCTGGTGGGCGGCTCTCTATGCCCGCCACCTGAGCCACGGCGCCAGCGCCAGCGACCCTTACTGCTACCTGCAGATGGCCGCCGACCTGGCCGCCACCGGCAGCCCGCGTCACTTTTTCCCGCTGGCGGAGCTGGCCCACGCGGCCCAGATCCCCGTATGGCCCGTGGCCCCCGTGGGCTATCACCCGCCGCTGGATGGCTGGGCCGCCACGGTCTGGCCCATTGGCTGGCCCGCCCTGCTGGCGCCTCTCTACCGGATCGGGGGCGAGGCCCTGGCCCTGTGGGGCGCGCCCCTCGCTTTGCTGGCGGTTGTCTGGCTGACCTACCGGCTGGCGCGGCTGACTATGACCCATCTCGCGCCCCACGAATCGCTGCTGGGCGGGCTGGCCGCCGCCGGTGTGATGCTCACCTCCTACGAGGCGATCACCCGCAGCCTCGTGCCCATGGGCGACGCCGCCGTGGCGGCCCTGAGCGCCTGCACGCTGCTGGCCCTGCTGCACGCCCGCCGCAGCGACCGCTTGGGCTGGAGCGCCGCCGCCGGGCTGGCCCTGGCGCTGGCCTACCACGTGCGCCATCCCCAGCTCCCCCTGGCCCTGGCGGCCCTGCCCGCCTACCTGCTGGCCCCGTGGCCCGGGCGCCGCAGGCTGCAACATCTGCTGCTGTTCGGGGCGGCGGCCCTGGTCGCGGCGCTGCCCGACCTGATCTACCACGCGCGGGCCTTTGGGTCGCCCTGGGTCACCGAATCGCCCGAGTGGTTCCTGCTCGCGCCGCGCTACATCGGCGCGGCAGGAGCGCGCCTGTGGGAGGACGGCCTCTGGCGGCGCAACGAGTTCGGCTATCTCTGGCCTCTGGTGCTCGTGGGCGTTGCTGCGCAGCTACGCTCCCGCCGCGCGCGGGGCGACGCCTGGGTGCTGCTGGCGGGGTTCGCGGGTGTGCTGCTCTTTCACCTCTGCTATGCCGCCCTGCGCCTGCGCGACCTGATCGGCTTGTTCCCCTGGCTGGCGCTTTGGGCGGGGTGGGGCGCGGCGGCCCTCTGGCGCTGGGCGACCCGGGGAGCGCGCCCCAACCCACGGCGCGCGGGCGTGCTCCTGTTGCTGCTGGCTCTCTTGCTGGCCCGCAGCGGGGGCGCGCTGCGCCTGCCCCTGAGTGAACGGGTGCAGACCTTTGGCCATGTCGGCGCGGAGGAGCGGGCCGGGTTCGCCCAGTTGGCGGCCCTGTTGCCGGAGGGCACCGTGGTGGGGGCCTCCCTCAACGCGGGCGCCATCACGCGCTATACGGGCCACGATGCGGTGCGCCCCGCCGCCTGGGCGCCCGACGAGTTCGACCGCTTTGTGCAGCAGTTGGCGCTGGCCGGGCGCCCTCTCTACCTGCTGGCCGATGGCGAGGAGATGGCCGCCTGGCTGCCCGCCGTGGCCGAGCGTTACGGGCTGACCTGCCAGGGCAGCCTGGCGCTGCCCCTCTATGGCCGGGGCGGCCAATCTTTGGAGGGCAGCGCGACCCTCTACTTGCTGGCGTTCCCGGAATAGGCAGGCGCGGCCCAGCGCTGCCGTAGATAGTCCATATAGTACAGGGCGTTGGCGAGGGGGACGTTGCTGGGGATGTGGTTGCCCACGGCGAACACCAGGCCGCGACACCGGGGCGCCAGAGCCAAGGTGGCGTCCACCTCGCGGCGGATGTCTGCGGGCGCGCCAAAGGTCAAGGTGCGGGCATCCACCATGCTAGAGATGATCCCCACGCTCTGGCCATAGCGCTCCACCACCGGCGCCAGGGCCGTTATCGGCTCGAAGCAGAGCACGTCGGCCCCCGCCTCTACCAGATCGTCCACGAACAGGCTCATGTCGCCATCAGAGGTATAGATCACCTTCTTGCCCGCCTGGTGCAGCACCCGCCACAGCTCGCGATAGCGGGGGAATACCTCAGCCCTGTAAAAATCGGGGCGCATGAACGGCCCCTGGCTCCAGACCATGTCGTCGTGGCACATAAAGAACTCGATCTCGGTGGCGGCCCAGGCGCGGACGTGGTGCAGCGTCTGTCGGTGGATGCCGTCCAGCACGCGGGCGAACCGCGTGGGGTAGGCGGCGGCCTCCAGCAGCATCTCCCAGCCCAGGATGGCGATGGCCCCCGAGATCAGCGTGCGGTAGATGCCGCCCATGTTCACCTGATCGGGATAGTCGGCGCAGGTCCGGGCATAGCGCCCCCGGTAATAGCTCACTAACTCGTCATAATCCAGTAGCCCATATTCCGCTACGGCATCCAGGGCCAGGGCCTCGTCCACACTGCGAAAAGGGCAGGGGGCGGCCTCGCGCCGGTCCACGCCGCCCTCCAGGAACTCGGCGTGGCCCATATCCGTCACCCGCCCGCGCTGCTCCCAGGGGAGCGGGCCATCGTCGGTAGACCAGATGATGTCCATCTCCCAGGCGTCCATAAAGGCCCGCTCCTGGGCCATGCCCGGCTCGGCGATGCCGGTGACGGCCTGCTTGAGGCGAGCATGGCTGCAATACTCGGTGTGCGCCAGGCGCGGGGTGGGTTGCAGGTTCAGGGCGGCCCGGCCGATCTCGTAACTCATGGGGGTCGGCTCCTTGTGTGGGTGCAAGCTGGGCTATGATAGGCGCTGTGGGCGCGGGCGTCCACCCCGATTGCTGTTCCCCAAAGTGACGTGTCAGTTCAGACTTGAGGGGACGAGTTCGTGACCGCGTGTGCAAACAGCTATGCGCGCCAAAGACGCTGGAGGGCGGGCGTCTCGCCCGCCTACGCTGCGCAGCAGCGTCCAAAGTGCAGCGCTAAGCAAAGTGATCTGTTCCTGCTTCGTCCAGGACTCGGCTTTGTGACATTCACCCTCAGTCGACGATAGGACGTTACCAGCAACATCACGCTGCATGGTAACGTCGCGCTGCTAGGAGCGTTGCCATGCTTGCATCGTGGCGGGCGAGACGCCCGCCCTCCAATCTGCCTTGCCGCTGCACTTGGCTCACGACGGGTGGTGCGCCGTATGAGTGGAGAATCACTCGCTATGGCAACTCATGTAAGGTTGGCCTGTCACCCCCCCCTCGAATCTGAACTGACACGATGTGACTTTTATCGTATACAACGCCGCCCCATCTGCTACAATGGGTATATGACTAACAATGCCAACAACCCGCCGGAGCAGGCCCTGCCGCAGAACGAGCCGTGTGTGTGCGCCGTCCGGTGCTGCGCCTGCGGGGCGTGCATTGAGGTGTGCCAGCGCGGCGTGCTGGCCGCCGGTGAGCACGGCCCCTACGTGGCGTACCCCGAACTGTGCGATGCCTGCCTGGCCTGCGAACAAGCCTGCCCCGAGGGGGCCATCGAAGTCTCGTTCGCCATCGTCTGGGCCGAGCCCCTGCCCGACGCATCCGATCAAGCCTGAGGAGGAGGGATTCGTGAACGACCGACTCGTGTATCTGGACAACGCCGCCGCCACCCGCGTGGATGAGCGGGTGATCGAGGCCATGCTGCCCTATATGACCGAGAGCTATGCCGTGGCCACCTCGCAATTCGGCTATTCCCTGGGCCTGGCCTCCAAAGAGGCGCTGGATAGCGCCCGCGCCGCGTTGGCGGCCCTCCTGGGCGCCGCGCCGGAGGAGTTTGTCTTTACCTCCGGCAGCGCTGAATCCAGCAACATGGCTATCAAGGGCGTGGCCCTGGCCCTGGGCGAGAAAAAAGGCCGCCACATCATCAGCACGGCCATCGAGGATTTTCCTGTGCTGCACAGCGCCCGCAGCCTGGAGCGCCAGGGGTTCAGCGTGGATCATGTGCGGCTGGACGAGTATGGCCGCGTTGATCTGGAGCACCTGCGCGAGCTGATCCGCCCGGATACGACCCTGGTCTCCATCCAGGCCGCCAACCAAGAGATCGGGACCCTGCAAGACCTGGACGCCATCGGGGCCATCTGCCGCGAAAGGGGCGTCTTGCTGCATAGCGACGCCACCCACTCTTTTGGGCGCGTGCCCCTGGACGTGCGCCAGACGCCCGTGGACCTGCTGACCGTCTCGGCCCACACACTGCACGGCCCCAAGGGGATCGGCGGCCTGTATGTGCGCAAGGGCACGCCCCTGAACAAGTGGATGGATGGCGGCTTTCAAGAGTTCAACCTGCGGGGTGGGGTGGAGAACATCCCCGATGCCGTGGGCTTTGCCAGGGCCATCGAGCTGGTGACGCCAGAAGAGACAGCGCGCCTGCAAGAGATGCGCGACCGGCTGACCGCGCGCCTGCTCGGCATCTCCCAATCGCGGGTGAACGGCCATCCCGAGCAGCGCCTGCCCCACAACGCCAACATCTCGTTCCGCTTTGTCGAGGGCGAGTCGGTGCTGCTGCACCTGGACCTGCGCGGTTTTGCCGTCAGCACGGGCTCGGCCTGTTTCAGCCGCTCGCTGGAGGGCAGCCACGTGATTCTGGGCATCGGCGGCAACCACGAGCGCGCCCACGGCTCGATCCGTTTCACCTTTGGCCGCTATAACGAGCCGGGGGATGTGGAGCGCGTGGCCGAGACACTGGCCGATGTGGTGGCCCGTTTGAGAGAGATCAGCCCTTTGGGGAAGGAGTAGAGCATGACACTGCCATATAGCGAACTGGTGATGGAGCATTTCCGCAACCCGCGCAACGTGGGGCGCATTGAGGAGCCGGATGCCAAGGCCCTGGAGGGCAGCCCCGCCTGCGGCGACATGGTCGCGGTCTATCTCAGGGTGGACGAGGAGAGCCACCGCATTGACGATATCAAGTTCGAGTCCTATGGCTGCGCCTCGAATATCGCCACCGGCTCGATCATTACCGAGCTGGCCAAGGGCAAGACCATCGAAGAGGCCAAGACCATCTCATGGGAGCAGGCGGCCGGCGCCCTGGGGGGGCTGCCGCCCGTCAAGGTGCATTGTTCGGTGCTGGCGGTGGACGGCCTGCGGGCCGCCATCCAGAACTATGAGGAGCGCCACGGCCTGGTGGCCGAGCGCGTGCCCACCGACGCGGTGGAGGTGCGCCACCGCCTCAAGCACGTGATGAACCCCGAGGTGGGGCTGGACCTGGTGCGCACCAAGCTGGTGCAAGAGATCGAGGTGGCCGAGGGCGTGGTGCGCGTGGCCCTGGATATGGCCGAGGACCACCAGTTCGCCAACAACATCCGCGAAGAGATCGTGGAAAAGATCGAGCCCCTGTGGGATGTAGAGCGGGTCATCGTCGAGTTTGTGGGCTAGCGCATGCTGGGTGGGTACCACCCAGCACGAAAATGGCGCAGGCTCACTTGTGGAATCTCGCAGAGAGGATGCGGTAGGGGAGAACGGCGCATTCATGCGCTGTGTTCGCCCACTTTGCGAACCTGTTTTCGGAATATGGAGGGGGAGAACATGGCCGAGATACATGTGGACGTGCGCGGAGAGACCTGCCCGGTGCCCCTGGTGGAGATGCGCAAGGCGGTGCGCCGCGCCCAGCCGGGCGACGTGATCGAGATCGTGGGAACGCACCCGGCCTCGCAAAAAGAGATCCCCATGGCCGTCGAGGCCCTGGCCCTCGAGTTGCTGGCCGTCGAGGGAGAGCCCGATAACTGGGTCATCCGCATCCGCCGCTAGGAGGCAACATGGCAGATCGCACCACCATCGTGGTCGCCAGCGGCGACATGGACAAGCTCTATAGCGCCCTGATCATCGCCAACGGCTCCCTCTCTATGGGCATGGAGGTCTCGCTCTATTTCACCTTTTGGGGGCTGGAGCGCCTGAAAAAAGGCGGCCTGGAAAAGGGCGCCCTCTCCAAGATGCACATGCTGGGCCTGGGCAAGCTCTTTATGAACTGGCGCATGCGCAAGGCCAATGTGGCGTCGCTCCAGCGCTTGCTGAACGATTTCAAGGAACTAGGCGGCAAGATCATTGCCTGCGAGATGACCATGGAGATCATGGGCGTTACTCGCGACAGCCTGCAAGAGGACCTGATTGACGAGTACGGCGCTGTGGGCGCCTATATTCACGACGCGCGCCAGTCCAACATCACCTTGTTCATCTAGCAGAGACGACGTCGGGCTGTAGGTTCAGCGCATGCAGCATGTAGTAGGGGTGACGCAATGCGTCGCCCCAAACAGAAAAAACAAGAAAAATACAATACAAGCCCCTATCAGAGACAGACTATCTTTCAGGAGGTTATCATGAGTCTCAAAGGAAAACGAGTCGCAGTACTGGTCGAGGAGATATATGAGGATCAGGAACTCTGGTATCCCTACTATCGCCTGCTAGAGGCGGGCGCTGAGGTAACCATCGTGGGCCCCAAGGCCCAGACGTATGGCAGCAAGCATGGCTACCCGGCCACGGCCGAGCGAGCTGCGTCGGAGGTGAGCGCCGATGATTTCGACGCCGTCATGATCCCCGGCGGGTACGCGCCCGACCGTATGCGCCGCTACGAGAGCATCCTCAAGCTGGTGCGCGGCATCCATGAAAAGGGCGGCGTGGTGGCGTTCATCTGCCACGCGGGCTGGGTGCCCATCTCGGCAGGCATCCTCAAGGGCAGGCGCGTCACCGGCGTGGGCGCCATCAAGGATGACCTGGTAAACGCCGGGGCCACCTTTTTGGACGAGCCGGTGGTGGTGGATAGCAACTTGGTCAGCTCGCGCACGCCGGCCGACCTGCCGGTGTTCCTGCCCGCCATCATCGAGGCGATGGGCGGCTGAACGATCTGGCGCGCAGGCCGCCGGAGCGGCAGCAGCCCTGTCCGGCGGCCTGTTTTTGCCTGGAAATCTCCCGGTCATTATGGTAATATTACTTGGTGAGGCGTGATAGGGTCCCTCTGGTCGTTTGGGGGCCTTGCACGATATAGGTTCGTCGGTTGTTAGCGCATTATAGGAGGATAGGGCAATGGCAGGCATCGGTGAGCAGGTCAAGACGGCGGATTGGAAAAGCGAAAAACACGTCCCGGTGATCGAGTGCCCCGACAGCGTCAAGGCGGGCGAGTTCTTTGACATCAAGGTGAGCCTGGGCAAAGAGGTGGCGCACCCCAACACGACCGAGCACCACATCTCGTGGATCTCGCTCTACTTCAAGCCGGAGGGCGGCCAGTTTGTGCACCAGGTGGGCCATTACGAGTTCACGGCCCACGGTGAGCACACTTCTGGCCCCAATATGGGCCCTGTGTACACGTTTCATGGCGTAACCACGTCGGCCAGTCTGGCCGAGCCGGGGATGCTGTTCGCCGTGGCGATGTGCAATATCCACGGCCTCTGGGAGAGCAGCAAGGCGATCACAGTAGCGTAACGACGCCAGATCGGCAATCTGCTAGAAACAAGAGACCGGGGATGGTATGTCCCCGGTCTCTGCCTTTCCAGATGCCTCAGGCGCGGCGCGACCACCGGCCGCTGAGGGCCAGCAGCGCGAGACAGATCAACAGCACGACGACGGTTACAGCGGCTCCCATGACGCTCTCCTCCAGCCCTGAGAACCCCCAAGGTAGGGGATGGATGCGCCGGGAGCGGGCCGGCTAGCCGTCTGCGGATGTATCCTGCATCGCCTGCACGGCATAGCCCGTTAGGGGCCGCGCCAGGTTCAGCAACTCGCTAGGGATGATGAACTTGGTGGCCTCGCCCTCACCCAGCGCTTTGAGCGCTTCGAGATACTGGAGCGTCAGGGTCTTGCTATCCACGCCTTGGGCCACCTTGAATATCTCGGCCAGTCCCAACGCTGTGCCCTGAGCGCGCAGGATCGCGGCCTCGCGGTCGCCCTCAGCTTGCAGGATGGTGGCCTGGCGGTCGCCCTCAGCCTGCAGAATGGTCGCCTGGCGCACACCCTGGGCGGTGCGGATAGCGGCGTCGCGGTCGCCATCCGCCCTGGTCACCGTGGCGCGGCGATCGCGCTCGGCGGCCATCTGGCGTGTCATGGCTTCTTCCACAGTCCGCGTTGGCACCACTTCGCGAATCTCGACCGCCGTCACGCGAATGCCCCAGCGATCGGTCACCTCATCCAGCTTTTCATGCAGGATGCGGTTGATCTCGTCGCGTTTGGAGAGCACCTCGTCCAGGTCCATGGCGCCCACCACGGCGCGCAGGGTGGTGATAGACAACCCGCGCGCGGCGCCGTTAAAGTTCTCCACCTCCAGCACGCTGCGCACCGGATCAATGACCTTGTCATAGACCAGCAGGTCAATGGTTACCGAGGCGTTGTCGGCGGTGATGCAGGTTTGAGGCGGCACGTCAAAGAACGCCTCGCGCAGATCGGTCATCACGCCCCGATCCACATAGGGGATCAGCAGGATGAGGCCAGGGCCCCGGGCGCCCAGGCTGCGGCCCAGGCGAAAGACCACCAGCCGGCGGTATTCCGGCACGATGCGGATCGCCATGGCCAGGACGATGATAACAAAGAGCGCCAGGATGACGGTGATGATGAACGTTTCCATGCAACTACCTCCCTATGCTTCCGGTTCGACCGGCTGCACTTGCAGCCGTACTCCTGATATAGCCACCACTTGGACTTGTTCTCCCTTCTGGATCTCGCGGCCTACCGATACGGCGCTCCAGTTCTCCAAGTCTACTCGCACCTCGCCGGCGGGGGTCAGGTCGGTCAATGCCTGGCCCTGGCGCCCGATCAATCGCTGGGCGCCCGACTGAGGCGGCAGCCGGCTCGCCCGCAGGATGGCGCGCAGAACTCCCAGGCTAAAGGCAGCAATGGACGTCCCCATGATGCCGATCAGCCAGGGATTGACCCGCAGGGCCGGCGCGGCCGGCGGGCTGGCGGTAAAGGGCGCAAAGAGCAGCAGCGAGCCCAGCACAAAGGGCACCAGCGCCGCGATGGTGACGATGGCCTCGGTGTCGGTAAAGAGCGCCACGGCAAAGAGCAGCAGCGCCAAGAGCAACAACACCACTCCGGCCCAGTTGATGGGCAGGCTCCCCAAGGCGGCGAACGCCAGGATGAACGCCACGGCGCTGCCCACGCCTGCCACGGTCAAACCCGGGTCGGCCACTTCGGCCAACAGCAGCAGCACCCCCAGCGAAATCAGCAGATAGGCGATATCCGGGTTGGTGATGATGTGGATCAGGCGCTCCACCAGGGTCATGGGCTGGCGCTGCAACGGCGCGCCCAGGGTGCGCAGGGCCACATCGCCCCGGGCGGTGGTCACCTGGCGGCCATCTATCTGGGCCAGGAGGCGTTCCAGGCTGTCGGCGACCTCGTCAATGACGCCCAGCTCTAGCGCTTCAGCCGCCGTGAGGGAGAGATTCTCGCGCACGGCCTGCTCGCCCCATTCGGCGTTGCGCCCCCGGGCCGTGGCGATGCTGCGGATCAGCGCGGCGGCGTCGCTGGTCATCTTTTCGTCCATAACGTCGCCGATCTCGGCGCCCAGTGGCACAGGATGGGCGGCGCCGATATGGGTGGCGGGCGCCATGGCGGCCACGTGCCCGGCCAGGGTGAGGAACAGCCCTGCCGAGGTGGCTCGCGCCCCGCCGGGGGCCACATAGACGATCACCGGCACAGGCGCCTCCATCATCATCTGGACCATGTCGCGCATGGCGGTCTCCAGGCCGCCGGGCGTATCCAGCGCCAGCACCACGGCGTGGGCCTGGTCTCGCTCGGCCAGCGCCAGCACGCGATCGAGGTAATTGGCCGTCAGTGGGTTGATGACGCCCTTGACCTCGGCGACGATAATGGTCCCCTGGGCTGGCGACTGGGCGGCGGCCACGCCGCCCCATAAAGTACAAAGAACAACAATCAGACAGAAAAGGAACCTCTTCATGGTCTTGCCCTCGGAGATCTCCTTGATGAACCCTGTAGGGGCATCGTAACACGGTTTCGGCGCAGGCGCAAGCCCCAGCGCGCCGCGCGCCGCGTGCCGCGTGCCCGGCCATGCCCTCCTCCGCCAGCCTTGTGCTATAATCCGGCCAGAGAAACCAGCACGAGGGGAGAGAGCCGATGTTTGTGCAAAGCAGCGTGGGCGCCTATCTGGATGCGCTGGCCTCCTCTGAGCCGACGCCGGGCGGGGGCAGCACCGCCGCCCTGGCCGGGGCGCTGGCCGCCGGGCTGGTCAGCATGGTCTGCAACCTGACCATCGGCAAGCGCCGCTACCGCGAGGCCGAACCCACCTTGCGAGAGGTGCTGGCCCGAGCCGAGGCGTTGCGCCGGCGCATGACCGACCTGATGGAGCGAGACGCTGCGGCCTATGCCGGGGTGATGCGCGCCCACCGGCTGCCCGGCCAGGCGCCTGAGGAGCAGGCTGTCCGGCAACAGGCGCTGCAAGAGGCCCTCCAGGAGGCCACCCTGGCCCCGCTGGAGATCGCCGAGGGTTGCGCCCAGGCCCTGGAGCTGGCGCTGCCCGCCGCCGAGCTGGGCAATCCCTGGGCCGTGAGCGACGCGGGGGCGGCGGCGTTCCTGGCCGAGGCAGCGCTGCATGCGGCGCTACTCAATGTACACATCAACCTGCGCTCTCTCGACGAGGGCGCCTTTGCCCAGGCGGCGCGCAGTCGCCTGGATGACCTGACGTCCCGGGCGCGCCAGAAGGAGCGCATCGTGGCGCTGGTGCGCCAGCGCATTGCAGGCTGACCGCAGGAGGAACAGATGCCCGCAGAGATTCTCGATGGGCGCGCCGTCGCCCGCGCCATGAGCCAAGAGATCGCCGGAGAGGTCGCCCGCTGGGTGCAGGAGCAGGGCTATCCGCCCACCCTGGCCATCGTGCAGGTGGGGGCCGACCCTGTCTCGGACCGCTATGTGCAGGCCCTCTCGCGGGGCTTGAAGGCGGTGGGGATGGGCGCCCAACGCACGGCGCTGCCCGCCGATGCCACGACGGAGCGCCTGGCCGAGACGCTGCACCAGCTCAATGATGATGGGCGCGCGCACGGCGTCATTGTGCAGTTCCCCTTGCCCCGCCAGATCGAGCCATCGGCGCTGCACGCCCTCTCCCCGCTCAAGGACGTGGATGGCATCCACCCGCTGAACGCCGGGCTGTTGCTGCAAGGGTCTGCCGAGGCGCTGGCGCCCGCCACCCCTCTGGGGGGGATCGCGTTGCTGCGCCGCTACGGCATCGCCATCGAGGGGCGCGAGGCAGTGGTGGTGGGGCGCAGCCGCGTCGTGGGGCTGCCCCTGGCCATGCTCCTGCTACACCGCCACGCCACCGTCACCCTCTGTCACACGCGCACGCGCAACCTGGCCGAGGTCACCCGCCGGGCCGAGATCCTGGCGGTGGCCGTGGGGCGGCCCAATCTGGTCACCCCCGATATGGTGCGCCCCGGCGCAGCGGTGGTAGACTTTGGCATCAACATCGTCAATGGCAACATGGTGGGGGATGTGGATCCGGCGGTGGGCGAGGTGGCGGGTTACCTCACGCCGGTTCCGGGGGGCGCGGGGCCCATGACCAACGTGATGCTGATGCGCAACACGCTCCAGGCGGCGCAAAGGCAGCGGGAACGCGGGCTCTAGGCGCGCTGCTCGGAAAGCTCGTATAGCCGCGCAATGATCCAGATGCTGATGCCTGCAAAGGCCAGGTTGACGGCCTCGGCCACGGCAAAGCCCGCCAGGCGCGCCAGCCCCGGCACCAGGACGGCGATGGAGGTGTGATAGAGCACGGCAAAGCCGAACCAGCGCTTTTGGCGCGAGGCCAGGCTCTCCATCACCAGCAGCGCCCAGGCCACCTGGTGCGGCAGGGCCAGGATGCGCTCCAGCGCCACGGTCAGCGGCTGCGTCCACGAGACGGTGGCCAGCTCGTACAGCGTCGCGGCCTCCGCCGCACCCGCCTCGCCGCTCATCTGTTGCACCAGCGCCAGCGGGTCCATCCGCCCAATGATCAGGTAGGTGACGAACCCGATGAACGTCAGCCCGGCAAAGAGCCACATGGTCTCTAGCGCGTTGTGGCCCAGGGCATAGGCCACGCCGTTGCGCCAGGTCAGCCGGTGGTTGCTGCGGGCAAAGAGAAAGCGAAAGCCCAGCCAACGCCCGCTCTCCTCGATCAGCGCCGTCAGCAGGGCCGTGGCCATCAGCCAGGTAAAGGCGCCCCAGGCGCTCTTGAGCGTCTCTCCCCAGATCACATCCAGGAACACACTCAGAGGCAGCCAGGTAAAGAGCTGAAAGACGGCAAAGATCAGCGCGCCATAGGCATACAGGATCCAGGGGGTGCGGGTGCGCCGGCGAAAGTAGAGGATGGCGGCCAGGGGATAGCCCACCTGCACGATGAGCGATATGACAAAAGCGAGCACCGTGGCGGCCTGCAAGGCATCCCCCCTGTGGTATCTGGATCGGTGGCCCCATTATAGCAGCGCGCCCCAGAGGATCAAGTTGACCCTGCAACCGGACCTATCCAGGAATATGGGCGATCTGGCTAGCCGCCATCTGCACAGCTTTGTGTGCAAAGGCCAACAGGGGCTTGGCGCGGCGCGGCTCAAGCCGAGCCCCTGGAGCGCGGACGTCCCGTCCGCAAACGAAACTACGTTTCGTCGCGGGCCGGGAGGCCCGCCCTCCAACCATCGCCAAGAATTTCGGATGGACCCGGCAGACCAGCCCAACTGCGCCTTCACAACAACGGGGCGCTGGCCGTTCATCAGCGCCCCGCCGGTTTCAGCTCTCGCTCGTTCAGGCGAGCTGTCGCCTAAAGATGAGCCCGCCCAGGCTCATGGCATACAGGGCGCGGGCATCCTCCTCGTCCAACAGGACCAGACCAATGATGCTTTGCCCTGCCATTCCTTCGCTAAAGGTCTGCCAGGTGCGCCCACTGTCCGTCGAGCTATAGACGCCGTTGCCTGTGGCCGCATACAGCACGGCGCCACTGTCAATCTCGCCGATGGCGACCACGCTCAGCACATTGGCGCCATTCGGGTCCACCGCCGTGCTGATCCACACGTCTTTGGCGCGGCGCAGGGGCCGCAGGCAAAAGGGGCCGGTGGCCAATACGGCCTGATCCGCCACCCCTTCGGTCACATCGGCCGGCATGGTGATCTGCACCCAACGCGACTCGGTCTCTTGGGTGGCGATCTGGTGCCAAGTGCGGCCCTGGTTGCGCGAGCGCCAGAGGGCCACCCGCGCCGGCTTGACCCGCGTCCCCTCAATGGCCGTGCCCATATACAGGGTATGATCCTCGGCAAAGCCGGGGGAGGCCACGATGCTGAGCACCTCCTGGCCGGCCGTGGGCGGCTCTTCGACGGTTTGCCAGCTCATGCCGCCGTCGCGGCTGGATAGCAGCTCGCCCTCCGCCGTGCCCGCCCAGCCCAGATTCTCTTCGGCCAGCACCAGCAGGGCCGAGATGCCCGATTTCTCGTAACGCACGCGCCAGCTCTTGCCGGTGGCGGTTCCGCGCAGGATGCCGATCTCTTGGCTGGCCACAAACACCTGGCCATCGCCGGCGAGCGCCATCGCCGAGAGCGGCAAATACATATCCAGCCCCTCTACAGCGCGCCACGAGGCCCCTCGATCTTGAGAGACAAAGACGCCTTCTTGCGGCCCTATGGCGCACAGGGTACCCCCGCTGGCGATCAGCCGCGCCAGGCCGCGCGCGGCCAGGTTGCCCGTGGCCGACACCCAGGTTTGGCCGCCGTCCAGCGACTTGTACACGCCCACATCGTGAATGCCCGCCAGTACGACGTCCTCATTGCCTGCCAGCGCCAGCACGGCGCCCGGCATTTCAGCGATGCGGCTCCAGGTAACCCCGCGATCCGAGGAGACATAGAGGCCGTCGTCAATGCCGGCCACCAGGCGCCCGCTTTTGGCGAAATCGGGCGCGGCCCACACGCAGTTCAGCGCACCCTCGCCGATCTGCTCGTGCAACTGCTCCCAGTTGCGCCCCTGATCGGTCGAAACATACAGTCCGGCGGACTCGGTGCCCGCAAAAACGGTCTGATCGTTCATATAGTCGGGGCTGACGATCAACACACCCACCTGCTCATCGAGCATCAGGGTTGTGGGGCGCCAGGCGCGACCCCCGTTGCGCGATACATAGACCCCCTGGTCCGTCGCGCCAAACAGCACCTCATAGCGCTCCCAGCTTGGCGCCACAGCCACGGCGATCACCGTCATGCTGCTCATGCCAAAGCTGGCGTCTTCCCAATGCTTGCCTGCGTTGCGCGTCGCCATGAGGGCGCCGCCATCCAGAGAGGCAAAGACCGTGCCGTCCTGCATATAGTTGGGCGAGACGGCCATGCCTGTCACGGTGCCCTCGGCGTCCCAGCCCTGGGTGCCCCGCGCCCAGGTCATGCCGTCATCCTGGGAATGGAACAGCTCGGCATTGAGCGACCCGGCGAACAACGCGCCGTCAGGGGCCGCGACCAGGGCGCTCACCAGCGGCGTCGTCAGGCCGTTGAGACGCTGGTGCCAGCTCTCGCCCCCATCCTCAGACATGAACACGCCGCACGCTGTGGCGGCCCAAAAACGAGTATTCCCAGCGTGCGATGATACGGCTACGCCAAAGACGGCGCCGCCCCCTAGAACTGGGCCCACGCACTGCCAGCGTTCGCCTGTGGACGCTTGTCCGGTGTGACTCATGGCTCTACACTCCCCTTTGGTTTGCGATGAATGACCAGGGCATCGGTCGTCAACAACATCATGGCGCCACTGACGCCATGTTCGAGGGCACGTTGCGCGACCAGGGCGGGGTCGGCGATGCCCTCGGCGAATAGGTCTACGATCTTGCCCGTGCGCGCATCGAGGCCATAGCCCACGCCCTGTTTTTGGGCCTCGGCGATGGCCAACGGCGGATGCACATGCGCATTAGCCGCGATGCGGCGCATAGGCTCCTCTAGCACGCGGGCCAGGATCTGGGCGCCAAACGCCTCGTCACCCTCTACCTGCAGCGCGCGGATGGCGGGGATGCACGCCAGATAGGCCGCGCCGCCCCCCGCCACGACGCCGCTTTCCATGCCCGCCTGGATCGCCTTGATCGCCTGCTCGGCTGCCTCGGTCAACCGGGCGCGCTCTTGCTCGGTCAGAGCGCCCAAGCGCAGCTCGGCCACGCCCTGGGAAAAGTGAGTAAGCAACTCGCGGCAGATGTCGCGCTCCTCGGCGTCGGGCGCGGTGCGCGCCCGCTCACGCAGCTTGTGCATGCGCTCGCCAATGGCTGCTCGGCTACCCTGCCCGCCGACAATGGTCACACTTTCCCTCTCCACCACCGCCCGGCGGGCGCGGCCCAAGTCGCGGAACGTGATCTCCTCCGGCTGCATACCCATCTTGTCGTGCAGGGGCTTTCCCCCGGTGAGGATGCCAATGTTCTCCACCATGCCCCGGCGGGCGTCGCCGGTGGCTTGCATGGTGGCAACCGAGGACAGGATCGCTCCTCGCTCATTGTTGGTGGCAAACACGCCCACGGCCCGATCCGAGCACTGCTTGCAGATCGCCAACAGGCTCTTGCCGCCCGCCTGCGCCACCAGCTCCAAGAGATTGGCCGCACTTTCGGCGCTCTCGAATGTCATGTCGGCCACCAGGACATGGGCATCTTCCAGCACGGCCCTGCGCCGCGCCGCATCGGTCAATAGATAGGGCGAGACATAGCCCCCCGGAAAGCGCGCCCCCTCGCGATAGGCGCGGTCGTACGAGGCGGCGATATACGGGACGATGACAATGTTGGCATGAGGGCCCAGCACGTCATAGATCTCGCCCAGCAATCTGCCGATCTCGGCGTCGCCGGTGGCTGCTGTGGCCACGGCTGCGATGCGTTCCTCTCCCTCCAAAGGGACGGCCAACTCCTTTAGCGCGCCGGTGGCCACGCGCAGGGCGCGCTCGATGCCCCGCTTGACGACCAGCGCGTCGGCCCCCCCCGCGATGACGCGTTGCATCTCCTGGGCCAGCGCGTGGGCGATCACGGCGGCGGTGGCGCTGCCATCGCCCACCTGCTCGCGCATGCGCCAGACAATGTGCCGCATCAGCATGGCCCCCGGGTTCTCGCGCGCATCGGGGAGCTGGATGATGCGACGGGCCGCGGTGGCAGCGTCGCGCAAGAGCTCGACCTGCCTCGTGCCTTCTGGTTGGTTAGCGATCGTTCCCCCGCCAGGCCCCAGTGTCAGCGATAGCAGCCGCCCAACGGATGCAAAGCCACGGAGCATGCCCGCGCGGCTGCTTTCTCCAAGGAGAACATCAGGCCTGGGCATAGAGAAACCTCGTCGTTTGCCTTTCCTCTGGGCTGCCGGATCCGTGGCGCGGGCAGTATACCATTATCGAGAAGATGCAGCAATGTAGGCATTTTTGCCGATATCCGCGTTTGCCGCGCCCGACCACCCTGGGGTATAATGCCCGCGTGGTTTGGCCGTTTTCAACATCAGAAGGAGCAGAACCATGAGTATCAAGATCTCGATTCAGTATTGCACTGCTTGAGGTTACCTACCCAGAGCCGCCAGTTTGGCGCAGCTCATCCTTGACAAGTTCAAGACCCAGGTAGGCCAGCTCGCCCTGATCCCCTCGGGTGGGGGAGCGTTCGAGATCACCGTGGGCGACGACAAGATCTATTCCAAGCTCGAAACCGGGCGATTCCCCAGCGAGACCGCCATCGTTGCGGAGATCGGCGCCAAGCTCTAGGTCTGTTCTGAGCGCAAGGGGGGGCTCACCAAGCAGCCCCCCCTTTTTGATGCCCAGCGTCTCTATGGGCGACTTGTGCCGTGGCGACGGGGGCGATCTAGGATTCGTTGTCGCGCCCAGCGGCCATCGTTTCAGAAATAGGAACGAGCGCACAATCAAGGGACGTGCTGGGGCAATGTGTTGGCCAATACTACTGTTGATTGCGGTTTTGTGACCCTCACGCCCCTCTCCCGCGCGGGAGAGGGGGCGCCAACACGCTCGCTGCGCGTCAAGGACATGGGGGTGAGGGCCACTGGTCATAATAAGCAAGAGTAAACCACTTTTCACGACATGGACTTTTCACAGGAGGGTGCTATGGAGCAAGAGATTCGCTTTACCCTGATCGGCCTGGGGAACATTGGCCGCAACCTGCTGGATATCCTGGCCCACCGGCAAGAGGCCATCGCCCGCGACTATGGCCTGCGCCTGCGCCTGGTGGGGGCCGCCGATTCCTCCGGCGCGGCGCTAGACCCCGCCGGGCTCGACCTGGAGCGCCTGGTCGAGCTCAAGCTGGCCAAGCAGGGCGCCGCCGCCTATCCCCAGGCCGGGCGCCCGGGCCTCAGCGCGCTAGAGATGGTGCGCAGCGCCCCCGCCGAGATCCTGGTGGATGCCTCGCCCACTAACCTGCGGGATGGCGAGCCCGGCCTGAGCTGCGTGCGCGCGGCCCTGGCCCAGGGCCAGCATGTGGTGATGGCGAACAAGGGACCGTTGGTGCTGGCCTTTGCCGAGCTGACCGGGGCGGCCCAGGCCGCGGGCGTGGGCCTGGCCTATAGCGGCACCGTGGCGGGCGGCCTGCCCACCGTCAACCTGGGCGTGCGCGACCTGGCCGGCAGCGGCGTCACCCGCGTCGAGGGCATTTTCAACGGCACCACCAACTATATCCTGACCCGCATGGCCGAGGAGCAAATCGGCTATGCCGAGGCCCTCATCGGCGCCCAGGCGGCGGGCATCGCCGAGGCCGACCCCACCCTGGATGTGGATGGCTGGGACGCGGCCAACAAGCTGGTGATCATCGCCAATAGCGTGCTGCGGCGGCCCACCACGCTACAGGATCTGACGGTGCAGGGCATTCGCGAGGTCACGCTGGAGGACCTGGAGCGGGCCAAGGCCCAGGGCCGCGTGATCAAGCCCCTGGCCGTGGCCGAATGGGATGGCGCCGACTATCGTCTCTCAGTGGGGCCGGTCTGGCTGGAGCAGAACCACCCCATGGCGCGTACCGGCATGTGGGATATGGGCGTGGTGTATCACACCGACTATATGGGGGTGATCAGCGCCGTGATCGAGGAAGAGGGGCCGGTGCCCACCTCGGCGGCGGTGTTGCGCGATATGATCAACCTGTATCGCTGAGCCCTCAGGCGGCGTCGCGCAGGTCAAAGAGCTTGACGGCGATCTCGGTCAGGGCGGCCACGATCAGCCCCCACGAGGCCATCAGGATCACGATCAGCCCGATATAGAGCAGCGGGCTCTGCTCCGAGATGCCGACGAGCAGGCGTAACAAAGAGGTATACATTGCACTCCTTCACTCTGCGTAGGATGGCGGGCTCGGCGGGGGCGCAGCGCCATGCCTGAGGGCGCGCCCCTGCCCGATGTCAAGGCGTTGGCTCGCGCGCTGCTGGCCTGGTACGCCGTGCACCAACGCGACCTGCCCTGGCGCAATACCAGCGATCCCTACCGCATCTGGGTCTCGGAGATCATGCTCCAGCAGACCCGGGTGGCGGCGGCGATCCCCTACTATGAACGCTTCCTGGCGCGCTTTCCCACGGTGCAGGCCCTGGCTGAGGCCGATCTCTCCCAGGTGCTGGCCCTCTGGCAGGGCCTGGGCTATTACACGCGGGCCCGCAGCCTGCACCGGGCGGCTCGCATGGTGCAGGCCCAGCATGGCGGCCAGCTCCCCGCCGAGCGTGCGGCCCTGCTGGCGCTGCCCGGCATCGGCGCATATACGGCGGGCGCGCTCCTCAGCATCGCCTTTGGGCAGGATGCTATCGCCCTGGACGGGAATGTCAAACGCATCCTGGCCCGCCTCTTCGATTACCCCGGCGAGGTCAACCGGCCCGCCGCCCAGCCCGATCTAGAGCGCTATGCCGAGGCGCTGCTGCCCCCCGGCCAGGCCCGCGCGTTCAACCAGGCGCTCATGGACCTGGGCTCTCTCGTGTGCCTGCCGGGCGCGCCCCTCTGCAGCGCGTGCCCCATCGCCGCGTTCTGCCTCGCCCATCAGCGGGGCGTCGAGCACCTGCGGCCCGTCCGCGCCCGGCGCGGCCCCATCCCGACCGTCGAGATGCGGGCGGCGTATATCCCGCGCCCGGATGGCCGCTGGCTCATGGCCCGCCGCCGCCCCCAGGGGCTGCTGGGCGGCCTGTGGGAGTTCCCCGCCTTTGCCGTCGCGCCCGATGATGATGCTCCGCCCGCCCACAGCCTGGCCGCAGCGCTGCGCCGCGAGCTGGGGCTAGAGGCCCAGGTGGGTGAGGCGCTGTTCACCGTGGCCCACGCCTACACCCACTTGCGGGTGCGCGTCCAAGTGTACCCCTGCCAGATCGCGGGCGAGCCCACCCTGCTGGGGCGCGACACCTGGGACGCCCTGGGCTGGCTCGCGCAAGACGACCTGGCCGACCACGGCCTGACGGGCGTGGCGGTGCGCATTCTGGAGCGCCTCCACGGCCCGCAGCTACGCCTGCTCTAGGTCGCGCCCAGGGATGCCCGGCTCTGTCATCGCCAACGGATCCAGCACAATGGCCAACTGCTCCTCGGTCAGCAAACCCCGCTCCAGGATCACCTGCCGCAGCGACACATCCCGCGTCATGGCCTCCTGGGCCACCTTGGCGGCGGCGGCATAGCCGATATAGGCGTTCAGGGCCGTGGCCAGCCCGATGCTCTTTTCCGCCAGCTCGCGGCAGTGCTCCTCGTTGGCCGTGATGCCGCTGATGCAACGCTCGGCGAACAGGCGCGCGCCGTTGGTCAGAATCTGCAACGCTTGCAGCAGGTTATAGGCGATAATGGGCGTCATCACGTTCAGCTCGAGTTGGCCAGCCTGGGCGGCGGCCATGACGGCCAGGTCGTTGCCCATGACGTGGAAACAGATCATGTTCAGCATCTCGGGGATGACGGGGTTCACCTTGCCCGGCATGATGGACGAGCCGGGCTGCAACGCAGGCAGCGTGATCTCGAACAGGCCCGTGGTGGGGCCGGAGGCCAGCAAGCGCAGGTCGTTGGCAATGCGGGCCAGGGTGACGGCCAGGGTGCGCAGCGCCGAGGAGAAATCGGTGAAATCGGCCGAGCTCTGCATGGATTCGAACAGGTTGCCCGAACTGACAAAGGCGACACCCGCCAGCTCGGAGAGGCGCGCCACCATGCGCCGGTGATAGTCCGGGTGGGAATTGAGGCCGGTGCCGGTGGCCGTGCCGCCGATGCCCAGCCGGCGCAGCCCCTCGGCGGCGCGGGCGATGCGCTCGCGATCCAGGCGCACGGCCTGGGCATAGGCGCCAAACTCTTGGCCCAGGCGCACCGGCACGGCATCCTGCAGGTGGGTGCGGCCCGGCTTTAACATGTGATCAAAGGCGGCGGCCTTGGTCTCCAGGCGGCCCACCAGGGCATCCAGGGCCTCCAGCAGGCGCCCCACGTCCATGCTGGCGGCCACCCGCAGCACCGTGGGGATCACATCGTTGGTGGATTGGGCCATGTTGACGTGGTCGTTGGGGTGCACGGGCCGGTAGACGCCGCGCTGGCCGCCCAGCTTTTCGTTGGCCAGGTTGGCGATGACCTCGTTGGCGTTCATATTGTGCGAGGTGCCCGCCCCCGCCTGAAAGGGGTCTACGACGAACTGGTCGCGCCAATGGCCTTGGACGATCTCGCGCGCCGCCTCGGCAATGGCCTGGCCGCGCTCGGTATCCAGCAGGCCCAGGTCCATGTTCACCTCGGCGGCGGCCTGCTTGACCAGGGCCGTGGCCGCCAGGTACACCCCCGGCTGCTTGAGCCCGCTCACGTCAAAGTTCTCTATGGCCCGCTGGGTCTGTGCGCCCCAAAGCGCGTCGGCGGCGACCAGGACATCGCCCAAAGAGTCGGTTTCGGTTCGCACGCTTGCCTCCTCACGTTTGAACGTGTGAACGTTCACACGCTATAGCGTTCGCTGGCGTAGGCGGGGGTCGTCCCTGCCTATGACTGGCCTACCGCGTCGTCCTCCATCGCCAGGGCGATCAAATAGCCCCGGGCGCGCTCGGTGCGCTCATAGTGGTAGACCAGCTCCCAAAAGCGCTCCGAATGGTTGGGCTCTAGCAGGTGCGCCAGCTCGTGCACGATCACATAGTCCAGCACGAAATCCGGGGCGCCCGCCAGCCGGTGCGTGATGCGGATGGTGCCCTGGTTCGGCGAGCAACTGCCAAAGCGTTTTTGCTGGTTGCTGACAAAGCGGATGCTGCGCCACTTGAGCTTGCCCTCGAAATGGGCGCGGTTAAGGCGCGCCGCTCGGCGCTCCAGATCCTCATCCGAGGAGAACCTGCGCAGTTGGTCGCGCTTGGCCAGCATACGCTTGACCAGATCGTCCACGGCGCGCTGGAGCTCGGCGTCCGAGATGGCAGCCGGGGCGCGCACCTCCAGGGTATACCAGTTCAGCAGCCGGGCGCCGATGGTCTTTTTGCGGCGCGCGCTGCGGACGATCCGCACCTCGAATGCGCCACCCTCGGGCGGCTCTTGTTCATCGGTGCCGGGTTTGGGCTCCTGAATGCGCATGGTTACCCTCCCAGACAAAGAAAACACCCCGGCCGCAAGACCGGGGGTTTTTCTGTGCCGAGAGAGGGATTTGAACCCTCACGGATCTAATATCCACTACGCCCTGAACGTAGCGCGTCTGCCGGTTCCGCCATCTCGGCTGGCAGGCAGGATAATAGCACCGCTCCCCGATCCTGTCAAAACGCCCCATGGGCAAGCGCGGCCAGATGCGCCACAGCCCAGATGGAGCGCGGGCGTCTCGCCCGCGACCGGCCAAGTTGAGCACGTTGCCCTCGCTAGCGCGCTGTGGGCGTGATCAAGCCCTGTTCGCGGGCCTCGCTATAAAGCATGCGCCGCACCGAGAGGTGCCAGGCGGGCAGGTTGCGGAAACGTTCGCCCGAGTGGGCCAGCGGCCCGATCTGCACGCCATAGACGCTCTCGTCCACGGCATAGGTGTACACGGGCTGATAGAGCAGCAGCGCGGGCACATCCTCGGCAAAGAGCTCCTGGAAGCGCTGATACAGGCTCCAGCGATAGTCCGGGTCCGTGGTGCGGCGGGCCTCGGCCAACAGCGCGTCGGCCTCGGCGCTGATATAGCTGGAGAAATTGACGCCGTTCTCGCTGACCTGGCTCGAATGCCAGTAGGGATAGGGGTCCGGGTCCGGCGGCAGGCTTTGCCAGCCGCTCAGCACGGCGTCGAACCGGCGCAGCCGCAACTGCTGGCCCACCAGCTCTTCCCAGCCGACGGTCTCGGGCACTGCGTGGATGCCGACCTTGATCAATTGCTCGCTGATGGCCTCGATCATCTGCACGCGCACCGGGTCATCGGCGTTGGTGGCCAGGGTGAACTCGAGCCGCAGATCGCCCCGCTCGCGCACGCCATCGCCATCGTCATCGAACCAACCCGCCTCTTCGAGCAGCGAGCGGGCCCGGCGCAGGTCTTGGGTAATGGCGGGCGTGGAGGGATCATAGGCCCACGAATCGGGCAGGATGGGGCTATCTACCACGATGCCCTGCCCGCCCAGGACATCGTTGACCAGCTTTTGCCGGTCCAGGGCCAGCAGCAGGGCCTTGCGCACGTTGCGATCCTGAAAGATGGCCCGATCCAGGTTCAGGAACACCAGGTTATAGCCCGAGAGGGGCGCCGAATAGAGGCGCAGGGATTGGTCTTGTTGCACGGCGGGCAACTGCTCGGGCAGCACCCGCCCCATGGCCAGTATCTCGCCCCGGCGCCGGGCCTCTAGCAGCGAGGGCGCATCGGGGTAAAAGTAGAACTCGAGCCGCTCCAGGTAGGGCTGCTCGCCGTAATAGTCGGTGTTGGCCGCCAGCACGATGCGCTGGATGTCGATCTCTTGTAGCTTGTACGGCCCCGTGCCCACCGGCGCCGCATTGAAGGCGCTCTGGCTCAGCACCGAGATGTCCACGCTGGCCAGGATATGGGCCGGCAGAATGCCGATGGTGGTGTAATCCAGGAATGGCGAAAAGGGCTCGCGCAGGATAAAGCGCACCGTATGGGGGCCAAGCTGCTCCACCACCACGGTGCGCCACATGTTCGCCAGGAACGGCATGCCCTCGAACCCGGGGTTCTGCATCACATTGACGGTAAAGACCACGTCGGCAGAGGTGAACGGCGCGCCATCATGCCAGTACACGTCATCGCGCAGGAAAAAGGTATAGACCATGCCATCGTTGGTGATCTCCCAGCGGGTGGCCAGGTCCGGCAGGATGCGGCCATCCATACCGGCGCGGGTCAATCCACTAAAGATCAGCGCCACCAGGTCTTGATCCACCGGGTTGGCCTGCGACAAGACGGGGTTGATCAGATAGGGGTTGCCGGCGATGCCCTCGGTATAGGTGCCGCCGGCCTCCGGCAGTGTGACCGTGGTGGCGGTGAGGGCGGCATGGGCGAGCACGCCGGCCAATACGATGATAGCCAACGCTGCGATGACGACCTGTAGGCGAATCCGCCCCATAAAGCGCGTTCTCCCGGGGAATCCGCGGCCTAGATCAGTACGTTGAGCAGGGAGGTGACGAAAAAGGTAACCGTCAGGACAATGGTCAGGTTATGGAGCGTCTTTTCGATGCCGCGCCGCGTGCGATAGACGCCGCTATCGCCGCCCAACAGCCCCCCCAGGCCGCCTTTCTTGCCTTGCAGCAGGATAACGCCGATCATGGCAAGCGAGACGATGATTTGCACGATATTGAGATATGGAGACAAGGTATCTACTCCCCTGGCATCAAGCCCGCGTAAGATCGAGTGGGCGCCATTATAGCATGGGGCCAGGCGCCGAGCAAGAAGAGTTGCATCGCATCAGCCGCGCCAGGCGATGCCCTCGACCATGACCAGGCAATCGTCGTCAATGAACCGGGTGGTGGCCGTCATGCGGGCAGGAAAGCGCCCCTGCTCGAAATAGTTGGCAAAGAGCTTTTCCATCTCGGGCAGGTCGCCGATCTCCTTGAGCCACACACGAACCTGGACAATGCTGGAAAGCGGCATTTCCAGGGAGCCCAGGGTTTGCTGCAAATTGGCGAAAACGTCCCCTAGCTGGGCGCGGAAATCCTCACCGAAACCACGGTGCAACCCCAGAAAGACGTATTCCCCGGCGACGACGGCGCTGGAGTAGCTATAGGGAGTGGGAACATACGTTGGCTCTGCCATGCGATCCTCCTTCCGGGATGCCGGTGCCCGGTTTGGCTACAGGTAAAAGTCGGTCTGGAAGAGCAGCGTGCGCCCCAGCAGATAGACGACATAGAGCGCCATGAGGTAGATCGCCCCCAGCTTGCCCAGCCGCCCCTTGCGGAACCAGAGGATCACCAGCAGAATAGCCCCGGTAATGGTCTCCCACGGCAGGTCCCAATGGATCAAAGGCCGAGGCACCCAGTAGGTGGAGACCAGGGCGCCGCCGCCGATGGCCACCAGTGGGTTGGTGATGTTGCTGCCAATGAGCGTGCCCAGCGAGATGCCATGCTCCTTCTTGCGGATGCCCGAGATGGCCGTCATCAGCTCGGGCAGCGCCGAGGCGATGCCCAGGGTTACCACGCCGATCAGCGAGCCTGCAATCCCCGTCGTTTCCACCACAAACTCGGTCACATGCAGCACGACGCTGGCGCTCAGAACGGTTACCGCCATAGCTGCGAGGGCGATGACGCCATACTTGATCGCCTCGCGCCTCGATTGGGGTACGCCCTCGGTCTTTTTCTCTGCCGTTTCGTCGCGCTCGAAATACTTGCGCTCGTCGCGATACAGGAAATAGGTGTAGAGGATGAATGTGCCAAAGAGGATCAGGCCATCCAGGCGAGAGTAGGATTGGTCCCAGCCCAGGATCAGGCACATGAGGGTCGTGCCGATCATGGGCAAAAGGCTCTTCCACAAAAAGTAGCGCCGGAAATAGAGGCCGCTGGCAAAGAATACGACAATGCCCAAGATCAGCGTCTGCTGCACCACGTCCGAGCCGATGTTGGCCCCCAGCACAATGGCCGAGGACTGCTCATAATCGAGAGCGCCCGTCAGGATGCCGACCGAGGCGGTCAGGTGCGAGCTGATCTCCGGGATGCTGGTCGCCAGCGAAACGAAGGTCATGCCCATAAAGGTGGTGGATAGCTTGAAATAGTCCGCCAAACCCACCAGGCGTTTGACCACCTCATCGGCGCTGATGATCAACAGCGCCAAGGCGATTGCGCCAAACACGATGTTGACCCACAGGTTCTGCGAGCTCCATAGCAGACTCATCGAATCCCACCAACTTTCACGATACCGATGCTCAAAAAAAAGCCCCCCGCCGCGAACGGCAAAGCAGGCCCCGACTAATGATTCTAGGATTCCCCTCCAGGTTGTCAAAAAGGGCGCTCGATGCGGTTTCCGGCAAAAAAAACGAACGCCGTCGGGCCCCTGTGCGCTGGCCCGACGGCGCCGAAATTAAAGGGTTCCGTCAGGGCAGCATTTCGCTTGCTACGGGGATATCCGGATCGGGCAGGTCGGCAGACGGCTCGTCCAGAGCGGTCTCTTTGTCGGCGCCCTGGTTCTCATTGCGCGGCGGCTGGGTGGCCTTTTTCATGCGCTCGGCATAGAGATCCAGTTTGCTCTTGACCAGGGCATACAGGGTGCCCTCGGGATAGTTGCCCTCGGCGTCCTCCACTCCGGCGGGCATGCCCGTCAGCAGTTCGATGCCCTCCTCGATGGTCGTGACGGCATAGACATGGAACTCGCCCCGTTCCACCGCCTCCACCACGTCCGGGCGCAACATCAGATGGCGCACGTTGGACTCGGGGATCAGCACCCCCTGGTCGCCCGTCAACCCGCGCTCGCGGCACAGGTCGTAAAAGCCCTCGATCTTGGCGTTGACGCCGCCGATGGCCTGCACCCGCCCCGATTGGCTCACCGAGCCGGTGACGGCCAAATTCTGCTTGATAGGCGCCTCCGCCAGGCTGGAAAGCAGGGCGTACAGCTCGGTAGAAGAGGCGCTATCCCCCTCGACTCCGCCATAGTTCTGCTCGAAAGTCAGGCTGGCGGCCATGCTCAAGGGCCGGTGTTGGGCAAAGCGGCTGGCCAGGTACGCAGAGAGGATCAGGTTGCCCTTGTCATGGATGGGGCCGCTCAGCTTGACCTCGCGATCAATGCTCACCACCCCCGCGCGCCCCATAAAGGTGCGCGCCGAGATGCGTGAGGGCAGGCCAACGGTGAAATCGGCAGATTGGGCCACCGAGAGGGCATTGATTTGGCCGATGGCGGCGCCCTCGGTATCAATGAGCACCGTGCCTTGTTGGATCGTCTCCAGGTAGCGCTCCTTGACATAATCCAAGCGGCGCTGGCGCGCGCTGACGGCCTGCGCCACATCCTCGGCGGTGGCCAGCGAACGCCCGGCGCGCCCGGCCCAAAAGGCCGATTCGCGCACCAGGTCGGCCATGGCGGCAAAGCGTGTGGTGAGCTTGTCCTGATCGGCGGCGGCGCGCCCGCTCTCCTCGGCCAGGCGGGCCACGGCCGTGGGGTCAAAGTGGGTCAGCTTTTCACGGCGGCAGATATCCCCCACAAAATCGGCCAGGCTGTGCAGGCCGGTCTCATCGCGGCGCATATCCACGGCGAACTCGGCCTTGACCTTGAACAGCTCACTAAACTCTTCATCCAGGGCATAGAGCAACTGATAGATGCGCTGCTCGCCGATGATGACCACCTTGATATCCAGGGGGATCGGCTCGGGTTCCAGACTGACCGCCGCCACCATCCCAAAGTATTGGGCCATCTCCTCGATCTTGATCTCGCCATTGCGCAGGGCCCGCTTGAGGGCCTCATAGGAGAGTGGGTTCGAAAGCAGGCTCTGGGCCTCGACCACGAGATAGCCGCCGTTGGCGCGGTGCAGCGCCCCCGGGCGGATCTGACGAAAATCGGTGACCATGGTGCCATACTCGGCGCGATGCTCGATGCGGCCGATCAGGTTGTGGTAGGTGGGGTTGTCCTCGATGACGACCGGCGCGGGCCGGCCGGGCTCGTTCTCGGCCAGCACATTGATGGCATAGCGGTCAAAGGGGCGCTCCTGAGGGCGCTGGGGGCGCAGCCCAAAGGGCATCTGAGCGCCCTCCTCTTGGGGCATGAGGCGCTCCAGGTTGGCGATGATATCGGCGCGCACGGCGTCCAGGTGTTCCAGCACGTGGGCGCAGCTCTGGAACTTGTCCCTTATATCGCCCATGAGGGTATCCAACACAAAGCCCGCCATCTCGGCGTTGATCTGGTCCAGGGCGTGCTTGCCCTGGCGGTCCAGTTCGCGGGCCTGGCGCATGGCCTCGTCGAACTCTTTCTGGAGCTCGGGCCGATAGGACTCGAACCGTTTCTTGATCTCGGGGTCCAGCTTTTGATAGTCTTCGGCGCTCAGAACCTCGCCATTGAGCATGGGCGCGATGGCCAGACCCGCCTGAGAGCGGATCAGGGCAAAGCCCCGCTCGTTCAAATAGCTCTCCAGAGCCTCATAGAGCTGCATCTGCTTGCGCTGCATCTCTTGCAGGAACTCGCGGCGCCGCTCCTCGTAGGGCTGGCCCTCAAAGGTGCGCGGGACCTCGTCCTGGATGCGCTCGATCAGCTCGGCCATCATCTGGCGCAGCTCGCTGGAGCGGCCAGGGGGCAGCCGCAGGGCGCGCGGCTTGCGCGGGTCGTCAAAGTTATAGACATAACACCACTCGGCGGGCGCGGGGCGCTCGGCGGCGCGCTGGGTCAAAAAGCGGCGCACGGCCGTCGTGCGGCCTGAACCTGCCGGGCCAACGGCATAGATATTGTAGCCCTTGCTGGGGATCTCGACGCCAAAGTCAATCGCCGTAACCGCCCGGTCCTGGCCGATGACGCGCTCCAGAGGTTGCAGCTCCTCGGTGGATTGAAAGCCAAAGATCGAGGGATCGGTACTCTGGCGCAGTTGTTCAGGCCGGAGCCTTTTAATGTGATCCATGCAGCAATCTCCCTGGTTGATTGAGCTGACTGCCAACTGCTGCGATTATAGCATTCAGGCGAGCGGCCACCAACCCGATTGGCATGCCAATCGGGTTGGTGGCCGCTCACTTCTTTAAAAAGAAGCAGGGCAAGCCGCCCGGCTTGCCCCACGCGATAGCAGTTTGAATGTGGCCTAACCGCGGTCGCGTCTCGAGCGCTGGCTGCGGTTCTCGAGCGCCTCTTGCCAAGCGACGGCAAAAGCGCTGGGGCCGCGATCCTCCTGGGGCTCGTTGCGAACAGGCAACTCGGGCTCGTTCTCCAGCTCTTTCATCGAAAGGGAGAGCCGGCGCCGCTCGGTATCCACTTCCAGGATGCGCACCTGCACCTCCTGGCCCACCTCCACCACTTCGCGAGGGTGGTTCACAAAGCCGCTGCTCAGCTCCGAGATGTGCAGCAGGCCATCGGTCTGGGCGCCGATATCCACAAAAGCGCCAAAATCCACCAGCCGCACCACGCGCCCGGTCACCTCGCTGCCTACCCGCAGCTCCTCCAGGCCCTTTTTCGGCCCCCGGCCGGCCCCAGGCACTGTGAGGCTGATGCGATTGCGATCCACCTCGACGCGGCGGATCTGCACATCAATAATGTCGCCGACGCTCAGCGTCTTGTCAATCCCGGCGCGCTGTAGCGTCGAGATGTGGGCCAGGCCATCGCGCCCCACGCCGATATCCACAAAAGCGCCAAACTCGACGATCCTGCTGACCCGGCCTTTGAGACGCATGCCGCTCTTGAGTTGTTCGATCTCGGAGGGGCGAGCATCGGGGCCGGCCTGCGCGGCGGTCGCTCCGCCCTCAGACGCCGGGGCCTCTTGCTCCGGGGTTTGCATGTTTTCTTCTGGCTGAGCTTCTTGCCCAACCCTTTCCTCACTGACCATACCTACCGATCCCCCTCCATGTTATTATGGCAACCATTCACAGACCATCGGCCATTATCCCACAGACCCTGCAGGGCGTCAAATGGGGGCTGGCGTCTCTCGCGGCGCGATTGCCAGCGCGTTCACTCACCTAAAATCGTACTTTCAGAGTAAGGTTCCTTCAACTGATAATCGTACCAGGGAGGGGGCCATGGATGAAAGGAAGATGTCGGTGGGCGCACAGATCGAGTACTTGTGTACGATG